>Ga0210069_1000018_pt1 | contig 30260 bp, 28 predicted proteins | sample RushSE_TuleB_D2_FD_185568 | JGI IMG/M metagenome (GOLD analysis project Ga0210069, IMG submission 185568) | Wetland microbial communities from San Francisco Bay, California, USA, that impact long-term carbon sequestration - RushSE_TuleB_D2... | ecosystem: Environmental > Aquatic > Marine >... | reverse complement strand
GAAGTCAAGAAAGGCGACCGCATTCTGTTCGGAAAATATTCCGGCTCGGAAATCAAAATCTCAGGCGAAGAATATCTCATTTTGCGCGAGGACGATGTACTCGGCATAATCGAATAAGGAGGATGACAAACATGGCTGCAAAAATTATCAAATACAGTATGAAGGCCCGTGAAGCGATGCTGAACGGGGTGAGAACCCTCGCGGATGCGGTGGTGGTGACGTTGGGCCCCCGGGGCCGGAACGTGGTGATCGATAAAAGCTGGGGGTCGCCGACGGTGACCAAGGACGGCGTCACGGTCGCCAAGGAGATCGAGCTTGAAGACAAGTTCGAAAACATGGGAGCGCAGATGGTGAAGGAAGTCGCCAGCAAGACCAGCGATATGGCCGGCGACGGCACGACCACGGCCACGGTTTTGGCGCGTGCCATTTACGAGGAAGGTCAGAAGCTGGTGGCGGCGGGAAACAACCCCATGGCCATCAAGCGCGGCATCGAAAAGGCCGTCGAGTCCATCGTCAAGGAACTCAAGGCGCTCAGCAAACCGACCAAGGACCAGCGGGAAATCGCCCAGGTGGGAACCATCTCCGCCAACAACGATGAAACCATCGGCAACATCATCGCCGAGGCCATGAACAAAGTCGGCAAAGAAGGCGTCATAACGGTTGAAGAAGCCAAGGGCATGGAGACCACCCTTGAAGTCGTGGAAGGCATGCAGTTTGACCGCGGCTATCTCTCCCCGTATTTCATCACCGACCCCGAGAAGATGGTGTGCTCTCTCGACAACCCCTACATTCTCATTAATGAAAAGAAGCTCAGCAGCATGAAAGACCTTCTCCCGGTTCTGGAAAAGGTCGCCAAAATGGGCAAGCCGCTTCTGATCATCTCCGAAGATGTCGAGGGCGAGGCCCTGGCCACCCTGGTGGTGAACAAGCTGCGCGGCACCCTGCAGGTGGTGGCCGTGAAAGCGCCCGGCTTCGGTGACCGTCGCAAGGCCATGTTGGAGGACATCGCGATCCTGACCGGAGGCCAAGTGGTGTCAGAGGACATCGGCATCAAACTGGAAAATGTGACGGTTCAGGACCTGGGCCGCGCCAAGCGGATCACGGTCGACAAAGACAACACCACCGTCGTTGACGGCGCCGGTGCGCGCCAGGCCCTTGAAGGCCGGGTGAAACAAATCCGGGCCCAGATCGACGAGACCACGTCGGATTACGACCGCGAGAAACTCCAGGAACGCCTGGCGAAGCTGATCGGCGGGGTTGCCGTCATCAACGTCGGCGCCGCGACGGAAACCGAGATGAAAGAGAAGAAGGCCCGGGTTGAGGATGCTCTCAACGCAACGCGCGCGGCGGTTGAAGAAGGTGTCGTGCCCGGAGGCGGTGTAGCCCTGGTGCGGTGCCTGGAAGGCCTCGAAAAGCTGAAGGTCAAATCGGACCAGAAACTGGGGGTCAAGGTGGTGGCGCGGGCCATCGAAGAGCCGCTGCGCCAGATCGCCAACAATGCCGGCCATGAAGGGTCGGTGGTGATGGAGAAAGTCCGGTCCCAAAAGGGCTCCTTCGGCTATAATGCCGAGAAAAACGAGTTCGAGGACCTCATGGCGGCCGGTGTGATCGATCCCACCAAGGTGGTCCGGCTTGCTCTGCAGAATGCTGCGTCAGTTGCCGGCCTCATGTTGACCACCGAGGCCATGGTGGCTGAAAAGCCTGAAGAAAAGGCCGACCACCCCATGCCGGGCGGCGGCGGAATGGGCGGCATGGGCGGAATGGGCGGAATGGGTGGCATGGGCGGAATGATGTAACCCTGCCCCGACTGTCTCAATCTGCAACTATCCAGGAAGCCCCGGTGACGGAGTTTTGTCACCGGGGCTTCGTTATTCCATCCCACACGTGGCGCTTGAGCCATTCCGTGCCTTCATTGCAAGTCCCGGGTCTCTTGAATTATCAATTAATACAGACGGTTTTTAAGGAATTACCTTTCCAGCCAAAATGATGGCCAAGTATCGGGCCTTCGGCACAAATATTGCTTTTTTATTGAAACGGATTACAAATTGCGGGAAAAACTGTAACGCTCCTGGGGCAACACTCCCCAGGGCATCCCCGCGCATTTCCATTCAACCATTCCAAAGGCGTGTGGAGTCTTCCATGAACCGAAAAGGAATCAAGCAATCTGTTGGCGTGGTAAGTTTGATTTTTGCAGTGCTTTTGGTCTTTAGCGGACATGGCCAGACAGCTGATCCGCAGCTCACCGAAACGGAAAACGGCTATTACTACACAGTACAAAAGGGCGACACCCTTTGGGACCTCTCCCGGCGTTTTTCGAACACCCCGTGGGTGTGGCCGGAACTGTGGGAGGAGAACAGCCAGGTCATCGCGAACCCTCATTTGATTTACCCGGGCCAAAAGCTAAGGCTCACACGCCTGAAGGGCGTTCGCGCGGCAGGCCCGGCTGCGTCAGCTCAGCCGCCCCTGGACGGAATTTATTATTACTACTCCCCGGCCGACCAATATGGTTTCATCCGCAAAGTCCCGGTCTCACCGGAGGGGTCGATTTTCAGGTCTCGCGAAACGGGCCTGACAATGATCAGCGAAGGCGATATCGTCTACATCAGGCCCGAAGGCAGCGCCGCCCTCGCCAGGGGCTCGGTCATGACGATTTTCAGAACCTCAGACCCGGTCGTGGACAAGCCTACCAAGGAATTGATCGGCACCCAGCACCTGCTGTGCGGCATCGTTGAAATTCTACAAAGAGAGCCGGATTACGCCATCGCCAAGGTGCTTAAATCGTATCGGCCGATCGTGCTCGGTGACAAGCTCATGCCCTATGAGAAGCGCTCCCCCCGCATCGGCATCCAGAAAAGCCAGGCGGGCATCGACGGCACCATTCTATTTTCCGAGGAGCATTTGAACATGTTCGCCGAATTCAATGTCGCCTTTATCGACCGCGGCAGAATGCACGGCATCCAACCGGGCCAGATCTACAGTATCTATTACCGCGACGAGAACAATTTTGGGACGGCGGCGTCACCGCAAAATATTGTTATTCCAGTTGATTACGGCGAATTAATCGTTCTGCACGTGGAGGACAACAACGCCACCGTTCTGGTCACCGGCTCCGACAAGGAGTTTTTTGCGGGCACCCGTGTGCGAACGCCGCTGGCTGCCAATTAAAAAAAGCCGTGCAAAAAAAGCGCACCCCCTTCCGGGGTGCGCTTTTTTATGGCCTTGCCTTCAGGGCAACCCCTGAAGGCCAAGTGGGAAACGATAGCAATTCTATAAATGGGGCAACCGGGATCACGGCCGCGGCGAAACATTCAATCGTCCAACGCACCGAAGCCGACGTGCTGCAGGAGAAGCCATCCATTGGAATTGGATCGGCCGCGCCATGACGGCGGCTGTGGGTGTATATCCCCGCTGCTCTCGCAACGGCTTATGGCGTTGCGAGAGCAGCGGGAAAACTGCTACGGTTCTCCCCGAACGTCTTTGCTAAGACATATGTTATGGGGGATATCTCATAAAAAACCTTGCCTCCCCGTCAAAGGGAGGCAAGGTTTTTCGACTGACCCTGGTTTCGACCGCCCGTCCTAATACCCCACCTTGAAAACCTTCGACGCCCGCACCTGGATCTGTTGGGTGGTGTTGGCGTTGGATGTGATCTCATAATAAAAGCGCTCATAGCCCTTCTCATTGCCTTCCGGCGCATCTGCCCCGCCCTTGAGGTACGCCGGATCCAGGAAGGCGACCTTGTACCAATAAGGAATGTCGTACTGGCTGAGGGTGCTGTTGTCCGGCGACACGCCGGCAAGGCTGCTGGTATCAGAGTCCGGGGCGGTGCCGGCGCCGAAATTTTTAACCGTGTTGTCGTCGCTGTCCGTATTGACCCAACTCGGCGGCGCGGCCCGGTTTTCCAGCCACATGGCGCCCTGGCGCCATCCGCTGTCTGCCAAGTAGAACTCGACTTGGTAGTTCTGGTTGTTGGCCGCAATCTGGACCTCGGTGGAACTGGTGTTCGTGCTCGAAATGCCGATGAGCGTCAGCAACACCAGCATGATCATCGCCACGACAATGACCGAACCGTTCTCGTTTCGCAGTGGTTTCATAATAGATGGCATGGATTTTACTCCCGTCATGTTCGGCCGGCGCCTGTTGGAGGGTGACCGCGCAAGCCTACATCATGTTGGTCTTGACGAAATCCAACCGGATCTCCTTGACCCGGTTCCCGTTCACATTGGAACTAACGTGGATCTGAATGCATTTGTGGCCCTGGAAGTCTGCGCCCAGGCATTCCTCCTGGACATCCCAATCGACCCGGAGGTGGCCGGCCTCCCCGGCCTCGTCCACAAGACCGTCCAGGTTGTTGTCTATGCCGTCGACATTCTGGGCCACCTGATGGCTGCCTGCTGACAAGGCGGCATCGTCATAGGCAAGAGCCATCAGCTGCTCCGCTTTGGCCGTGGCCACGGTGATGTTTTCCGTGACTCCCCGGGCCACCACGTTGGTCTTGATGGAGGAAATATGCATGCTGAAGATCGCAAGCAGCCCGATGGAAAAAACCGCCAGGGCCACAAGTACTTCAATCAGGGAAAACCCCGCTTCCGTATCGGCAGTGCATCGTCCGGAATTCAATTGCCCGTGCATACGCACCCTTCCTTTTCCCATCATTCTATTCCGCTGTTGCGAACCCTGACCTGGGCCGTCAGGGTTCGGTTGTTCGTAAAATCGGCCTTTTTGTGGTTGATCATAGGGCTTTGGCTATCGATCGCCTTCGCCTCGATCGTGATCCGCACGGATCGCAGGTTGTCGTTCAACGCCAGCCAGCCTGCGGCATCGTCGGCGGCCGGCGGCGCAAGAACGTTCAACGTGTCATCCAGGTAGTCAAAGGTGAGCGATTCGATATTTTCGGCAATTGTTTTCCAGCCGGTCTGAGGGCCATAGCGTTCGATCGCGCCGTTGTTCAATCGAAACGCGACCAGCTCGCTGTCCAAGGCTTCAAGATTGACACAGCTCAGGTCGTTCTGCGGATAGGTCGTGCAGTGGGTGCCGTCGAAAAGGCTGGCAGTGTCGTTGAAGGCAAAAGCGATGGCGTTCACACCGGACATCGCGCTGAGGTATCCCGTCCCGCATGCGCCGGTCACACGACCGTCTTCGCACAGTTCCTGGAAGCGGCCATGGACCCCCCGCCGCTGCTTGCCGTCCGCTGCTTCCTCCAACCTCAGGTTGCGGATCGGGTCGAAACCGGCCATGCGAATGGTCCGTTGCATGACGTAAAATGTGTTGCGCAGGTTTTGCTGGGTGTCCACCACGGCATTCTGGGTAACGTAAGACTGAACCTGCGCCTTGTAGACGCCGTACATCCCCGCCAGAGCGATGGATGAGACGGCCAGGGTCACCATCAGCTCCACCAGGGTGAATCCGCGTTTATCTCTTTTCATCACCTTCATGACATGGTCCGCCGATCAGTTGGATTATTGGATCTTAATGCTGCCGCCTGCGCTCAGGGTGACCCTCTTGTCCGGATGGCGTCCGCCGTTCGAGATGAGCACTTCGCCGGACTTGTCCGCCATTCCCTGGCCGTTGAAATTGAACGAAGCGCCCAATGATTGCGACGCGGGCTCCTTCAGGTCGATTCCCGCAGGCATCCGCACGCTGCGCACGGTGTCGGTGCCTACCGTTACGCGCACGAGGTCATTGGCGTAATCCAGCGTAACCAAGGTGGTCGCATTGCGTTTCACAGCGGTCAACCGTGCGAATTCGAGAGTCCCCAAGGTGTCCCGCGCGGCGCTGCCCATGCGGTACTTGGGCACATAACCGATGATACTCGGCAGCGCGATGCCGCAAACCAAGGCGATGATGCCGATGACTATCATGAGCTCGTTGAGACTGAATCCGTCATTTTTCCGCAGCATGTCCTTCACCTGTCTCGTGCTGTTGAGATTGAACTTGCCAACAGGTTGAGCAAATTACATGCCACCTCTCAAGAGAGAAGCCCTGCTCCTTTTTTCCGGGCGCAGAAGGGTCGCACATTGTCCGTATTTCATTTTAACATATTGTACTTACTAATAATAATCGGAACTAAGGCGGAAACTGAACGATCGGCGTGTTTTTTCCAAAAGTGCGCCGATCCGTATTTTCTCGACCGGCAACCCTAAAAAGCCTTAAACCGTATAAAATGAGTTAATACCGAGCTACCAGCGGATTCACTTAGCCGCAGTCGCGGCCGGCGTCCTGCGTGACGCTTTCTTAGCAGCCGCCACGGGCTTGTATTTAACCTTCTTGTCGGCAGGCTTCTCGATTTTCTGGACTACAGTGGCGGCAATGTACCCATCAGAATGCTGGAAGCCTTTCACCATCACGTATTGACCCGGTCGAAACGCTGCCCGAGGCTCCGGTTTGCCTTCGATAGTGAGGTACGCCGTTTTCAGCCGTTCGCCTTCGCTGGTCACATCCATCTCACGGACCTCACGCTCGACAACTAGGAGTGTCCCCTTTTTCAAGTCGACGTCCATGATCTTGGCGCGGATGAGGACCGGTTCACATTCATCGAAGTTTATGGTTGTCACACAAATGAGGGGTACTGCTTCAGACGCGGGCGCAGCGGCCCAAAGCGAGCTTGTCAGCAGCCCGAATAAAGCCACGGTTGTCACCCATCGCAGGAGGCGTGTTTGAGTCCTGGTGAACATAAGCTCTCCTTTGGTTAGAAGATCTGGTTCCAATAGTAGCGATACATATCCTGGCCGGCGACGACGGGCATGCTTGAAATACCGCCCTCGACGCCGATGAAGAGATAAGCGCCGCCTTTCAGAATGGCGATGACCGGGGCCGACGGGATCGCCGTACCGATGACCGTCGAGCGATCGTTCTTCCCGAGAGCCACCGGATTTCCATTCGGGTCGGTCTCAGTGGTCGTGCTGAAGTTGTGCACGGCGGCGCCGGTCTTGAAATCCACGGCATAAAGACGGGCTGCTCCGTTGGCCGTCGATGCTTCACAGGGGTCTGCGGAAACTTCGCCCTGCCCCGGCGTGTAAGTGGTGAAATAGACCACCCCGCCATACACCCGCGGCGAAGCGACCACTTTCTCACCCGTGTTTTGCAGTCGAATGAACCAACCTTTTTGGGTATTCAGCTCGCTGCGAACCTGTTCTTTTTGCTCTTCGGTCCCCAACTGAATCAGGTCGTCCGTGACATCCACGAGATCGCTTTCCGTCAGTGGGCTGGTTGCCGTCCAGTCGTTCTTCACGGCATAGATCCGGTTGACCACGGTCGTATTGCCCGGATCCTCGCGGTCGCCGGTACCGAAATAAATGTATTCCCCCTGTGTTCCGGGAGGATAAGTTTCCGCCACGGCATCCGGGGCGTAGAAAATTTTCCGCTGCACGTTGTCGGCGGATGCATTGAACAGCTTCACACCGCTCCAGGTGCCGTCGACCACGCTTTTGTTGATTGTTTTGGAGCCGACCTCGAATTCCTGCACGACATCGTCCCTTAAGGCGAACAGATTGCCTCCCATGTCTCCGCAATAAATGCGGCTGACGATGCCGTCGCCGTCGTGGTCGAACCCTGCCACATCCACCACGGAATGGGTCATGCCGAGGCCGGCAGGCGCCCCGTAGCTGAATTTGGGATGGTTCATCAGTGCGCCGGTGGTCAGGTTCACGGCGAAGACCGCCCGCCCCTCGGTGTCCGAAGCGCTCGGGGGCGCCTGGTCCTGGTTCGTGTCGTAGCCGCCGCCGAAGAGCAGAACGTTCTCGGTGGTCACCGCAATGTTCACTCCGTAACCATCGCTAGTTACGGTGGAGCTCGTGGCAATGGTGGCCTTTTCAGGGCGGCTCCAGGACTGCCCTAACGGCTCATTTCCGGAGCCCAAAATGTTCGGTCCAATGGTGTATAGATAACGCGGCGCATTGTAGTTGGTAATGTCGATGGCGGTGTAGGACTCTCCTCCGCGGCGGGATCCGATGATGAGGATCTTCTGGCTGGCGCCGTAATACACGGTGGGCGACCCGTCGACGAAGTAATCATGATCTGCGTCGGTGAGTTTCTTGAGTCTCCCGACCTGATCCGGCGGAATGAAAGCCCACTTCTCATTGCCGGTGACGTCGTCGATGCAGTGCAGCATGCCGTCGTTGGCTCCGACGAAGATCTTGACATCGTCATCGGCCGTATCCGGCAGTCCGTCCGGGCCGGCGGAGTAATAAACAACGGAAGGCTCCGAATGGATGACATCCCCGAACTGGCCTTTGAGGACGTTGGTAAAAAGGGCGGCGCGCTCCGGGTCCGTCGTAACACCGAGCATGCCGTTGGTTACGGCCGAATTGGAGTAAGCAAAGGCATTGCTGGAATCGGTCAAAATCGGGGATGTCCCGGTGTAGGTGTAGACATTGCGGGTGCCGCCTGTGTCGATGAGAATATCCAGCCGCTCGGCCGCCCCTCCCTTTTCAACCGCCGGGCCGTCGTCGGCAATGCTGGTCCACCAGGAACGAGCATCTTCCAAAATCAGACCGCTCGAGCCGATGGCCACTTTGTTCGACTGGTCACGGATGGTGCCGTCGTTGTCCAGTTTATAACGCTTGACGTTGCCGAACCAGCGCCCGTCCTGCTGGGGCTTGAAAAACCCAAGGTAGATTTTGTTGCCGGCGTAGGTGCGGTTCATGCGGCTGACCGGCACCACCGGCGCGACGAAGCACGAATTGCGTTCAACGATGGCCGCCATGATCTGCTTGAAGGCCTCCGACAGCGCGGAGTAATTAGCGGCGGTGAAGTATTCGCCGCCCCCGTTGGCAGCCGTGCGGTAAAGCAGCTGGTTTTCGACTCGGAAACCGATGGTGTAGGTGATTACATTCTGCTTGTCGAAGGACGTCCCCTCTCCCAGATTCGGATTGCAATCGTTGCTGTAGATGTACTTGGCGACGTCGTCGAGGTAGTCAGAGCCGTCTGAGTCGTAATACTGGCAGTTGCCATCCTCGTCGCGGTACCAGTATTCTCGGGTGGTGAATCCGCTGCAGGGGCTGGAATGGTCGCCGTCCTGGTCGCCGATGAGGTCCCCGTTGATATAAGCCGTGTCGTAGAGTTTGTGGTGCCGGTCCAGCGTGGGTTCGCCGTCGGTCATGAGAATGATGTAGTTCTTCTGGCAGCGTTGCTGCATGGGCGAGGTGTAGGTCACGCCCGAGTTGAACCAGCTCGGCTTTCCTGCAAAGTACAGCCCGGCCTCGGCCAGGGTTTCCGCCAGGGGCGTCCAGCCGTCGGGGGAGGCACTGGCGATGCGATTGATAAGGGTGGCCTTGTCGGTGCCGCACTCCGCCACCACGCGCCCCCCGCTGGTCGAGTCGCTGTCGTTCCGGTTGAACACCATCATGCCGAACCGCACGTCGTCGGTTTGATCGATGAGATCCGTTAACACCTGCTGCGCGACGCTGATGCGGCTCTGCGGCAAACCGATTCCGGAAGCGTCGTAGTTCATGTAGTTGCCCAGGCGCAGGCGGCGCTGCGTGGTGCCGCCGCAGGTGAAATTGGTGGTGCGGATCTTGCCGACGGCGTAGCCGGCGGAAAGCAGGTCTGTCTTGATCGCATCGCAAGCGATGTTGTTGATGGAGTTGGTGAACAGGTTCCACACGTACTTGTGCCCATCCCAGACGCGTTGATAAACGGCGTCGGTCGAATAGCTCCCGCTGTAAGTTGTGGTGGACGCGTAGGGTTCCCCGGGCACGTCCTCGGTAGCCATGCTTCCTGACGTGTCGAATATGATCAGCACGTTGGGCGGAATCGAAGAGTTGGAGACCACGCCATAGATCTCCGTATCATCTGCCCTGGTAGTTGCTGCAGACACGAGGATAACCAAAAGAATCGCAACCGTCATGTGAATATGTCGTTTCATGCCAAAGCCTCCTTTTTGCAGTCGGCTGCACCTGACCGGGGGGTTCAAAATTTATTAAAAACCTTGTAGGCGCCTATCTGGATTCGGGTGTTGCCCGTTGTCGACGTTGAGGTAATTCCGTACCGTCTCACTTCGAAATACTTCAAGCTGAACCCGGAGCCTGAAGGGGGCGGGGAGATGTGCCGCTGGAGGGGCAAGGAGTTGGCGGGAAGGTCGGCCGCGGCATTTGCCTCTGCGGAGCCGAGTCCCGATTCAAAATCGCTCGTTATCGCCGTGTCCGTAATGCAACGCACTCTGACCTCGGCGATGGGCTGTCCATTTGCATCGACTGAAAAAAAACGGTGTTTGGCCGCCGCGGATGGTGCATCTTGCAGAAACTGATCCGTCAACCATTGGGTGGCGCCGACACCGCCATTGGTGGTAGTGCCCGTATCGTAATTCTCGAGCGCGTCGATCACTCCACCCTCGGACCTGTAAAATTCACGTGTGAGGTCGTTTTCATTGCGGACAACGTGCATCTCCGTGGTCGATGTCCAAAGTGCCAGAACTCCGGCCAGCAGCAAGATGGCCGAGATCAGGATGGATGCGCCGAGCACGAAACCGTTCTCGTTGAACAGAATACGCCGGAAAGTGGCTCTCATGATGTCATCAAGCCTTTCTCACATGTTGCGCAGCCGGACCTGGGTCGTGTAGGTCCGGGCGACCTGCTGATTGTGACCGGCAGGCCGCCTCACCGTCAGTGTTATACCGACCGTGCGGATATCCTGCCGCCGGGTCACCAGGTCCGCCGTCGGGATGGCGGCGCCTGTGTCGTCAAAATAAGTAAACGCCAAGGTGTTGACGTTGCGCAGCAGTACTTCAGGATTTGGGTCCAAATTGAAATTGCACTGCCGCAGATCGGTACCGTTCAAGTCGTAAGTGATATTCTCGAAATGATCGTCAATGTCGCCGTCAAAGTTGACATCGGCCGTGAACTGGAATTTCGTCGGGTCGGCCAATAAGATCCCGGCACCGGCGGTACCCAGAGGGTTGAGTCCCGCCAGGCGCATGTCTTGGACCATCGTCTCTATTCCGATCCTGGCGCTCTGCTGGGTGCCGGCCTTGACGTTCTCCGCGGTGTAGGAACGGCTGAGCCGCTCGAACCCCGAGTAGATGGCGCCGAACAAAATTGCCAGCGCGCCCAACACCAGCAGCATTTCCACCATTGAAAAGCCGGCCGAGGAGACGCACCGCGACCACGCGGAATTTCGGACCGTGACGCATGCAGGGCGGACCATCGTCATACACCGCTCCCTTTGGTGTTCGAAGAAATCACCACACTGCCCGGGGCCCCCCTGCGGTCCCACTGCACCGTCACCGTGATGCGCCGGGCCCCGGTTCCCAGGTTGGCGATCGTCCAGCTACGGGTGTAAATTCCTCCGGCCTGTCCGTCCGGATTGATGGGATTGTTGGGGTCCGAATAAGGACCACCGGCCACCAGCAGATCGACATCCTGGTTCTTGAGATTCTCAAGCTGGGTCTTGGCCAGCATGTTGGCCTGGGTGTAAATGTTTCCCTTGGTGTTGTTGCGCGCTGAACCGAAATGCATGGAAACGGCGGCCAGCATTCCCATTGCGAGAATGGCCATGGCGATCAACAGCTCGATGAAGGTGAACCCTTTGGCATTTTTAGGATTGAAAACCGTCTGGCTCATATCGTGATTCCTATTGTCTATTGAATTCTGACGCTGCCGAGGCGATTGACCCGGACTTCCTTGCGCCCGGATGGGTTCAGCAGCGGGATGGGCGCCTCGGCGCTCAAGTCGGCAGCAAGGCCACGGCTGTTGAAGCGCATCCGATAGTTCGGCAGGCTCAATTCGCTCAGCGAGACTCGGACACCCGCCGGAAGTCGTCGATCCTGAATCAGGCTCTCGTTGCCGTTCCGAATCATATCGCCTGCAATACCCCCGCCGTCCCCATCGTCGAGAAACACGACATAATTGTTGTCCGCCAGCTGAAGGCTCGCGAAGGATCCTTCTCGAATCGCCCGAACCTTGGCCAATTCAATGTCGGCCATGAGGTTGATGGAGGCGCTTCGCAAACGATAGGCCTGCAACCACTTTAAAAACGACGGCATCGTGACGGATGCCAGAATGGCGACGATCGCCAATGTGACCGCCACCTCGAGGGCTGTGAAACCGGAATCGCGACGCATGGGTGGACACTCCTCGCATGAATTCACGGGCTGATTCTTCAAAACTTGTGCCATGTCATTCGAGTGAGTCCCGCAGATAAGTGGCCGACCCTTCCTGCAATTGAGGGGCGCAGGGGTTAACCGTTCGATAAATCAAAATAATTATGATTCGTTACGCATTGCAGAAAGAATTAAAAAAGGGCGTCGGCACAGGATCGAACGGCTGGAGAACCCCACGGCGGAAGGCCCCGGCTTATTAATTGGATTAAGGGGTTATAAAAACTTTTAAGAGCCGGACAGGCTCGAAAAGGATGGCCCCGAAGATGTGGATGAATAGAACCGAATGAGGATCGCTGTCTATTACAAGAAGGAAACTGGAAGTGCAAAAATGAATCGGCTCGAGGAGGCCAGGCGCGCATGGCGCACCGAAGCCGGAGGGTGCCGCAGTTCGCTGGTTTTCAGCACCCCTGTAGGTAGGCCACTGCGTTTTGGAGGATCCGGATGCCGACGGTCGGACCGACGCCGAACGGCTTCCCCTCGCGTTTCGCCGCTTCCCGTTCCCGCAGCCAGTCCGGGTGGTTCGTCCAATCGTTGTAGGCCTCGGGGTGGGGCATCAAGCCGAAGATGCGCCCGGTCGAGTCGCAGATGCCCGCGATGTCTTCCACGGACCCGTTAGGGTTGTGTGGAAAGCGCCCGCCGGCCGGGCTTCCGTCCGGGAGTGCGTAGCGCAAAACGATCTGGTGGGTCTGCTTGAGCCGCTCGATCACCTGAGCGTCGGCGTAAAGCTTGCCTTCCCCGTGGCGCACCGGGAGATCCGCCAAACGGATTCCTTTCGTGAAAAGGCAAGGCGACTGGGGGTTGACCGCCAGGCGAACCCACTGGTTGCGGAAGTTGCCGCATTCATTGTTGATGAGCGCCACCGAGCGCGAGCGGTAGTCGCCGTCAAAGCCCGGCAGCAGCCCCAGATTCACGAGAGCCTGGAAGCCGTTGCAGATGCCGAGCACCAGGCGGCCCCGCTCGACGAATTCGAGCAGGCGCAGGCCGAGATGGGTCTTGAACCGGACCGCCTGGATAACTCCGGCGCCGTGGTCGTCGCCCCAACCGAACCCGCCGATGAAAACAAGGACGTGATGGTCTTCCAGGCGCACGGACCCGTCGATGACCGAGTTGATGTGGACCCGGTGAGCCGCGGCGCCGGCCTGCTCGAAGGCGTGCGCCGTCTCATCGTCGCAGTTGAGGCCGTACCCGGTCAGCACGAGGACATTCACCTTCGCCATTCCATCACCTCCGATAGGAAGCCAAAAAGCGGCTTCATATCCTCTGTATTGCCCTCCCCCTGCGGGAGGGGGTAATTTTCATGCTGAGTGGTATCCCGCAGGGGACACGCGCCTTGCACGACATCATTAAATCAGATGCCCGAACGGTTTCTGCCATGCGGCCTTCAGACCCGAAACCGCCACGGATACAAGCGCCTCGCCGTCCAACCCATCCACCCGCATCACAGGCTCCGCCGTGACCGTGCCGATACAAGTGCAGGGCAGGCCTTTGAAGGCGGATTCAAACTCGCTGCGCCGGCGTGGGTCAACGGTGAGAATGAAGCGGCCGGCTGACTCTGAAAAAAGCAGAGTATCGTTGCGATGCACTCCCTCGACGGGGATGCTGCGTGCGTCCACGCGCATGCCCAATCCGCCGCCCATGGCCACCATGGCCAGGTGGACCCCCAAGCCCCCACGGTAGACGCCGTGAACGGAGGCCGCCAGCCCGGCTGCGATCGCGCGGCTGAGCGCCCGGTAGAGCGGCATGAACTCGGCGCTGCGCACCTGCGGCACGTTCAGGCCGAGGTACCCCAGGTGGGCGTAATATTCGGAGCCGCCGAGCTCGTTGCGGGTCAGCCCGGCGACGTAAACCAGGTCGCCGGCCAGCTTGCTGTCCATGGTGACGCAGCGGCGGATGTCGGAAACCAGCGAGATCGTTGCAAACTGCATGGTTTCAAGAGCGGACACTTTGTGCATTTCGCCGTAACGCCCCGCCAGATGCCCGTCCACATACATGCTGTCTTTGCCCGACAGCAGCGGGATGCCGTAGGCAAGGCACACGTCCCGCAGCGCCCGGCAGGCACGCACCAGCTGGGCGGCTTTGAACTTGCCGTCGGGGTTGCTTGCCGGGTCATACTGGATGTTCGGCCAGCAGAAATTGTCCACCCCGCCGATGTGCTCAGGGTCGCCGCCCACGGCCAGCACCCGGCGCACGGCCTCGTCGATGCTGCAGGCGACCATCGGGTAGGCGTCGATCGCGGAATAGGCCGGCAGCAGCGCCTGGGCGAAGGCCAGCCCGCGTTCCGATCCCAGGATCGGCCGCAGCACGGCGGCGTCGCTGTTCACGTCTCGTTCGGCGCCGGTCAGGGGTTTGATGACGCTCGTGCCCTGGACCTCGTGGTCGTACTGCCGGGCGACCCACTCCGTGGAGCAGATGTTGGGGCGCTCCAGCAGGTCCAGCAGCAGCCGGTTCGTGTCGGCCGGCGCCTTGAGAACCGGCTCGAACAACCCCCGCCGTTCCGGGGATGCCCATTCGGCCTCGAACTCCCACTGAGGGAAGCCGGCTGCCAGCAGGTCCATGTCCACGTAGGCGCAGGTCTTCCCGTCGTAGGTGATATGCAGCCTGCCGGTGTCGGTGTAGCGGCCGATCACCGTGCTCTCCACCGCGTGCCGGCGGGAAAGCGCCATGAAACGTTCGGCGTCTTCCGGGCGGATCGCGACCGTCATGCGCTCCTGGGACTCGGAGATCCAGATCTCCCACTGGTCCAGGCCGTCGTATTTGAGAGGCACCTTCTCCAGTTCCACATCGGCGCCGTTTGAATAACGCGCGGATTCTCCGATCGAGGAGGAAAGACCCCCGCCGCCGTTGTCGGTGATGAACTGGATGAGGCCGGCATCGCGGGCCTCCAGCAGGAAATCGTGCATTTTTTTCTGGGTGTACGGGTCGCCGATCTGGACGTGGCCGGCCGGTGTGTGCTCGGAGAAAACCTCCGATGAGGCGGTGACGCCGTGGATGCCGTCCTTGCCGACCCGGCCGCCGCACATTATGAGCAGATCCCCGGGAGAGGTTTTCTTCTGGTCGGTCGGCAACCCGCCGACATGGGCCGGCATGATGCCGACCGCCGTCACGAACACCAGGCACTTGCCCATATATCCCGGATGAAACAGCAATTGGCCGAACGCCGTGGGGATGCCGCTCTTGTTGCCGCCGTCCCGAACGCCCTCGATAACCCCGTCCAGCAGCCGCCGGGGGTGCAGCCGCGGTTTCAGAGGCCCTTTGTAGTCCCGCGGCCCCACGCAGAACCCGTAACCGCCCATGACGAGCTTGGAGCCCTTGCCGGTGCCCAGGGGATCGCGGTAGACGCCGACGATCCCGGTGATGGCCCCGCCGTAGGCTTCCATGTTGGAGGGCGAGTTGTGGGTCTCGCCGGTGATGACGTAGTAGTGCTCGTCGTCCAGGCGCCCAGCGCCGGCGTTGTCCCACAACACCGACACGACCCAGGGCTTCTGCGCCGCAAGTTCCAGGGTCGGCGCCTCGATGCAGGTCTTGAACAGGTTGTCGACCGTTTCGCTCCGCCCCTCGTCCAGATCCCGGTAATGGAACAAGCCGCGAAACGTGTTGTGGTTGCAATGATCGCTGCGGGATTGCGAGATGTACTCCAGCTCGACATCCGTCGGGTCCGACAGACCCACGGCCGCACGCGCCGCCCTGACGCCGGGGTCTGAGAAGTAGGCCCGGATCACGGGGATGTCGTTCGGATTCAAGGCCAGGTTGCGCTCGTCGCTGATGCGTTTGAGGGTGGCGTCGCTGTCGATGGGGACCACGCTCACCGTCGGGCAGTGGTCCAGCCGAACCTTGGGGATGATGATGCCGATGCCCTCGGCCGGATCCCATTCCCGCGCAGACCAGACCCGCCACTGCTGGATGATGTCGTTCGCGAGCAGCCCCCCGGCGATGCGTTCGACATCCGGGCGGCTGAGAGTTTCCCCGCTGACACAGTAGCGTTTGGACGTGTAGACCGCCTCGCCGGCCTTAAAGCGGAAACCGAGAAGATCCTCGATGGCCTCGACCGCCGTCGCACCCGGGTTGTCACGCACCCCCGGCCGGAACCCGACCCAGATGATCCACTCGCAGTCGAGGGCCAACGGCCGGTAGGAAGACACCTGGGTGACCGGGTTGGCAAAGATTTCATGCCGGATGCGGTCCAGTTGCCCCGCGTCGAGGGCCGCATCGAGCGTCAGAACGTTCACCGCCCGAATCCGGGCCGCGTCAATGCCGAAGTACGCCTTGGCTTTCTTGCGGATGCCTTCGCCTTCGGGGTCGATCAAATGGTCTTTGAGGGTGATTTCCAGTCGTGAGGGCATGGTGGCCTTCTCCGTCATGAGCTGAAAAACAGCCGGGTGATGTCGTTGTAAAACACGAGGATCATCAGCATGATCAGGATGACCATTCCGACCTGCTGCGAGATCTCGCGCACTTTGACATTCACCGGGCGGCCGATGATGGCCTCGATCACGAAAAACAGCAGGTGGCCGCCGTCCAGAACGGGAATCGGCAGCAAGTTGATGACCGCCAGGTTGACGCTGATGACGGCAATGAATTGAAACAGGCTGCTGACGCCGGCCTTGGCCTGATCTCCGGCCATCTGGGCGATCATGATCGGGCCGCCGACGGTGTCGATGGAAATATCGCCGGTGATGAGCTTCGCCACGATCATCACCATCAAATCAACGATTCCGTAAGTCTGCCGCAGGCTTTCCTCCGCCGCCTGGAAGAAGCCGAGTTTTCTGGAATAGGTTTCGCCGGCGGTGCCGATCCCGATCACGTACCGCTTTATGTCTTCTCCCAGAAGATTTTTGGACGTGATCAGCTCGGGGGTGGCCCGCAGAACGAGGCTCCCTTCGGGGCGCTCCACGGTGATCGCGAGCGGTTTGCCGTCGCTGTGGGTGATGCGGTCGGCCATCGCTTCCCAGGTGTCGACCGCAATTCCGTCGACGGCGGTCACGAGGTCCCCCTTCTTGAATCCGGCGATATGGGCCGGGGAATTCTCCTTGACGGAGCCGATCGCAGGCTTGAGGATCATGACCCCCGACACGAAAGCGATGACCCAAAAAATCAATATCGCCAGCAGGATGTTGAAGAACGGGCCCGCGAAAACGATCAGAATCCGCTTCAGGACGTGTTTGTGGGTGAACGAGAGGGGGATGAGTTGGGGGTCAAGGTCCTCGTCCGGCTCCTCGCCCACCATCTTCACGTAGCCCCCCAACGGGACCAGCGACAGGCGGTAGTCGGTGATCCCGACTTTCTTGCCGAGCAGCCGCGGGCCGAAGCCGAGGGAAAATTTCTCCACGCCGACCCGGAACAGCCGGGCGATGAGGAAATGGCCGAATTCGTGGAAAAAAATCAGAATGCCGAGGACGATTAAAAACGCAAACACACTGTTGGTCATAAGGCTTGGAAATCCACCCTTTCATTGATTTGATGGCGCCTGACGTTTTTATAGGGCTCAACCCACGGGGCGGTCAAGGTTTCCAGAGAAAAAACACCGTCAGTCTGAAACCAACTCGCCGGCGCTTTGGCGCGCCCAGCAATCGGCGGCGATAATCGTTTCCAGTGCAGGGTCGTCCACGCCTGCGTGGACCGCCATCGTCCGCTCGACGATGCGCGGTATGTCGTTGAACCCGATCCGTTTCTCCAGAAAAGCGTTGACGGCCACTTCGTTGGCGGCATTGAGCACGGCCGGCAGCGTACCCCCCTGCCGGCAGGCATCGAAAGCCAGCGCGAGGCACGGAAATTTTTCGAGGTCCGGTTCTCTGAACGTCAGATCGGTGCCGCCTGAGAAATCGGGCAGCGGCTGCCCCAGGGCCAACCGCTCGGGGTAGGACATTGCGTAGGCGATGGCGGCCTTCATGTCCGGGATCCCCAGTTGGGCGATCACCGCGCCGTCGCGGAAAGCAACCATCGAATGAATGACGCTCTGCGGGTGCACCACGACCCGGATCCTTTCCTGCGAAACGCCGAAAAGCCACTTGGCCTCGAGCACCTCGAGGCCCTTGTTCATCAACGTGGCGGAATCGATCGTAATTTTCGCGCCCATGGACCAGTTCGGGTGCTGCAGCGCCTGCTCCGGCGTGATGCCCGCAAACTCCTCGGCCGGCCGGTTGATAAATGGGCCGCCGGAGGCGGTCAACAGTATCCGGTCGACGTCCTCTCGCTGCTGGCCCTGCAGGCATTGGAAAATTGCGCTGTGCTCGCTGTCCACCGGCAGGATGGCCACCCCGCGCTCGGCCGCGCGCCGCGTCACCACCGCGCCCGCCATTACGAGGGTTTCCTTGTTGGCCAAAGCGATGGTTTTCCCGGCGTCGATCGCGGCAAGGGTCGGCAGCAGGCCCGCAGCGCCCACGACCGCAGTCAGTGTCAACTCGGCTGATTCCCAGGCCGCAGCTGCTGCATACCCGTCCTCGCCATGCAAAATATGGGTGCGACAGTCGGCTGGCAGCAACGCTTGCAACTCCCGGCTGCCGGCTTCGTCGAACACAGCGGCGACCTCCGGTTGAAAGACCCGGATCTGCTCTGCCAGAAGCGTCAGGTTGCGCTTGGCCGCCAGGGCCTTTACGGTGAAGCGTTCGGGAAACATCCGGACGATGCTGAGCGCATTGCGCCCAATAGAGCCGGTGGACCCTACTATGGAAAGGCGTTTCATAAACCTCACCGTCGAATCGTCACCCGCCGCAGGCCGAAAGGGTTCACATGCCGACGACAACCATCCTGAACACGAACGCCACCGGAGCGGCAAACAGCAGCGCATCGATGCGGTCGAGAACTCCGCCATGGCCGGGCAAGAGACCCCCCGAATCTTTGACGTTCGATGCCCGCTTCAACTCGGATTCGAAAAGATCGCCCACCTGTCCCGCCAGTCCCGCCGCTGCGGCAAAGGCCAGAGCGACCGCCCAACCGACGTCCGGCAGAAAAAGGGCCTTTCCCGCCAAGCCGACCGCCAGATTGGCCGCCAAGCCGGCCAGCGCGCCCTCGACGGTCTTGCCCGGGCTGATGGCCGGGCAGAGCTTGTGCCGGCCCCAGAGCGTGCCGGCGTAGAGCGCAGCGGTGTCGCCGGCGAAGATCACAGCGCACAGCAGAAAGATCCAGACCATGCCGTCGGGAGCCGACCTCAGCAGGATCAGCAGCGCCAATGGCAAGGGGATGTAGCACCCCCCCTGAATTTGTCGGGCGACACCGTCCAGCACGGTCCGGTCGGACGGGAACCGCAGCAGGGACAGCAGCCCGCAGGCAACCCCATTGAGACTCAACACGGCCAGGATCATATCCGCCCGGCCGGCATGCGCAGCGAGGATCACACCGATACCGGCGGCGTAACCGGCCAGAGCCATGGGTTGGGTCAAACGTCGGCTGCCGGGCGGGCTGACGATGCGGACATACTCCCACAGGCAAGCGAGACAACCCAGGCCGGCCAGCAGCGAGAAAGCCGCTCCTCCCGCGATCACGCAGGCGATCAGCACCGCCAGCGCCGCCAAACCGGTGATCCAGCGTTTGAGGTGTGCTTGACCCTTGGCTCCTGCGGTCATGGAAGTCCTTCGCATGGGGCGCCCGGGGTTCAGACGCGTCCGAACCGCCGCTCCCGGCTCTGGAAGTCGTTCAGAATCTGCTGAAACAACTCAGGAGTGAAATCCGGCCAGAGCGTGGGGGTCACGAATATCTCCGTGTAGGCAAGCTGCCAGAGCAGAAAATTGCTGACCCGCATGTCGCCGCCCGTACGGATCAGCAGGTCCGGATCGGGGATGCCGGCCGTGTCCAGGCGGGCGGACAGCAGCTCCTCGGTGATGTCCGCCGGTCGCATTCGGCCCGCCTGCACCTCGGCGGCCAGCGACTGGGCGGCCCGTGTGATTTCATCGCGCCCGCCATAGCTCAGGGCCAGGTTGAGCTGGAGAGCGGAGTTATGCCGGGTGTCGTTAACGGCGGCGGCCAGCGCCTTCTGGACATTCTCCGGCAGACGCTCCCGGCGGCCGATGACATGCAACCGAATTCCGTTTTTGAGCAGCTCCCTCAGCTCGGCTTCCAGGAAACGGCGCAAGAGCCCCATCAGGGCGTTTACCTCGGTTTTCGGTCGCTGCCAGTTTTCGGTGGAAAAGGCGTAGAGGGTCAGGAAGGGAATGCCCAGCTCACGGCAGGTGCGCACCGTCATCCGCACCGCTTCCGCGCCCTTCTCGTGGCCCTTGATGCGGGACAGCAGCCGCTGTTTCGCCCATCGTCCGTTGCCGTCCATGATGATGGCCACGTGGGCCGGGAGCCTGGTCGCCGCGCCCGCATCGGAGCCGGCGGAAGGCAGATTAGAACTCAAGGATCTCCTTCTCTTTTTCTTTGTAGCACTCGTCGACGAGCTTGATATGCTCATCGGTCATTTTCTGGATCTTCTCCTGGGATTTGAAGGCGTCGTCCTCTGAAATCTGGCTGTTTTTCTTCAGCTCTTTGACCATTTCATTGGCATCACGCCGGAGGTTGCGGACCGACACCTTGTACTCCTCGCATATCTTGTGGACGACCTTGACGAGCTCCTTGCGGCGTTGTTCGGTCAGGGGCGGGATGGCAATCCGCACGATTTTGCCGTCATTGGACGGGGTCAGACCGAGATCGGATTTCAAAATCGCTTTTTCGATTTCCTTGATGACGCTGGTGTCCCATGGTTGAATGGTGATCAACCGGCTTTCGGGCACGGCCAGGGTGGCCAGCTGGCTGACGGGGGTCAGCGTGCCGTAGTAATCGACCTTGACTCCGTCCAACAGCGACAGCGATGCCCGCCCGGTGCGAACCCGCTTCAGGTCCTTCTTCAAGGCGGCGATCGCCTTCACCATGTTTTCCTTGCTGTCCTGGTAAATGGAATCGATCATGGTGTTCTCCTCAACCTCCCGCGACGCTTAAGTGTTAATCCGGGTTCCGACGACGTCTCCGCAAACCACCTTGCGGATGTTGCCCTTGGTCTTGAGTTTGAAGACGGCCAGCGGGAGATCGTTGTCCATGGCCAGTGAGATGGCCGTCATGTCCATCACCCTGAGCTGCCGTTCCAGCACCTCCATGTAGCTCACCTGCTTCAGCAGCTTGGCGTCCTTGTTCTTCATCGGGTCGGAATCGTAAAGGCCGTCTACCTTGGTGGCCTTGAGCAGGATTTCGGCATGAATCTCCTGACCACGCAGCACGGCCGCCGTGTCGGTCGTGAAATAGGGATTGCCGGTTCCGGCGGCGAAAATGACCACCCGGCCCTTCTCCAGATGCCGGATGGCCCGGCGCAGGATGTAAGGCTCCGCCATCTGGTGCATCCCGATGGCGGTCTGAACCCGGGTCTGAACCCCCTGTTTCTCCAGCGCGTCCTGAAGGGCCAGGCTGTTGATCACGGTGGCGAGCATTCCCATGTGGTCCGCCGAGGTGCGGTCCATGCCGTAGGAGCTGGCGGCGATACCCCGGAAGATATTCCCGCCGCCCACGACGATGGCACACTGTACGCCGATTTCCACGATGGAGCGGATTTCCTCGGCCACGTACCGGATCATGTCCGAACTGATGCCGAACTCCTGCTCGCCCATGAGGGCTTCGCCGCTGATCTTGACGACCACCCGCTTGTACTGGGCCTTGTACACGTCTGTCTACTCTCCCACTTGGAAGCGGACAAAGCGTTTTACGCTGATGCTCTCGCCGAACTTGGCGATGAGATCATTAAGCAAATCCCCCACCGTGATGTCGGGGTTGCGAACGTAGGCCTGGTTCATCAGGCAGCTGTCCTCGAAAAATTTCTTGAGCTTGCCCTCGACGATCTTCTCGATGACTTTCTCCGGCTTACCGGTCTCCTTGGCCTGAGCGGTGTAGATTTCCCGCTCCTTGGCGACAACCTCGGGCGGCACGTCCTCGGGCCGGACGCCCAGCGGGTTGGACGCCGCGATGTGCATGGCGATGTTTTTCGCGAACTCCTGGAACTGCTCGTTCTTGGCCACGAAGTCGGTCTCGGAATTGACCTCGACCATTACGCCCAGCTTGCCGCCCATGTGGATGTAAGTGGCGATGGTGCCTTCGCTCGTGGCGCGGCCGGCACGCTTCTGGGCCGTGGCCAGCCCCTTCTTGCGCAGGAACTCCACCGCCTTGTCCATAACGCCGTCGGAGGCCGCCAGGGCTTCTTTGCAATCCATCATGCCCGCCCCGGTTTTATCCCGGAGCTCTTTCACAAGCTTCGCACTGACCTCAGCCATTATTCGTCTCCTGTCGTCTGGGCGTCGCCGCGATCCGATTCGTCAGCACCCGCTGCGGCGGCATCCGCCGTGGACCGCCGGATGACTTCCACCACAGGGCCCTGGCCCCCTTCGGAGATCACTTTGCGCTCGCCGGGTTTCAGATCAACGGCGGCGCTCAGCGGTTTGGCTTCCTCCGGCTCCGTCTTGTCGGCCTCGGCCTGCATGCGCTCGTTCCATTTCTGCTTGCCCTCGATGCAGGCATCCGCCATCCGGGACGTCAGCAGGCGGATGGCGCGGATAGCGTCGTCGTTGCCGGGAATGGGATAATCGATTTCATCCGGGTCGCAGTTGGTATCGACCACGGCGACAATGGGAATCTTCAGCCGCCGGCCTTCATGCACGGCAATGGCCTCGTTCTTGGGGTCGATGATGAAGATCGCCCCCGGCAACCGCTCCAGGCTGCGGATGCCGCCCAGGTTGCCGTCCAGTTTCTCGCGTTCCTTGGCGAGCTTCAGGCGCTCCTTTTTCGGAAACAGATTGATGGAGCCGTCGTTGTGAATGGTGTTGAGATAGTTGAGCCGCTCGATGCTTTTTCGGATCGTCTGGAAGTTGGTCATCATGCCGCCCAGCCAGCGGTTGTGAATGTAAAACATCTCGCAGCGGTTGGCTTCCTCGTAGATGGATTCCTTGGCCTGTTTCTTGGTACCGACGAACAGGACCGACTTGCCGCTGGCGGCGGTTTCCACCAGAAAGTCGTAAGCGGTCTTGAACATCTTGACGGTCTTCTGCAGGTCGACGATGTAGATACCATTGCGCGCTCCGAAAATGTAAGGCTTCATCTTCGGGTTCCACCGCTTGGTCTGGTGCCCGAAATGAACACCCGCCTCCAAGAGCTCCTTCATACTGACATACGCCATTTGAATCTCCCTTTCGTTCGGTTTTTTCCGCCGCCACCGTCATTCCTGCCTCCAGTCCCGAGATCGGGACACCGGGAGGCACGTCCGGCGGCGTGTGTGATGAGGTGATAAACCTTGGTGCTCTAAAATTGGTTTAGATACCAATAATCTTATGGTGTTGCAACATCTTTTTTGCGCACGGACACCACTCGCTCGCGGCCGCTGTAGTCCTTGACGCATTCGAATCCGGCGTAGTGCCCGGACTGCTCGACCAGCTGTTGCACGGCCCGCAGCTGGTCGCACCCGATTTCCAGGAGCAGCCGCCCTCCTGGAGCGAGGTGGCGGTGAGCCTCGGCGACGATCACGCGATAGCTCCGCAGACCGTCCGTATCCCCGTCAAGGGCCAAGCGCGGCTCGTAGCCCGCAATCTCCGGCTGAAGCCCGTCGATGGCCCCACTTGCCACGTAAGGCGGGTTCGAGACGACCAGGTCGAAGACGGCCCGCGCCGGTTGCAGGGCCGAGAACCAGTCGGCGGCCCAGAAAAAAACACGATCGGAGACCTTCGCCGCCTCTGCGTTGCGGCGGGCGACGGCCATCGCCGCCGGCGAGATGTCAGAGGCGAAGTAGCAATGCCCCGGCGCCTCGGCCGCGAGTGCGAGCACGATGGCGCCTGAGCCGGTCCCCAGGTCGAGGAGTCGGGCCCTGCAGCCGTGCGCAAGGGTGCTGAGCGCGGCCAGAGCAGCCTCCACGAGGCTCTCGGTCTCCGGCCGGGGGATGAGCACCTCGGGGGTGACCGTGAGCTCGAGCGTCCAGAACCCCTTCCAGCCGACGATGTAGGCAACGGGCTCCCGGCGCAGGCGTCGGCGCAGCAGCTCCTTGAACGCGGCAAGTTCCGTCTGCTCCAAGGGCTGGTCGTGGTGCACGTACAGCTGGACGCGTTCGGTGTGCAGCGCATGCGCCAGCAGTATTTCCGCCGTCGCGCGCGGGCTGTCGATGCCGTGCTCCTTCAGATAGGGGGCGGCCCACTGTAGCACTTTGAGCACCGTCCATTCCAGGTTAGCGGCTGGCGGCGGCTTCGACATTCTGCAGCGCCTGGGCTTGATAGTGCGTGGTCAGCCCGTCGATCAGCTCCTGCATGGCCCCTTGCAGGACGCTGTCCAGCTTGTAGAGGGTCAGGCCGATGCGATGGTCGGTCACCCGGCTCTGCGGGAAATTGTAGGTGCGGATGCGGCCGCTGCGGTCGCCCGTCCCCACCTGGCTCTTGCGATCTTCGGCGCGTTTCTGCTCCTGTTCCTGGATCTTCAGGTCCAGCAGCCGGGAGCGCAGCACCTTGAGGGCTTTGTTTTTGTTCTTGAGCTGCGACTTCTCGTCCTGGCAAATGACCACCAGGCCGGTCGGCAGGTGCGTGACCCTCACCGCCGAATCCGTGGTGTTGACGCTTTGCCCCCCCGGCCCTCCCGACCGATAGACGTCGATGCGAAGATCGTTGGGGTTGATCTCCACGTCCACCTCTTCGGCCTCGGGCAGCACGGCCACGGTGACCGCCGAGGTGTGAATGCGGCCCTGAGTTTCAGTGGCCGGCACCCGCTGCACCCGGTGGATCCCGCTTTCGTATTTCAAGACGCTGTAAGCGCCCTTCCCCTGGATCATGGCGATGACTTCCTTCACCCCCCCCACCCCCGTGGGGTGGTGCGAGAGGATTTCAACCTTCCAGCCGCGGTCCTCGGCATAACGGCCGTACATGCGAAAAAGATCGCTCGCAAACAAAGCGGCTTCCTCGCCGCCGGTCCCGGCCCGGATTTCCATGATGATGTTCTTGTCGTCGTTGGGGTTTTTCGGCAGCAGCAGCAGCTTGAGGTCGTTTTCGAGGGTTTCCTTCTCGGCCGTCAGGGACGCGAGGTCATCCTTGGCCATGCTTCGAATATCAGCGTCGCCATCGTCCAGAAGTTCGCGGCTCTCATCGATCCGGTCGCCCACCTCGCGGTAGCGGCGGAACACCGTGACGATTTTGCCGAGCTCGGCGTGCTCGCGCACGGCCTTCTGATACGCATCCCGGTTGCCGATGACGGCCGGGTCGCTCAGCTGACGCTCCAGTTCGTTGTAGCGCTGTTCGACGCCTTCCAGTTTGTCGTACATGACGTAGACGCCTGTGTCCGCTTCACATGCCAAGAGCCCGGCCGGCCTCAAGAATCGGGTGGTATCCGGTCCCTGAGGCCATCGGGCTCATGCGAAACATCCATGAGATGGGTGAAATGCCGAGGTTCGGACGCCCCCGTTGACGGGGGCGAGCGGCGGGAGCGCTACGACGCTTTTTCCTTGCTCTGGAATTTCTGGTACTTCTTGCGGAAACGCTCAATGCGTCCGGCCGTGTCCACCAGCTTCTGCTTGCCCGTGAAAAACGGGTGGCAGCCTGAGCAGATTTCCACGGAGATGTTGTCCTTGGTCGATCCGGCCTCGATCACGTTTCCGCAGGCGCAGCGGATCTTGGTGTCCTGATACGTTGGATGGATGTTCTCTTTCATTATGGTCAAACCCCCTTGGTGAAGTCCCGCCGGTTAGGCGTTCATTGAGTTCATAAATTCTTTATTATTTCGCGTCCCCTTCATTTTTTCAAGTAAAAATTCCATGCTGTCAACCGTGTTGAGGGTGGTGAGCAGTTTTCGCAGAATCCAGACGCGGTTGAGCACTTCCTCCGGCAGCAGCAGCTCCTCCTTGCGGGTGCCGGAGCGCTTGATGTCGACCGCCGGGAAGACGCGTTTGTCCGACAGCTTGCGGTCGAGCTGGATCTCCGCATTGCCGGTGCCCTTGAACTCCTCGAATATGACCTCGTCCATGCGGCTGCCGGTGTCGACCAGGGCGGTGGCGATGATGGTGAGGCTGCCGCCTTCCTCGATGTTGCGGGCGGCGCCGAAAAAACGCTTGGGGCGCTGCAACGCGTTGGAGTCGACACCCCCGGAAAGTATTTTTCCACTCGGCGGCACCACCGAGTTGTGGGCGCGCGCCAGGCGGGTGATGCTGTCGAGCAGAATGACGACATCCTTTTTGTGCTCCACCAAGCGCTTGGCCTTTTCAATCACCATCTCGGCCACCTGCACGTGCCGCTCGGCGGGCTCATCGAAAGTGGAACTGATGACCTCCGCGTCGACCGTGCGTTCCATGTCGGTCACCTCCTCCGGCCGCTCGTCGATCAGCAGCACGAATGGAACAACGTCCTTGTGGCTCTTGATGATGGCGTTGGCGATGGCCTGAAGCAGCATGGTCTTGCCGGAACGCGGCGGGGACACGATCAGGCAGCGCTGCCCGAACCCGATCGGGACCATGAGGTCCAGAATGCGCGTCGAGTAGTTGTCTGCGTCACTTTCCAGGCCCATCTTGCGCTCTGGGTAGAGCGGAGTGAGGTTGTCGAAAAGAATCTTGTCGCGAGCGACTTCCGGGTCCTCGAAATTCACCGCCTCGACTTTGAGCAGGGCAAAGTAGCGCTCGGACTCCTTGGGCTGCCGAATCTGGCCGGAAATCGTGTCCCCGGTGCGCAGGCTGAAACGCCGGATCTGGGAAGGTGACACGTAGATGTCATCCGGCCCCGGCAGGTAGTTGGAACTGGGCGAACGCAGGAAGCCGAAACCGTCCGGCAGTATTTCGAGGGTGCCCTCCCCGTAGATCATGCCGTTTTTCTCGATCTGGCCCTGCAGCAGTGCGAACATCAGCTCCTGCTTGCGCATGTTCGATGCGCCCTCGATGTTGAACTGCTTCGCCATCTGCATCAGTTCGTTGATCTTCTTCTCTTTTAGTTCGGCGATGTTCATTAAAACGATTCCCCTCGATCTCATGGCGGACGCGCGGGTGCATCCGCGGGTAGTACCGGCGCCCGAGACAGCCGGTGCGGTTTAATTCGGACGATTTCCGATTGTGTCTTATGCGATTGCGGCGTACAGAGCTACAACCTCAGCCGGGATGACCATCCACACAAATAACCAAAAGATGCGTGCACCCTTGCTTGGGATTAATCAACCGACGTGCCTTGATCGAGTGGTTAACAGATAGGATCCATGTCGGTTGTAAAGGAGGATTTTAGAGCATTAGGAGTAAGAGAATCCTGCCGGTTGGCGGGTTGGCCTCTTTCTCTGACCTTATGTTAGCAATTTTATATCAGGATCCCAAGGCTGTCAAGCAGTTTCATGTTTTCAATCACAAACATCATGCCTCTTGCGGACAGGCGGAGCAAGAAAGAATCCCGCCGGTTCCCGGCGGGATTCTTTCGAAAACGCGAACCGTCTATTTCTTGAATTTATCCAGGGCGGCAAACACCTTGTCGCGGATTTCCTCCACCTTGCCGATGCCGTGTACCTTGACGTACTGCGGGGCTTTTGGGTCGCCCGATTCCTTCCACTTTTTGTAGTAGCCGATCAACGGTTCGGTCTGGTTGTGGTAAACCTCAAGGCGTTTCTTGACGGTCTCTTCCTTGTCGTCGTCGCGCTGGACCAGGGGCTCGCCCGTCACGTCGTCCTTGCCCGCCACCTTGGGTGGGTTGAAGATGACGTGGTACGTGCGCCCGCTCGCCAGATGCGCCCGCCGACCGCTCATGCGCTTGATGATCTCATCGTCGGGCACATCGACGTCGACCACCGCATCGATCGGGACCCCGGCCGCCTTCATGGCGTCGGCCTGGGGGATGGTCCGGGGGAACCCGTCGAAGAGGAATCCCTTCTTGCAATCCGGTTCCTTGATGCGCTCTTTGACCAGCCCGATGATCACGTCATCCGGTACCAACTGCCCTGCATCCATGACCGCCTTCGCTTTTTTGCCCAACTCGGTTCCGGCCTTTACGGCGGCGCGCAGCATGTCACCGGTTGAAATCTGCGGGATCTGGTATTTCTCCTTGATGTAGTTGGCCTGGGTGCCCTTACCCGCCCCAGGACCGCCGAGCAGAATCAGACGCATGGGAGACCTCCTTCTAAAGATGGGATAATAGAAACAAGTGGCTGATTTTGTTGGAGGCAAAGTATGGCGGATGGCAGACGGAGTGTCAAGACAATTGTCGCGGATCGATGCGACGGCCTGACGCCACATTTCTCTTGTCAAAGGAGAAATATTCCATTATAAGAATAAGCTCTATCACATTTGCAGACTAACCGCCGGGGATGACATCATTGCGACGTTTCCGACGGCACGAAAGGGGCGATACAGTTGAAGGAAATCGAAGTCAGGGTCATTGACAATGACATCGAAAAAGCAATGCGCATTCTGAAAAAGAAGATCCAGAATGACGGCCTTTTCAAGCGCTTGAAGCTGAAGAAAAGCTACGAAAAGCCGAGCGAATTTCGGCGACGCAAGCAACGCGAAGCGCAGCGAAGAGAACGCATTGCCGCGGCCCGGGCCGCACGCAGACGCTAACCTCTGAAACCCGTTGAACCAAGCCCGGTGGGACCTCCCCCACCGGGTTTTTTCATGTCGATGCCGCAGCCCAAAGACAGCACTGCCTGCCTCGAGACCCTCTTTCGCCTCCGGCGTTTTGGGATCAAACTGGGGCTTGCCACCATCCGCCGGATCCTTGCCGGCCTCGGCAACCCCCACCGTCGCTACAAAACCATCCACATCGCCGGCACGAACGGCAAGGGCTCGGTGGCTGCGAGCCTCGCCAACGTCCTGCGGTGCTCCGGCTATCGCGTCGGGCTCTACACCTCGCCTCACCTGGTGCGCTTCAACGAGCGCATCCAGGTCAATGGCGAGCCGATCACCGACGAGGACATCGTCCGGCTCTATCGGAGGGTTCACAGGGCGCTGCCCGGCGGCCGCGAGCCGACCTTCTTCGAATTCACCACTGCCATGGCCTTCGATGAGTTTGCCCGCCGCAGGGTCGATTGGGCCGTGATCGAAACCGGCATGGGCGGCCGCATGGACGCAACCAACGTGATCACACCGGAGCTGGCGATCATCACTAACATTTCCCTGGAACACCGCGAGTACCTGGGCGCCACGATCCCCCAGATCGCAACTGAAAAAGCCGGCATCGTCAAGCGCCGCCGGCCGGTCGTCACCGGGATCCGGCAAACGTCGGCGTTGGCCGCGCTGTATGCGGCTGCGCAAGGCAAGTCGTCCCCGGTCTACCGGTTGGGCCGCGATTTCAGCTTTAGGCGCACGGGCAGGGGCCGCTTCACTTACCGCGGCCTCCTCCATGCCTGGCCCGATATGGCCACGGGGCTTCAAGGCGACTATCAGGCGGGAAACGCCTCACTGGTGCTTGCTGCCTGCGAACTGCTCCGGAACAAGGCCCCGCGGGTTTCCCTTGAAAGCATGCGGGAGGGATTGTTGACGACGCGCTGGCCGGGCCGGCTGGAGATCGTTTCGGAAAAACCGCTCGTCATGCTCGACGGCGCCCACAACCTGGATGCCGCCAAACAGCTGGCACGGCATCTGCGAGCGCATTTCACGGGCCGCGACATCACCATGGTGATCGGCATCCTGGACGACAAACCCTATGCGACCATGCTGAAGCTGCTGCTGCCGATGGCCTCCCGTGTGATCGTCGCTCAGGCCAAAACAAACCGCGCCCTCCCGGCGGAAACAATTGCAACGGCAGCCCGGACCCTGGTGACGGATGTCAAGCTGATCAAGGATGTCGGCCGGGCCCTGGCCTACGCGGTTCACTCCGCCGCCCCGGAAACCCTGACACTGGTGGCAGGATCCCTCTATGTGGTGGGAGAGGCCAAGGCCGCTCTGGAACACAAAACCGTGCAGCCCGGATGAACCGTTTTTTTATACGCTTGACTAAGATGCCCGCTTCCATTATTCATTCCGGGTGTCATGGCCATTGAATGCGCCCGTAGCTCAGGGGATAGAGCGTCAGCCTCCGGAGCTGAAAGCCGCAAGTTCGAATCTTGCCGGGCGCACCATAATAACAAGGACTTAGATGCTTATCTAAGTCCTTGTTTATTTTAGCACTAAAAATTCCAACCCTACTTTATACTCCAGACACCAATAATCGGTATACTAAACCTAAAGGGTGTATTCGCATTTCCATGAAACGTGTGCTGATTTTTTGAACCAACTCATTGAATACCT
>Ga0210069_1000017_pt1 | contig 31470 bp, 33 predicted proteins | sample RushSE_TuleB_D2_FD_185568 | JGI IMG/M metagenome (GOLD analysis project Ga0210069, IMG submission 185568) | Wetland microbial communities from San Francisco Bay, California, USA, that impact long-term carbon sequestration - RushSE_TuleB_D2... | ecosystem: Environmental > Aquatic > Marine >... | reverse complement strand
CACTGGCTGCGGAAACCGGCCCTCGCTAACGCCCAAATACCAGGTGCTCCGTGAAACCGGAATGATGGCAGGGAGGCCACGTCGCCGGTCCCCCAAAATATCCCAAATCCGTAAATATCCCGTTTCGGGTAGTGATGATGCACACGCTTACATGTAACCTCCCTTGCGCGCTGCATCGCGCCGTTGCCTTGCCTGGCTCAGGCTCACTTCGGGGTAAGTGCCAAGTGACAGCAATTTTTCCTTACCCTCAAAACGATATTTGAAACGCCACCATTTCCCTCCTGTGGGCGTGATCATAAGGAAAAGGCCTTCGTTATCGAAAAGCTTGTATTGCTTGGCTTTGGGTTTTGCTTTGCGGGCTTTGATGTCTGAAAGAGGCATGGCCGAACCTCCATATTTGGGGTAACTTTTTTGAGATGGGGTAACTTTAGCTAAAAACTACCCCCGTAACCCCGGATGTCAACAGATTTTTTCAGACCTTACCGGACAAACAGGAAATAAAAAAGCCCTTATTTCTAAGGGCTTAAGTACCGTATCGGACGGTATCGGATTTTTGCTTGGTGGCGATGCAGGGAATCGAACCCCGGACACTGCGGATATGAGCCGCATGCTCTAACCGTCTGAGCTACATCGCCATAACACTTTTTAAAATAATAGGAAGTACGAAATTATTAACCTGTTGTTTTATCTTGATTAAAAATCAGTTTCTTAAATTTTGACATCGGCTTCTCTAACAGCTCACTTTCGCTTAGTCAAGCCTAAAAGTTAGATTTGTACCTGTCATTCCGAAGTCGAGCCCACGACTTCAACAGAAAATTCTTCAAGGTCCTCTGGGAGATTTGAAAATACAACCATAAAAGGAAGTTCTCCGCCGGGTTTAACCTGCATATTCGAATTGTTATCACCAAGACGATTTGAGAGTCGTTTCTTTATGGCTTCAAGCTCCATATTGGAAAGTTCAATATCCGACAGAACGTTTCCGCAAAAAACCGTTTCTTTTTGCACAAGGCTTTTCCCTTTTGAATATAACTTCCCATTGATGTTGATATACCGACGAACATCTGAATATCCATTTTTAACTCGGCCGGTTATCACAAAAAGTTTTCCCTCTTTGACATTTAGAATAAACTTGCTGTTAATGTCTAAAGTCTCTATCTTAAGATTGCCGGATGGATCAGCGACCTTGGGCTTAAAATAATCGCTGACATAAGGAATTTCTATATTCATACGTTTCAGCAAAACGTAAGTACCGTAGGCACCACCCGCCAATAATGCCAATATCAAAAGGACGACAAGCGGTTTGCTGGCACGCCTTTTTTTTGCAGCCGCCATTGGCTTCAATACCGGTTCTTCATCAGCAACTTCCTCTGATACATCTTCCTGAACACTTTCTTCAGCTTCTTCAGCTATAAATTTCGACGCTTCCGCCTCGGGCTCATCAATATCGACAGATTCGGATTGATCCACAGTCTCATCGGCTTCATCGAGTTCAAAAACTTCAACCTTTGAGGGATCCTCAGACAGTTCGGTATCAGTAGACACTTCTTCCATATCCAATTCGATTTCTAACGCTTTCTCTTCGGTTTCCGCTTCAATCACCGTATCTTCTTCTACTTTGAGCATCTTCTCTAGTTCTGACAGATCAAACGCTTCAAGATTTTCGGATTCAACACCTTCTTGTAAATGTTCGAGTTCAGGTTCCGTTTCCATATCCAGCTCAAGTTCGATGTCCTCTGAAGTAGTCGCCTTTTCTGCCATCGGTTCACTGAGATCCAGTATGTCTTCCAGATCGGACAGATCGAGCTCATCGAGTTCTTCAAGCTCGGCGCTCTCGGGAGTTTTCTTAATCTTTGTATCAGGTTCGAGGGTCATTTCCAGGTCCAAATCCAGATCCTTAACGGCTTCTTCCGTTACACCTTCGCTTTCCGCTTCTTCTTCCTTATCCAGCAAGTCTTTCAGGTCGGACAAATCAAGTTCGTCGGTCTCCTCTGCCTCGACTTTTGTCTCAAGATCCATTGCTGCTTCTTTAGTTTCAGATGCCAGTTCCAAATCGAGATCCAGTCCAAGATCATCTTGGTCCGGTATTGCCTCTATGTCGGATTCTAGGTTCTCTGTGACCTTCTGATCTTCAATATCGGATACAACTTCAATCGGCTTTCCGGCTTCTTCAGAAATCTCCGGTGGATATGCAACGAAAATATTGTTGCATTTCGAGCATCGTACTTTCGAACCCGTCGGTTTTAAAAGGCTTTCATCCAATTTAAAACTTGCCTTGCATTCTGTACAGGTAATAATCATAGTATACCCCAATGGTTATGGTTTAAGGTGATAAATCCCTGATAAATACCGATAGTCTTCATCATAATCAAGCCCATAGCCAACAAGAAACCCTTCGGTCACACCATGGCAGCTATAATCAATTTTAATATCTGTCTCACGGCGCTCCTGTTTATCAATAAATGCACACACCTTTATCGTCTTTGGGTGATAAGATCTCAAATAGTCGATTAGGTATTTTAAAGTCAAGCCTGTATCCACAATATCTTCTACAATGAGCACATCTTTATTTTTAATATCAACTTCAACACCCTTGGTTAAATGGATGTCTCCGGCGGAAAAAACATCCGAACCGTAACTGAAGACACGAATGAAATCGATTTTAACCGGGATGTCAAGGTGCCGAACAAGATCAGATAGAAAGATAAATGCGCCTTTTAATACACCAATAAGAATGAGTTCATGGTTCTGATAGTCGGAAGAAATCCGGTGTGCAACCCGTGCCACCAAATTATCGATATCGTTTTTAGTGAGGACGGGTATGAGTTCAGGCATAATAAGAACCTATAACTTCCACCCTTTCATTTAATAAAAGACCTATTTATCTGATTGAAAATAAAGCTACATTGAACTTAATTTCTTGTCAATGATCCCTTTGAAAAATATATGCACCAGGTTACAGGCCGGTCTCTGCCAGTTGCTCGACCAGACTTTTTTGTTGTTTGGTCAGTCGATTGGGAGTATTGACCCGGATACGAACATAAAGATCTCCCTGACCTTTACCATCCATCTGGGGAAGCCCGTGCCCGGATAGCCGCATCTTCGTTTTATGTTTTGTACCGGCAGGTATCTTTAGTTTCAATTCTTTGCCGCTCAATGTCGGAACAGAAATATTCGAACCTAGGATAGCCTCGCTCAGTCTAATATCTTGATTGATGTAAAGATCATGTCCTTTTACATCATAAACCGGACTGGGAAGCACCTTGGATTTAATATATAGATCTCCAGCCGGACCACCGTAAGGGCTGGGTTCACCCTTGCCGGCAATGCGGAGTTTTTTTCCGGAAATCATCCCTTTTGGAATTTTTACCGTGATTTTTTCACTACGGCCCTGGTGCTGAAAAGACACTGTCTTTTGGGTCCCCGTTGCCACTTCCTCCAAGGTCAAGGCAATTTCATATATAAGATCAGACCCTTTGGGTTGGGCGTGTTGCTGTCTTTGATAGTTTTCAAACGGGCTTTTGCCGCCAAAGGAAAACCGCATTCCGCTTCCACTACGGCCAAAACGGCCGGATCCGCCGAATAATTCGTTTAATACACTCTCAAAATCGAAACCTTTGAAAATATCTTCCTGTGAGTACCGTTGCTGGAATCCGGCTGAACCGAAGGTATCATACTGCTCGCGTTTTTCCTTGTCGCTCAAAACAGCATAAGCTTCACTGATCTTCTTAAATTTCTCCTCAGCGCTTTTATCTCCCTTGGCATGATCCGGATGATACTTCATGGCAAGCTTTCGATACGCCTTCTTGATATCATCCTGAGAAGCGGTTTTATTCACCCCGAGTATTTTATAATAATCTGTTTCTGCCATCCTTTAAATGCCCCATTATTTGAGAATCCTTATTGATGGTTTCGGAAAACCCTATTCCCATGGGTTTATCTCTATGGTTGAGTATCATTTTCTTTAACAATCAAAATAAGTTAAAAGCTGAAACGTGTCAAGGATCATTCGATGCCAGTCTATCAGCCCCCTTAATGGCAACCATGATGACCGAAAGCCCGGCCGGAGTAATACCGTCTATGCGTGAAGCCTGGCCCAAAGACGAAGGCATCACGGCGGCAAGCTTTTCTTTAAGCTCATTTGAAAGGCCGTGCACCTGAGAAAAATCAAAATTATCGGGTATCTTCATTTTTTCCATGTTCTTAAATTTTTCGATTTCTCTAAGCTGCCGTTTTATATACCCCTCGTATTTAATTTCTGTTTCCACCTGTCGAGCCACCTTGTTGCTGATGTTGTCGGGGCTTTTGGCCAGGGCTTCAACCGTATTGAAATCCAGTTCAGCCCTTTTAAGAAGCTGATCGAGATATATACCGCTGTTTAAAGGTTTTGACCCGTGATGAAGAAGAAAATCGTTTGTTTCCTTTTCCGGTTTTATAACAGTGGACTTTATTCTTCTAATCTCTCTGGAAATTTGATCTTTTCGTTCTCGAACATCCTTTAGAGCGTCATCGTCGATAAGGCCGAATTCATGTCCGATGTCCATTAATCTCAAATCCGCATTATCTTCCCGAAGCATCAGTCTATACTCCGCCCTTGACGTAAACATACGGTAAGGTTCCCGTGTGCCCCGGGTAACGAGGTCATCTACCATAACCGCCATATACGCTTGGGACCGGTCAAGAATAAAGGGTGCTCTTCCCTGAATCATACAAGCGGCATTGATTCCCGACCAAATCCCTTGAGCAGCAGCTTCTTCATAGCCGGATGTCCCGTTAATCTGACCGGCCATAAACAGTCCTGCAATCAACTTTGTTTCCAGTGTCGGCTTCAGTTGAACAGGATTGACATAATCGTACTCTATGGCATAGGCAGGCCGCATGATTTCGGCGGATTCCAGTCCTTCGACGGACCTGACAAACTGAATCTGTATTTCCATCGGCAGGCTGTTTCCAAGGCCGCTGGCATAAATCTCATCGGTATCAAGGCCTTCGGGCTCAAGAATTACCTGATGCCTGTCTTTTTCAGGAAATCTAACGACCTTGTCTTCGAACGAAGGACAGTATCTGGCCGAAATCCCTTTGATAACACCACCATACAGGGCGGAACGTTTCAGATTTTTTTGAACAATCTCTTGGCTTTTCCTGTTTGTATGACCGATAAAGCTTGGAACCTGCGGCATGGTGATCTTGTCCGTAAAAAATGAAAACGGTACAGGATCTTCATCAGTGCCATGCACAGTGAACGCGCTAAAATCGATACTCGATTTTTTTAGCCTGGGCGGGGTTCCGGTTTTCATCCTTCCCAGTTTGAATCCGAGTGTTTTTAAATGAGAGGGGAGGCCGTACGACGCAAATTCGCCGGCCCTTCCGGCTTTAAAAGAATTAAATCCGATATGAACCAGACCGCTTAAAAAAGTACCTGTTGCCAGAACAACAGCATCAGCCTGGTATCCGAAACCGGTTTGATCCTCTACCCCGGCAATCCGGCCACCTTCCACCACAAGTCGCTCCACCATAGCCTGTTTCAAGTCAAGATTCGACTGTTTTTCAATGACGGCTTTCATGGCCATATGATAACGGATCTTGTCGTTTTGTGTGCGGGAAGAATGGACCGCAGGACCTTTTTTGGTATTCAGAGTTCGATACTGTATCGCAGTTTTATCCGTGATTTTTGCCATTTCACCACCCAAAGCATCGATCTCTTTTACAAGCTGTCCCTTTGCCATGCCTCCGATGGATGGACTACAGGGCATGGATGCCACCTTATCCAGATCGATGGCCATAAGAAGTACACGACACCCCATTCTGGCGGCTGCAAGCGCAGCCTCACATCCTGCATGGCCCGCACCTACAATGATAATATCATATTTTTTTTTATAATACGCCATATACGATTGCTTTGCCTTTAGTTATTTGACCATTAATTATTTTACAACTTTTATGCAAAAAAGTATATAATATCCTGTTACATTAATCATGAATTCATCAGAAACTATCTCGATACAATATTTCATTTCCGATACCGATAAAAATGCGCCAACGATATTATGATTTTAACACTTATCTGAGAAATATCTTCGGATGCAGGGTTCAAAAAATCACCATTGATGCGGGACTTTCCTGTCCAAACAGGGACGGAACCATCTCCACGGATGGATGTATATACTGCAACCTGAAAGGCTCGGGAACCGGTGCACATGCAAAGGGGCTTTCGGTTATCAACCAGGTTGTCCAGGCAAAAAAAGCGCTTTCTAAACGTTATAAAGCAAAAAAGTTCATCGCATATTTTCAGTCATTTACAAATACGTACGCACCTGTTGACCAGCTCAAACGTCTGTATGAACAGGCCCTTTCCGCCGAAGATGTGGTCGGCCTCTCCATCGGTACAAGACCGGACTGTGTGGATGAACCGATCCTGAGACTTTTACAGGGATACGTGGAAAATTATCTCGTCTGGATCGAATACGGGCTGCAATCGGCCAATGACGCCACCCTTGCCCTGATCAACCGGGGACATGACTTTAAATGCTTTAAAGCGGCTGTTGATGCAACCAAAAACAGGGGTATCAAAATCTGTGCACATGTTATCCTCGGACTTCCCAATGAAACAAAACATCATATGATGGAAACAGCCCGGGCGGTTGCCGGCATGGAAATAGACGGGATCAAGCTTCATCTGCTTTACGTTGTAAAGGGCACCAAGCTGGATCAACTTTACAGCGAAAAACTTTACAAATGTTTAGACCAGCAGGAATATGCAGATATCGTGTGTGATTTTTTGGAGCGCATTCCAAGCCACATGGTTATTCAACGTCTTACCGGCGATCCGCATCCTCAAGAACTGGTGGCACCGACATGGTCCCTTAAAAAGGCTGAAACCATTGCTCTAATCCGAAAAACACTTGAAGAGCGGGATTCGTGGCAGGGAAAGTTTTTCGGGCAACAGAAAAGATCTTGAGAACCGAATCATCTGAATGTTCGCTGTACACGCTTCCGGGAGAGAGGGGGAAGCGTGAAACTTTTGGTTAAACGGCTCCTTTAAGACCGATTTCCTCGGCAACGTCCCGCATTCCCATGATCGTATCCGTTATAAGTTCCGTCAGCTCCATTCCCAGCATTTCGGCACCCTTTTCAATAATGGTTCGATCTACGCCGGCTGCAAACCGTTTATCTTTCCATTTCTTTTTTACGGATTTGGCTTTTAAATCCATAACACTTTTTGAGGGGCGGACAAGGGCCGTAGTAACCACCAAACCGGTAAGTTCATCGATGGCATACAGCACCTTTTCGAGTTCTGTTTTCGGCTCAACATCCGAGCAGATTCCCCAGCCATGACTGATCACCGCCCGTACGTATTCCTTGGGCCACCCATTTTCGTGCAGAATTTCCTCGGTTTTACGGCAGTGTTCTTCCGGAAACTGTTCATAGTCAAGGTCGTGGATCAGACCGATAATTCCCCATTTGTCTTCGTCTTCTTCTCGTTTTCGGGCAAAATAGCGCATTACACCTTCCACAGCCAGCGCATGTTTTATAAGACTTTCATTTTTGTTGTATTTTTTTAGAAGGATATAGGCCTGTTCACGGGTTGGAATGTCTGAATTCATTTTTTTCTCCTGGGGTACTTGCTTAAAATCTAAATGGCCAAGAATAATACCCACAAATGTACTGGATTGTAAATACCGATTTGATGAGAAGCGCTTCTGGTATCTTTTCTAACTATTTTGAAACAGAAAAAGCGCTTGACAGATGCTTACGAATCCTTTAGAAAATTTGACCAGGTGCTCGTATGAGCTTAATAGGGAATCCCGTGAGAGTCGGGAACGGTCCCGCCGCTGTTATCCCGCCCTTTTTTTGAGAAGGGAACCTTTTTAGCAAATATTTGCCACTGTTTCGACAGATCGGAATGGGAAGGCCGCTAAAAAGGCGGGAAAGTCAGAAGACCTGCCTAAAAAAATAGCCGCATCTCCGCGGTATGACGGAGTAATTGGGTTTCAGCATAAAAGGGTCAAGTAAACTGGGTGCAGCCCTTCAATCTTTTTAACGATTGAAGGGCTTTTTTGTTTTCGGGTATCGAGCATCTTCGGCGGGGCTTAAAACATTATGAAAGGAGGTGAGCGTCATGAAAACCGGATTGATTGTTTATGTTGTGGGCACAGAACCTGCCGATTGGGATGCAGATTCAGAATCAAGAATTATAAAGCAATACATTACAGCAGACCGGATTGAGATTATCACTATAAAATCGGGACATTTTGATGTGTTAGATGCATGGTGGTCCCTTTTAACCAGGGGGATGAAAAGAGTCGTCTGTATGATCGGAGAATTTACCCCGAATGGCAACTTGGCCCTGAAGGAGCGTCAGCTTTGTCTTTGCGGATAGTGGTAGGACGGTTATAACGTTCAAGCGTTTTTTTTAGTCGATAAAAATAACCCCGATTGGGCAACGCGCTCAATTGGGGTTATGACCGAGAATCACTGCAGGACAAATTGTCGCGGATTTAAAAATAGAGTTCAGGCCTTCTGTTGGGGAGAAAATATCGCATCCTGTGTCCTCTGACTTGGTCCAGGTCTTTGGATTTAAGTTTTACGACAACCAGACTTTCCCTGTTGCTTAGATTTTTTTTAATAACGTTTCCAGATGGGCCAATGATCACCGCAACACCTGGAAAATGAAGCCCTTTCCCATTTTCACCGGTTTGGTTGCAGGCGACAATAAAAAGGCTGTTGTCAAAGGCTCTTGCCGTAAGATGGCGCATCCATGACCTGTATTTTTCTTCAGGCGTTCCTCTCGGGGATGCGTGAGGAATAAAAATCAGGTCAGCGCCTTTCATTGCCATGTGGGTGGAAAGCTCTGGAAAATGGGCATCATAACACAGCTGTATACCGAATTTGACACCGCTTGTATCAAACAAAGGAATCGTGTTCCCGGGTGTAAAAATTTCCTGTTCAGGGGGGGCTAGGTGTAACTTTCGATAGACGCCCATAAATCCGTCCGGTTTTACGACCAGGTGACTGGAAAAAAGTCGGCCTCCTTCATCCTTTTCAACAATTCCCGCCAATATGACCATCTTTTCGCTTTTCGCCAGATTTGAGATATCCCGGGTTATCGGCCCGGGAACAGGTTCTGCCAAATTCTGAATCTCTTTGAGATTACTGTAGCCCGTAATATTCAATTCAGGAAAACAGATGATATCGGCATCTTCCTTTTTCGATTTCTTTGTCCAATGGACCATGGCATCAAAATTATGACGGACTTGCCCTGCAATTGAATGAAAAATCACGGCTGCGATAGTGATATCTTGCATATCGAGAAGGGTGTTATTGATTGTTGGATATGAAAAAACGTTTCAGCGCCGGCGAAAAGTGATTTGTGGGTAACAACCTGTCAAAATTTCACCCGAAAAATCAACATCCGAGAACCCTAAAGATTGAAATGTGCTTTAATTTTATACATTTTTGTAGCAGGGAGGTTAATAATTCCGTTAACTCCAGTTTCCCGAGAGATCTCTTCAAGGTTACCTATTATTTCCTTCATCGATTGAGCGATAAAAGTGAACCAGATGTTATAACTGTTATCCCGCCGGTAGTTATGGGTCACCCCGGGATAACGATTGACGATCTTTGCAAAGCTGTCGATTTTGTCTTCAGGAACCTTTGCCGCGCAGAGGGTACTGACAAATCCTAATTTTTCAGGTGCAAAATTGCCGCCTATCCTACGGATTATCCCTTTTTGCTTGAGTCGTTTCAGTCTTTTGATAATGTTTTCTTCAGAAAGATTAAGATCATCAGCGATGGAAAGATAAGGCCGCCTGGTAATGGGAAAGTCGGATTGAATCCGGTTCAGTATCGCCCGATCAATTTCATCGATTTGCTGCATGGATTACTCTTGAAATTTTCCTTTTATTAAACGTACATGGACCTTTCTGGTTCGAGGACCGTCGAATTCACAGAAAAATATTCCCTGCCACGTACCCAGTACCAGCTGGTCACTTTCTATGGCAATGATTTCTGAAGGGCCGACAAGAGTCGACTTGATATGCGCCGGTGAATTTCCTTCCAAATGACGATATCCGGCCTTCCAGGGGATGATATCGTTGAGGATCATCAGAATATCTTCTTTCACGCTCGGATCAGCGCTCTCATTAATTGTTATTGCAGCGGTTGTATGTGGGACATAGAGCATACACAATCCCTGGCCGATCCCCGCAGAAACAACCATATCCTGAATTTTGGAAGTAATATCTATCAATTCCGTCTGTTTTTTTGATTTTACCGTACAAATCATAGCATCTCTCGATTTAACAAAAAAGGCCCTGCTTTAAATGCAGAGCCTTTTTTGTTAAAATGTGTGAATCAACCGTAGCCTTTTTAAATTAGACACATCCTGTGGGCTTCGGAAGGCCGGCCATCTTACATGCTCCCTTGCCGGGTCCTGAGGGGAACAGTTCGTAAATATGTTTCAGCTTGAATCCGGTTACTTTTGAGAGGATACGAACCATGGGCGCAATCCCGTTTTTTTCATAGTATTCCTGGAGAACCTTAATTACTTTTTTGTGCTCTTCGTTTAACTCCTCAATTCCTTCCTGATGCTTTACCCACTGTACCCACTCTTGAGACCAGTTCTTATAGCTGTCGATAAAGCCGTCTTCATCTACGGTAAATGTCTTTCCCATATACTCGACTGTTGCCATTCAAAACCTCCTTTTTACTTTAATTATATTTATGGCGTTCTGCCTATACCTTTTTTAATAAAAAGACTTAAAACAATTATCTGATTGATTTGTCAATGTCAATATGAAAAATTCAAATACTTTTTATTTGTATAGATGAAAAATTTATAATTTTAATTTCCTGTGAGAAGCAGCGTAGATATCCAACCGATACTGTCAAACCAGAAAAAACAAAAAGGAATAAGCAATGTCTTTTGAGGATGTTAGACCAAAAGTTATTATAATATGCGGGCCTACGGCTTTGGGAAAAACATCTATGGCCATCCATCTTGCAAAAAGCTTCGACGGTGAGATTGTCGGGGCTGATTCAATGCAAATATACAGATATATGGATATCGGTACAGCAAAGCCCACAATCGAAGAGCAGGCAAGCGTCAAACATCACATGATCAATATTATCGATCCGGATGAACACTTTGATGCCCGGAAATATGCTGTGCTGGCCCGTGATAAAGTTTTGGAGCTTCATGGTCAGGGCATTACCCCCTTTGTTGTCGGCGGGACAGGACTTTATATCAAAGCATTTTTGCACGGTCTTTTTAAGTCCGAAGCATCGAATTTTGATATCCGTGCTCGCTTAAAAAACGACTTCCAAGCCTACGGCCCTGATTTTCTTTACAAACAATTATGCCGCCGGGATCCTGAAACTGCCAGAAAAATACACCCTAATGACACATACAGGATCATAAGGGCACTGGAAGTACACGCGTCGACCGGAAAGACCCTCACAGAATTCCATCAAGCACACGGTTTTAGAGAAAAACCGTATTTCGTTTTGAAAATCGGTTTATATATGGATCGAGATGTAATTTATGATAGAATTAACCGCAGGGTAGATGTAATGATCAGCAGCGGTTTTGTCAACGAAGTTAAAGCATTGCTGGAAATGGGATACTCGCCGAATCTTAAATCCATGCAATCCATCGGTTATCGCCATGTCGTCAATTTTATTAAGGGCAATTGTCCGTGGGATGAGACGGTAAGAATACTAAAACGGGACACAAGAAGATATGCAAAACGTCAATTGACATGGTTCAAAGCGGATCCCGAAGTGATATGGATGAGACCGGAAGCGTTAGAAAACATCAAAGGGCAAATAAAAAAGTTCTTGCAAGCGGAATAAAGATATATCAAAAAATACCTCAGAGTCATAATATACCGCCGTCAAAATACTGAGCTAAGGCGCACCCGAAGGATGCGTTGTAGAAATCCGGAGACCTTGAATTGCCATGAAAATAGCGATCGCACAGATTAATCCGATTATTGGCGATTTTAAACACAATTTCGACAAGATAAAGCACTTTGCAGATCAAGCCGTCGCACGTCGATGCGATCTTGTTGTCTTTTCAGAGCTTGTGATTACAGGATACCCTCCCCGAGATCTTCTTGAAAGAAAAGATTTTGTCGATGCCAATATCGACTGTTTAAACAGACTCATCACCGATATCCGCGGTATCGGAGTGATATGCGGATTTGTGGATAACAATCCTGCCGGTGAAGGAAACCCGTTGCACAACGCTGCGGTGCTTTTTGAAAACGGCAAGATAATTCACAAGGTTTATAAAACATTACTGCCGACATATGACATATTTGATGAAACGCGATACTTTGAGCCCGGCCGCGAAAGCAAATTGTGTTCGTACAAAGGACAAAGGATCGGTCTAACAATTTGCGAAGATGCCTGGAATGACGAGGATATTTTTCAAAGAAGAATTTATTCCATAGATCCCGTGGCCCGGATCGTTCAGGCCGGTGCCGATCTGGTCATCAATATATCTTCATCTCCTTATTATCTGGGGCATGATGAGTTCAGGCGAAACATGTTCGCGTTTATGGCCAGAAAATACCAAGTCCCCTTTATGTATGCCAATCAGGTCGGGGGCAACGACAGTATTCTTTTCGACGGATCCAGTTCGGTTTTCGACAAAACCGGCAAAATAATTGCCAGAGCGTCGAACTTTGCAGAAGACATGGTGGTCTTTGATTCAACAACATTACAAGCCAGCCGGAACAATATCCGCGAAAAATCAAAATCAGATATGGAATCCGTATTAAAGGCCCTGGTTATGGGAACCCATGACTATGTTGTAAAGTGCGGTTTTTCTAAAGTGGTTATCGGGTTGAGCGGCGGTATAGATTCAGCCCTGACCGCGTGCATTGCCGTAATGGCTTTGGGTCGTAAAAATGTCACCGTTGTATTTATGCCGTCTCAATACACGTCCAGAGAAAATTATGAAGATACGGAAAAGCTTGCCGCAAATCTGGATGTCGTCCTAATCCAAATTCCCATTGAAAGCATGTTTAAAGCGTTTCTAAGCTTTCTATCACCTGCTTTCAAGGACACCGAACCCGACATTACGGAACAGAATATCCAAGCCAGAATCAGAGGCATCATCCTTATGGCGTTATCAAACAAACATGGTGCGCTCGTTCTTTCCACAGGCAACAAATCCGAACTTGCCGTTGGGTATTGTACACTCTATGGAGACATGACCGGAGGATTGGCGGTAATTTCAGACATTCCAAAAACAATGGTTTATAATCTTGCACGTTTTGTAAATCGCGATAAGGAAATAATCCCGTCCCGTATCATTACCAAGGCGCCTTCCGCCGAACTCAAGCCGGATCAAAAAGACCAGGATGATCTGCCGCCCTATGAAATTCTTGACGCTATTTTAAAAGAGTACATTGAAGCCGTTAAAGGGGTTGACGAACTGGTTCAAATGGGATTTGACAAACGGGTGGTCGAAGATGTCATTTTAAGGGTTGACCGAAACGAGTACAAACGCCATCAGGCGGCACCGGGTCTAAAGGTCACGTCAAAAGCTTTTGGTTATGGCCGAAGGTATCCCCTTGCACAGAGGTTTACCAAGATATCTTCTTAATTTTAAAAAAATCTTTTACCGGTTGCGAAGATCGGCAATAGACTTTTTGATTTTCTGAATGAGCGTCTTTTTGATGACAACCTTTAGATAAAGATCACCGGACTTGCCCCCGCCTTTTCCGGCCTCTCCCATACCGGCAAGCCGTATTCGCTGCCCTTCCCGGACTCCCGGCGGTATCTTCACCACCAGTTTCTTGGATTTTTTTCGCAAAAAATACGCATAAGGACCGCCTTCCTGTGCCTGCTCCGGAGTCAAGCGAATGGCATCCTCGAGATCCTTGCCGTTCTTTGCCATTTTAAACCCACCGATTTGTTTTAAAAAAAAACTGGAAAGTTTTCCAAATTTGCCGGACGGAGGAAACTTGGCGTGGCTGTATCCGCCCCTTTTAAATGGGCCGGTAAAAATAAATCCTCCGGCAAAAATACCGGGACGTTTAAACTGGAATGTTCGGTACTCCTGGCCATAAAATTCCCTGAAAATATCGTCAACCCCCCGGAATCCGAATGCCTTTGCCATTTCTTCAAAGATGTGATTGATGTCTGATCCGCTGAAAATATCCTGTTCGGAGTAAGTGTTCCTAAACTGGGTATGGGCTGAAGATCCGAATTGCTGTCTCAATGTATCATACTCGCGTCTTTTCGCCGGGTCTGAAAGGACGGCGTAGGCTTCATTAATAGACTTCATTTCTTCGGAAGCTTCCGGGTTCCCTTTGTTTCGGTCCGGATGATATTTAAAGGCCAGATTCCGATAGGCCTCTTTAATCTGTTTTGAATCGGCAACTTGTTTTACACCCAATATCTGGTAATAATCTCTTTGTGACATAATATTGATGCTTCTTTCAGGATCATGAGAAAACCCTAAAGCGTAAGAACATCTCCGGGTTTCATTACGATAACTTTGGTCGAGGTTTCATTTGTCACTCTCTCCGCCCAAGCATGCGGATCCTGTTTAATCACATCAAATGTGTTATAATGAATCGGAACCACCTGTTCCGGCTGGATGATTTTTACCGCTCTCAAGGCATCGTCGGGCCCCATTGTAAAGTTGTCGCCGATGGGTAAGATTGCCAAGTCAATCCCCTCTTCGCCGATGAGTTTCATATCAAAGAAAAGGCCTGTATCGCAGGCATGATAAATCTTTTTCCCCTCGATATAAAACAAGAAACCGCAAGGGTTACCGCCGTAAGTCCCATCCGGAAGTGCTGATCCGTGATGGGCAATCGTTAATTTTACACGGCCCCAGGGATAATCAAAGCCACCCCCGATATGCTGTGGATGGACATTTTTAATCCCCTGATTGACGATCCAGTTTTGAATTTCAAAGTTCGAAATAACGGTTGCGCCGGTTCTCTTTGCAATTCCCAACGTATCCCCCAAATGGTCGCCGTGTCCGTGTGAAACAAGAATATAATCCGCCTCAACTTCCTCGGCTTGGACCGGGCACAATGGATTGCCGGTAATAAAGGGATCGGTCAGCAACCTTGTTTTGCCCGCTTCAATCAAAAAACATGCATGTCCGAACCACGTCATTTTTAGTGTCATTTGGAACCTCCTTAAAGAACTCCCACGAAATAACTCAACTTCACGGGATATTTTACTTGTTTCATTTCGATTCCCTCGAAACACTCTTCAGAAAATTAGACCCTTTGAGAGCAAAAATATATAATATCTTCAGCCTGGTGCTGTTAGTCAGCGCAGATTTAAAGAGATCCTCACGTATAGTTTTACTTTTAGCATAATCCCCATTTCTTGTAAAACATCATCTGATGAATGCGTCTTTCGTTTCGCAATTCACCTGAATAACGCCTATCTGAGAAACATCTGATCTAGACCAGCTTCCCCACCTTTGTTTGAACCGCGTCCAGAATCTTTCCGTTTCTCATCAGCTCCTTGACCGCATGGATGTCCTCACATAAGATACGATCATCCTCAAGATGGGAAACGACATCCCTGATGACCGTATAAGCAGCCAAAGTTCCCTCCCCCGGCTTCATATTGGTGAAAAGATCCAGTGCCTGAGCGCCGCACAGAAGTTCAATGGCAATGACGTTCTCCGCGTTTTTAATGACTTCTCTGCATTTCCGTGCGGAAATCGTTCCCATGGACACATGATCTTCTTTGTTGGCGGACGTTGGAATAGAATCCACACACGCAGGATGTGAAAGAACCTTGTTTTCCGAAACTAGGGCTGCAGCGGTATACTGGGCGATCATAAATCCTGAATTCAAACCGCCGTCAGCGACAAGAAATGCAGGGAGCCCGCTTAACTTTGGGTTGACCAGTCGCTCGATACGGCGTTCGGAAATATTCGCAAATTCCGAAACGGCCATGCATAGAAAGTCCATTGCAAGGGCGATGGGCTGACCATGAAAATTTCCCCCCAGCAGGAATTCCTGCGATTCCGGAAAAATGAGCGGGTTGTTTGTGGAAGCGTTCATCTCTGTTTCCAAAACTTTTTTCGCATAATATACGGCGTCCTTGCTTGCACCATGAACCTGGGGCGAACATCTTAAAGTATAAGCGTCCTGGATACGGTGACAGTCCTTATGCGAGGTCACAATGTCACTGTTCTGGGTGATCCGATACATATTATCGGCAACCGCAGCTTGTCCGGGATGGGGTCTAACCTGATGAATTCTCGGATCGAACTCCATACGGCTTCCCATCAGAACTTCCAGACTGACGGCTGCGGCAACATCCGTTAATTTGGAAAGATTCAAAGCATCATAAACCGCAAGTCCGCCGATAGCCGTCATGACCTGAGTACCGTTTATCAATGCAAGACCCTCGCCTGCTTCCAATCTGAGCGGTGTTAGGCCGCAATGGTTTAATGCCTCAAATCCTGACATTTGCTTTCCTTTGTAAAGGGCTTTTCCGTGACCGATCAGAACCAAGGAAAGATGCGCCAGGGGGGTCAGATCACCACTGGCACCGACAGAACCTTTTTCCGGAACAACAGGAAAAACGCCTTTGTTCAGAACTGTTATGAGATGTTGTACCGTTTCCAGACGGATTCCCGAATGTCCGTTTGCAAAATCCTTGATACGAAGCGCCATGACGGCCCGAACGGTTTCTTCGTCGAGCATATCGCCTGTTCCTGTTGAATGGCTCATGAGAATATTCTGTTGAAGCTTCCGCGTGTCTTTTTTCGATATGGCGACATCGCTCAGTGCCCCGAAACCGGTTGTGATCCCATACACGGATTTTTCTTCTCTCACCCACTGTTCGATCAATTTGCGGGCCTCATTTATCCGGTGTATTGATCCTTTGCTGAGTTGAACATTGGCCCCGTGTCTTGAAATACTTATCAGGTCTTCAAGGGTCATTTCTCCCATCCCGACCGCAATTGATTTCATAACAGACATTCCTTTTATAGGGTTAGTGACTGCATTCAAACGGCAAAAGGTACTTTAACCCGTGTATAAGGTTTATGAAAAAAATTATTATTGAATACATCTTCTTAACAATAATATAATTATACGTAAAAAACAATCGTTGGGGAAAAAGCGAAATAAATAACAATACGGACTTTTGCAATGCCGTAACGACGTTTCGGTAAGAGGAATAAAACCATGCCGGGTATGAAAAAAATTATTGAATGTGTGCCGAATTTCAGTGAAGGAAGAGACTTGGAAAAAATCGATAAAATCGTCAGCGCCTTCCGAGGGAAAAACGGCGTCAAACTTTTGGATTATCAAAGGGATGAAGATCATAACCGTCTGGTGGTAACGGTCGCTGGGGATCCCGATGCCTTGAAAACAGCCCTATACGAGGCATTCCGTGTGGCCATCGACCTCATCGATATGAGACGTCACAAGGGGCAGCATCCCAGAATAGGAGCCGTGGATGTTGTGCCGTTTATCCCGATAAAAAATGTTTCCATGCCGGACACTATCGATATTTCAAAACGGGTGGCCCAACACGTGGCTGAAACCTTCGATCTGCCTGTATTTTTATATGAAGCATCGGCGACCCGGCCCGAAAGATGTGATCTTGCCAACGTGAGAAAAGGCCAGTTTGAAAAAATGGCGGATAAACTGAAGCAGCCGGAATGGGAGCCCGATTTTGGACCCAAAAAAATTCATCCAACTGCCGGTGTAACGGCGATTGGCGCCAGAATGCCTTTGGTTGCCTTTAATGTGAATTTAGATACGGACAACCTTTTTATTGCCAACGATATTGCGACAAAGGTACGCCATGTAAGTGGCGGATTGCGATATTGCAAAGGTATTGGTGTAGAATTAAAAGAAAAAGGGTTGGTTCAGGTTTCAATGAACATGACGGACTATACGAAAACGGCCCTGTACAGATCGTTTGAATTGGTTAAAATGGAAGCCAGGAGATATGGTGTAAATGTTATCGGCAGTGAGATTATCGGCCTCGTTCCCATGGCGGCATTAATAGATACCGCGGTATACTACATGGGCATCGAAAATTTTTCCATTGAGCAGGTGCTGGAAACCAGAATCATGGAGTAAGACATTATATCGGTGTATCTGGAGACAAACCCATGCGCGGAAATCTAATCATTAAAAACGCCGCCCAATTGGTTACTTGCAGCGGCTTTAACGCAAAGCAGGGCGAAGCAATGTCTAACCTGCACGTCATTGAAAACGGTGCCTTGGTTATTGAAAATGGAACGATTTGCTCGGTGGGAAAAACAGACGATATTTTGAAGGACTTTAATGACAAAAAGAATACGGGTAAATTTAATGTCATCGATGCCGCCGGCAAGGCTGTCTTACCCGGGTTTGTTGATTCCCATACGCATCTTGTTTTCGAAGGATATCGGGCTGAGGAATTTTCATGGAGACTTCGCGGTGACAGTTATATGGATATATTGAAAAGCGGGGGAGGGATATTTAACACGGTCAAAGCAACCAGAGCTGCAAAAACGGAAAATCTGATCAAAACAGGTATGCGACGGCTGAATTCCATGTTGTCATTTGGTGTAACAACGGTCGAAGGGAAAAGCGGATACGGTTTGGACCGAAACACGGAAATAAAGCAACTGGAAGTTATGGCAGAATTAAACCGGCGCCATCCGGTAGACGTTGTCAGCACATTTTTGGGTGCCCACGCGTTACCGGAGGAATATAAAGGAAGAACAGATGCCTATATTGATTATATGATCAATACGGTATTGCCTGAAATTATCCATCGAAACCTTGCAGAATTTTGTGATGTCTTTTGTGAAAAGAATGTGTTTTCAGTACAGCAGTCAAAGCGGCTGTTATTGAAGGCAAAAGAGAAAGGGTTTAAAATAAAAATTCATGCAGACGAAATCGAACAGCTTGGCGGAACTGAACTGGCTGCAGAGATCGGGGCCGTTTCGGCAGATCATTTGCTCCAGGCTTCGGATAAAGGTATAGGGGCTATCGCCAAGGCAGGTGTTGTCGCAACGTTACTTCCGGGAACGGCATTTTGTTTAAAAGAGCCTTACGCAAGGGGGCGTTACATGATTGATAACAATTGTGCAGTGGCCCTTGCCACGGATTTTAATCCGGGAAGCTGTTATTCGGAATCGATTCCCTTAATTTTTGCTCTGGCCACACTTTACATGAACATCTCCATAGAAGAGGCAATCACCGCACTCACCATCAACGGTGCGGCGGCACTTGGAAGGGCGGATACCATCGGAAGTCTGAACACCGGGAAGACCGGGGACGCCGTCATACTCAAATATCCTTCATATCACTTCATCCCTTATCACGTTGGGATAAACACTGTGGAAAAAGTTATTAAAAAGGGGGAATTGGTATATGACGACCCGTTGCTCAAATTTAACGCTGTCTAAAGCGATCCATTTTCAACGAGATGTTGCCAAAAAAAATCGCTTTGAGCGCTCATTGAAACGTTTTTGGTTCATAAATCTTGTCGAAGTCAAGAAGCGAAACGATTACCCCTTTGTTAATCCTTTTTCCGAACGGTAAAACCCGGCCGTATGTCATGACCTGAAACAAGAACGGCTTCAGAGCTGTCAGGATAAACAGCCGTAATTTTGATCTCGCCGGTCTTGGGACCCGGCAAAAAGAACCGGTAACCATCCGTTCCTTCGAAAATGCCGCTGCTGTCAAAAACTTCAAACAAATCTCCGGATTTTAGTCCCACTTTTGAACCTGAATTGATCATGATTTTATCGGCATCGATGGAAGCGATAAATCCTTTCCATGGCTCTAAAACGATAGCGCTACAGATCTTTTCACCCATATCATCGGCAATGTTTTCAAGCGCCTTTTCTAAAATCGATGTTTTCATTTCACTATCTTCATGGGCCGATTCCATATCCCATTCATCAATTTCAATTTCGTGCATAAAACCTTCATCAAGCAGCTTGGCGCCGGTTTCCGTATCGTATACTTGAGCTGCAATATGCACCTGAATGTAGTAATGGGTGTCTTTAAACCACCAGATACCTTTTTTCCTATTATTTGATGTGATATCTATGAAAGCCCCGGTTAAAATGGCATTCAGGCCGAGCCGCCTGCCGGTCCTGGCCAGATCAAAGTTGTCGATCCATCCGGAGTCCTTCCTGGGTATTCTTGTCAGCTCGTCGGGATAACCGGAATCGCCCGGTTTTTCCAAAAGAATAGTCGGGCATGAGGACATTATGGTTTTTGACAGATCTTCTCTAAATCTTCGCTCCAGTTCCTTATCGGCCATGGTGGTTTTGTTTTCAAAAAACGTCAATCCAATCCTTTTCTTCAAATCACTATCCGGAGCCCTAAAGTTTCTCACCATCTTCCTGGAAGATTTTTCAATTGAAGTAAAGGTCGAACACCCTGTAACCGGAATAAAAAAAAGCAGCAACAATAAAATACCATCCATCACATGAATTTTTGCATCCAAAGATTTAAGCTTTTGAAACATCATTTTTCCCCTCAAACACGGCTGTAACCTTGGTCGTAATCCCCCCTCTTGCCGTGAAATCTCCGGTAACCTCCATATATTTTGGCTCCAGTACGGAAACAAGGTCTTCAAGAATCCGGTTAACCACATGCTCGTAGAAGATACCCACGTTTCTGTACTGCAACAGATAAAATTTTAACGATTTCAATTCAATGATTTTTTTATACGGTCGGTATCTTATCGTTATACACCCCACATCGGGCAATCCCGTCATCGGGCATACAGAGGTATACTCGGGTTGTCGAATGACAATATCAATGTCCCTTCGATTTTGATACTGATATTCGATTGGATCGAGCACATCGGTTTTTACACTATCCGGACTCTCGATACGGTATTTTATCCGATTTTCTGATGATGACGTCACCTTTTTATTACTCCGTAATTCCCGAATTTAATGTATAATCGTAATGAAATGAAAAATCGTATTTTTTTAATCTTTAACACGTCCGGTCGATATGATATATTTTTTTTGAAATTGCCATCATAGTGAAGAAAACGTTTTCTGTCAAACACGCCGGTTGAATTTTCAGGCCACCTGCAACGACCGTCGTGCAGATCTTTACATGGGTTTTTATTCCTGTTGAATATTAATATTGTGACAAATAAATTTAAAAGGTGCTGCAAATGAGCTCTATTGACGAACTGATTCTCAGATCAACCAAAGAAATCATTGTGAAATTTATTGAAACGGGTCGGGTGGGACCCGCCGGTTTCCAAGAACTATTCAATTCGATTTACAAAACTGTTGAACAAACCGTAAAGGGTTTGGAGGATACGCCTGAACAACCAAAAGAGTGACGGCTGGTAATTTATTAGAATCCGATAGATGAAGTGGCGAGGAGTTTTTCTTGTAACCACTTTTGTTCATTAGCGAAATAGATATTTTTTTTAAAAACTCCCCGATCTCTCAGATAGATCATACCGGCTTGGCGCAATGAGGCACGCCGGCTGAAAAGCGATATACGCCATAAGCGGGCATTTCAGGATAAATTCCCCATGAGAAATTCGGGTTAATGGACCTCGGCCCAGTTATTGCCCGATGCCACATTGACTTTCAAGGGAACCTTGAGGTCTAAGATCCCTTCCATGATTTCTTTCACAAGGTTTTTGACAGATTCAAATTCTTCAGGCGGGACCTCAAAAACGATTTCATCGTGTACTGAAAGAAGCATCACGCTTTTCAAACCGCGCTCCCTGAATGCGGCATCCACCTGGATCATGGCAAGTTTTATGAGATCGGCGGCCGTCCCCTGGATGGGGGTGTTAATGGCGGTCCGTTCTGCAAACTCCCGGACATTTTTATTGGAACTTTCGATATCCGGAAGCAGTCTGATGCGCCCCAAAAGGGTGCTTGTCCTTTTGGTCTTTCTGGCATCACTGATGGCCCGATCGATAAATGTCTTGACACCTTTATATCTGGCGAAATAATTGTCAATATAAGTTTTGGCCATTTTCTGGCTGATTCCCAGTTCTTTGGAAAGCCCGTAAGGGCTCATGCCATAGACAATACCAAAGTTAATCACCTTGGCCTGCCGTCTCAGTTCGTAAGTTATAAAAGAGGGGAAAACTTGAAATACTTCGGTCGCAGTGCGGGTGTGAATATCCTCATCATTTTTAAATGCGTCGATCAGAATGGCATCGTCGGCATAATGGGCCAGGATACGAAGTTCTATTTGAGAATAATCGGCTGAAACCAGGATCCAGTCTTTTCTGGGAACAAATGCTTTGCGGATTTCGATGCCCTCATCCGTCCGGATGGGTATGTTCTGAAGATTGGGATCAGAGCTGCTGAGCCTTCCTGTAGCGGTAACCGTTTGATTGTAGGACGTATGAATCCTTCCGGTTTCCGGATGGACAAGGTCAAGCAACGCGTCCGTATAGGTTGATTTCAGCTTGGCAAGGGTTCTGTGTCTTAAAACAAGCGCAGGGAGTTCATGTTTTTCTGCAAGGAATGTCAAGACGTTAACATCTGTTGAATATCCTGTTTTTTTTCGGGTCTTTTTTTGAACCGGCAATTTGAGTTTTTCAAAAAGTATCGTCCCGAGCTGCTGGGCCGACTTGATATTAAATTCTTCTCCGGCAACTGAATATATCATACGTTCAAGCTGCTCAAGCTGGTGCTCAAACGATTTCGAAAGCGCCATCAGTTTTTCTCTGTCAACGCAAATCCCTGTCATTTCCATGTTCATCAAAACAGGGATTAAGGGCAGCTCAACGTTATTGTACAACTCCATCAGGCCGGCTCTCTCAAGTTTCGGTCTTAGAACATGGTAGGCCATCAGTGTAATATCTGCATCTTCGCAGGCATATGGAACGGCCTTTTCCAAAGGAATTTCGGCAAAACTTATATCTTTTTTGCCTGAGACCTCCTCGTACGTAATCGTTTTGTGGTCCAGAAAATCGATGGCGATCTGGTCCAGATTGTGAGCCCGTTTTGAAGGATTGATCAGATAGGATGCCACCATGGTGTCGAAAATAACACCGGCAAGGTTAATCCCGTGACGTTTAAGGACCATCCAGTCGTATTTTATATTCTGGCCGACCTTTTTTACTTGCGGATTTTCAAGCACGGGTCTCAACAGACTGAATACGGTGCTGAGCTCAAGCTGTGCGGGAACCTCCGGATAATCGTGGGCGCACGGGATGTAAAATGCTTCGTCCTGCGTCATAGAAAACGACAACCCAACAAGTTTTGCTTTCATGGGATCTTTTGAAGTCGTTTCCGTATCGACGGCAAATATTCCTGCTGAACCGAGTCTCGCAATCAGTTCAGAAAACGCCGCCATATCAAATATGGGGAGATAATTTTTATGCGAAAGATCGGACTGTTTGGGAAAAGCCTGCTGCAATTCTTTGAATTCCAAGTCCTTAAAAAGTATTGACAGTTTGGCATTATCCGGTTCTTTGAACCTAAATTCTTCGGGATTAAATGACAGCGGAACATTTATATCGATTTTAACCAGTCTTTTACTCAAAAGAGCTTGTTCTTTGTGTTGAACAAGGTTTTCACGCTGTTTCTTCTTTGTAATCGCATGAACATGTTCATAAAGGCCCTCGATGGATCCAAAGGTTTTAATTAAAGACAAAGCTGTTTTGGAGCCAATACCGGGAACGCCGGGGATATTGTCCGAAGCATCACCTGCAAGCGCCATCACATCGATCATCTGCTTGGGTTCTATGCCAAAAACGTCTCTGACGATTTTCATATCCGTGGTTTTTTCTTTCATGGGATCCCAGATGATGGCCTTGTCCGTGACAAGCTGAATGAAATCTTTGTCCCCGGTGACCATTACAACGGAAAATCCGGCCTTTTCAGCCTGATATCGGAAAGTTCCGATCAGATCATCCGCCTCAAAGCCCTGCATTTCGACCACCGGTATGTTGAACCCACGGGTGATTTCCCTTATGTATGGAATCTGGATTGTCAAATCTTCCGGCATCGGCGGACGGTTGGCCTTGTAGTCCCGGTATATTTCATGCCTGAAGGTCGGCCCCTTGGCATCAAAAAACATGACCACATATTCCGGGGAGCGATCCTCAATGAGCTTGATCAGCATTCGGGTGAAGCCGAAGGCCGCATTGGTAGGAAGACCTTTTGAATTGGCCAGATGGCGTATGGCATGATAGGCACGATAAACATATGCACTGCCGTCAATCAGATATAACGTTTTGTCGTTTTTCATTTGAATTCAGGTGACGGATTGTATCAACACTTTGGTTCTCTCAAGATTGATAGCGGTTGACATGGGCACGCAGTTGCTTTAGATTTTTAAATATAAAGTGTTATCGATTCTTTTACTATCATTAATTCAGAAAGACGGCAAGACCACTTGGGAAATCATCACATGAAATCAGGCAAAATAATTACCGAAGACGCCGAAATCAGAGATATACTGGAAAACGCCAGGACCATTGCAATTCTCGGCCTAAGCCCCAGGCCCGAAAGAGAATCAAATGAGGTTGCCAGATATCTCAAAGATCAAGGATACAAGATAATTCCGGTCAGACCCGGCCAGAAAAAGATCCTTGGGGTAAGAGCCTATGCGACCATTGATGATATCCAGGAAAAAGTGGATATTGTGGACGTATTCAGAAATCCCTCACAGATTGTACCCCATGCGCACGAGGCAATACGAGTGCTACCCAGAATTTTCTGGATGCAGCTTGGTATCGAAAACCAGGAAGCTGCATCGCTATTGACAGACGCAGGTATCGATGTCGTCATGAACAAATGTATGAAGATCGAACATGGCAGACTCTTTGAAAAAAATGACCTATAGGGAAAAACGTCGCAGAGCCCGGCAAATCGACTGCCATTGTTGTAGAAAATATGCACCCTTTTGCTGGAGATGCCGCTGCGGCTTTGCGATTTGTCAGAGTTGCATGCTGGAAAATTTCTGGGGAATGTCGTGTAACGGAATAACCTGGGAGTGCCCGGACTGCGCCGCAAATAACGGATTCGGAAATCAGTAATTCCCCTGCGGCCGAAACGGAATGTTATGCTGAGAAAGGCTATGATCATTCCATTGGTTGGTTTGAGGTTTTAACAAAGCGTTAATCGTGTTCCTTAAAAGAAGTTTTGAAATGACTTCTACGCTATTTTTATCTCGAACATTTCTCCGATTTCTTTTAAACTGTTGATATGAAAATCGGCAGAAAGAGATCTGTTTTGATACGCTACAAACGGCACGCCTGCCGCTTTGGCCGCAATTTCGTCCAGATCCGAATCCCCGATATATAAGGCATTGTTCGCCGCCACCCCAAAATGCTCCAGAATCTTGATCAGTGGATCCGGATACGGTTTGGGACGATCCACGTCAATGGAACTGACAACAATGTCAAAATATCCTTCCAGGCCGTGTTCGCTGAGAACCCGGTCCATGGTGTTCGAACGGTTTGTAGCAACGGCGGTTTTGTATCTGGGCCTGAGTTTTTCGAGCAGCGGTTTTAAATACGGTTCCAGGACCATATATTTTAAGAAAGGGATATAACTCATATTTTTTCGATAGTTCTGGGCGGAAATGAAGCTTTCCGCATCATTAAAAAGGTAGGCGATGGACTGATCTGCAGTATGGCTGTGGCAGTATGCAAATTGTTCGCGGGTCAAGGCCGGTCGATCGAAATGATTCAAAATTTGATTATAATACGCCATGTTTGCTTTCGTTGTATCAAACATGACGCCGTCACAGTCAAAAACGACAACTTTGATATTTTTCATTTCTGTTGTTTTTTGTTTTCCGACCTGTCGAGAATGTTCCCGATCACACTGATTTGAATCTCAGGCCGTATCTTGCTGTCTGTTTTTAATTTTATGGTGTCAAAATAACGTCCTTTGTCTTTTTTCAGGTTTTCAACCGATAAAATATATTCCGGCTTTTTCAAGTGTTCCGCTTTTTCAAGGCTGAAACGAATATTATTTGTATGGATCGCCTTGACGTCTCTAATTGTGAACGGATAATTGTCCTCCGGTATAACCTTCACCGTTGCTTTTATTGGATCTCCCGCAAATCCACGCAAAACAACCCGCTTTGGGACGATTGAAACAAAATTTTGAACATTGCCCACAACCGTCAGGTAAAACACCGGTTGATTGGGGGTGTTGGTTTTTACCGTTATATTTTTGGTAAGTGTTTTTCCTCCATATCCATTTGTATCGACTTTGATTATTATTTTTCCCTCTCCTCCGGGAGGGATTTGTCTCGGGTATGAGACAGCGGTACACCCTCAGCCGGTTCTGACTTTTTCAATCTCCAGAGGTCCGTCTCCTTTGTTTTGTACGACAAAATCATGGGTTACTTCAGTACCATCCAGAACCGGTTGAAAAGTATACCGACTTTCCGGTACAAACACCGAAGGTGATGGAGGTGTTTGATTCGAGCCTCCGTAGGCGACGGTTTTAAAAGAAATAACGCAAAACACGATAAAAAAAACGGCAAGGAATTTAAGTTTCATGTGTAAAATATCCTTAAAAAATTTAACCATTTCATGCGGATTTTAATATGCGATCCATGGCATCAGTCTATTCCAAACCGCCAAGCCATGAAAATCTTTTTTAAGTTGCATCGATCTGAATGTCAAGGCGCATCTTTTTACATCATGAAAATAGGATCCACATCCAGTACGACCTGAACATCTCGTCGGTTGATTTTTGATAGGTTCTCAAGCCATAAATTGCGAAGAAACTGATGGAGCGGTTTTACTTTCAAACCTTTTAAAAGGATCTGCCATCTGTATTGCTTTGCGATTTTAAAAAGCGGGGCTTCTATGGGCCCCAGTATTTCTACAGACGTTGATAACGTTCTGTGCGTTCTTATTATTTCATTACAGAGATCTCCCACGAACTGAGCATGATGCCGGGTTTTTTCTTTATTTTTTCCAGATATTTTAATCTGGACCATCCTTGAAAACGGCGGGTAGATGAGATTCTTTCGAAACCCGATCTCAGCGTTGTAAAACGACTGAAAATCTTGTTCAGTTGCAGATATGATGCTGAAATGATCGGGGTTATAAGTTTGAAGGATAACACGTCCGGGCACAGCTCCCCGCCCGGCCCTCCCCGCAACCTGGGCCAACAGCTGGAATGTGCGTTCTCCGGCACGAAAATCAGGAAAGTTCAAAGAGAGATCCGCACAGATAATACCCACAAGGGTAATGTTTGGAAAATCATGACCTTTTGCCACCATCTGGGTGCCCACCAAAATATCGATGGTCTGGTTTCGCAAGCCTTTGAGTATTTTAACCATTGATCCCATCCGCCGGGTCGTATCGCGATCCATCCTTTGGACGTTGGCGTGAGGGAAAAGTATCTTTGCAGTTGCTTCGATCTTTTCAGTTCCAAGTCCCAATAAGCTGATCCTGGAGGACCCGCAGTGCGTACAGCTTGATGCCGACGCCCGTGTAAATCCGCAATAATGGCATTTGTATGCATTGGCCTTTTGATGCAAAGTCAAAGATATATCGCAATTCTTACATCTTATGGCTTCGCCGCAGACCGAACAAACCGCATAGCTGGCAAAACCACGCCGATTCAGAAAAAGGAGAACCTGCTCTCCACGTCCGAGTGTCGTTTCCATTGCTTCATGAAGTTGAGGAGTGATAAAACGTCGACTTCCCCGAACATCTCTGCTTTGGCGAAGATCCACCACCGTTATCTCGGGCAGGGACCGTTTTTCAACCCGTTTGGTTAATGTTAATTCCTTAAACTTTTTTGTCCTAACATTATAATAGGATTGTATTGAAGGTGTTGCGGATCCCAGCAGTACCAGAGCATCTTGAAGTTTTGCTCTTACCACGGCAAGATCTCTGGCATTATATCGCAAACGGCTATCCTGTTTATAAGATGTGTCGTGTTCTTCATCAACAATGATAATGCCGATATTTGTTAAAGGCGCAAAAACGGCGGATCTTGCACCAATGGCGACAGCAACTTCTCGCCGGGCAATTCGTATCCACTGATCGTAGCGTTCCCCTGCGGAAAGCCCGCTATGAAGAATCGCAACACGATCGCCAAATCGTGCCCTGAAACGCCTTTCCATTTGCGATATAAGGGCGATTTCCGGCACCAGAACCAGAACGGAAAACCCCGCCTTGATGGCCGTCGCAGCAAGCTGCATGTAAACCTCGGTCTTGCCGCTTCCGGTAACACCCGATAGAAGGTATGCACTAAATTCACCACCTAAGGACGCTTTCAGTTTTGAGACCACATGGTGCTGTTCTTCGGTGAGTCGGTGAGGTGTATCTGAGTTGATCGGTTCACCGAACGGGTCTCGATAAATCTGTTTATTAATAATAGAGATATACCCTTCCGCTTCTAAATGCGTTATGATTTTCGAAGCAGATGGAACCAGAGTTTTTATTTTTTTTACGGAAACTTCACCCTTGCCTTCAATTGTCTCGATAATTTTTTTTCTTGATCCGGATAGACCGGTCATTGGAATACCTGAACCGACCAACGACACATGCCTCTCTATTTTCGGTTTTGTGATGCCACCTTTAAACATCCGTTTATGCTCAACCAACCCATCACGTTGCATGCCATGAATTAAGGCATTCGGGATTTTCCTTTGAAGCTTTTTACAAACTTCCTTTAAGCGGCAGGGCCCTTCCTTCAATACGTTTAAGACCTCGCTTTTCAACGGCGTGAGAGAATTTTCGAAAATCGCCGCTTCCCCTTTTTTCGTGAGGGTCATGATCGAAAAGTCATAAATATTGAGTCCGCCAGGCAGAGCACATTTGATAACATCTCCGATGGGGTGCAGATAGTAGTCAGCGGTCCATCTGAAAAAAGGTATCATGCATGATGAAAAAAGCGGTTCTTCATCAAGGATATCTAAAATCGTTTTAATTTCCTTTTGGTCATTTTTATTACTTTCACCCAGAATGTATCCCGTTACCCTGCTACAGCCAAAGGGAACAAGCACTCTTTTCCCTGTCGAAACCAGTGGTGACAGATCCTTCGGAATGCTGTAAACATATGTGCCGAACACCGGTAAGGCAATGGCAACTTCTATGTAAGATGATTCGGTGGTCATTCCCCCAAGTCCTTTGCGAGAATATTCATGTACAGCAAAATCGAACTTAAATGGAGGCTTTTTTCTTGACACTTCATTCGCTTTTCTTTAATCTACACTGTGCAAACTGTCTGTGAAAATTAGATTTTTTTAAAACATTTTCAATTGAACATGATATTGTCAAAATATAGCGGTTATATAAATGTTTTTCAACCATCTCTAAATCAATTATGAGCACATCTTTTTTCAAGACGTTAGTTTTTCCATCCGCCATAAACATTTTTTCCCACAATAAACCAAATATCCGGCTTAAATGGTCCGTATTGAAACTTTTCAAGCACCGACGTAACCAACAGATAAATGAAGAGGAAATGAAGCGACCTAAAGGAGGAACATATGAATAAAATTACAAAAAAATCTGTGGTTTTTTTATTAATTGCATCCCTTGTATGTATTCCATTTGGGACTTCAGCCCTTGCAGGGACACAAATGCTGGATGAAGAAAACAGCGGCAGCATGATGGCCGCCGATCTTGTTCTTGTCAGGCCACTGGGGATTGTTGCCACCGTTTTAGGTTGTGCCGTCTTTATAGTATCTCTCCCCTTTTCCGCACTGGGCGGTAATACCAAAGAGGCCGCCCAGAAATTGATCCAAGAACCTGCCTTATTCACATTTAAGCGACCCCTGGGAGATTTATAAAACATATATTGCCGTCAAAATGGGCTTAGATCCAGAGATACGATCAAGCAAGGGGGGATAATGGTTGCACCAAAACGTCATGGGATTGAAGATTTGACTCGGTTTGCAATGGAAGTGATCCGCAGTTCGGGTGAAAAAGCACTTTCTTATTATGGCAAAGGGAATCGTCACATTAAATTCGATGAAGCACTCATTACAGAAGCGGATTCCCACTTGATGAATTTTTTTCAGAGTCAGCTCAACACCCGCTTTCCCGACCACCAGGTATATAGAAACAACCAGGTGAACAAAGATTACACCCATGATGGGAGTCGCTATATCTGGATCTTTGACCCATTGGACGGAGTGGCCAATTTTCAAGCCGGAATCCCGATATGGGGCATCTCTCTGGCGCTGATTGAAAATTTTTGGCCTATTTTCGGCGTGTTTTATATGCCCGCAACCGGTGATCTCTTTCACGCACGTGCCGATCAAAAAGCTTTCTGGGGAGACGACGAAATTCGTGTTTCGAACAAAAAGAACATTAATGACGAAAGCCTTCTATTTACATATTCACGATTTCACCAGCACTACCGTTCAACATTTCCGGGAAAAATCCGCGATCTGGGATGCACCGGTGCTCATATCTGTTATGTTGCAATGGGCCGCGCCGAAGCGGCTGTGATTGCCAATGTAACGTATCAGGATCTTGCTGCGGCCGGCATTATTCTTGAAGCTGCAGGCGGAAAAATCTGCAAGTTGGATGGAAGTGATTTTTTTCTCAATGAATACCTGGACGGCCAAAAAATCCATGAGCATTTACTGGTTATGGCTCCGGGCATCTACTCGCAGGTTCGCAACAGTCTCCGGGAGATTACGTAGTTTTTTTGAACATATAAAATGATTTCAAGAATCGATCATATTTCAATCGCTGTTAAAGATTACACAAAGGCGCTTCATTTTTTTCAGAACATACTTGGGGCCATTCCCGGTGCCCGTGCTCAAAATAAGAAGATGAAATATCACTGGCAGATTTTTTCCTTTGGGGATCTTTCCCGCCTTGAACTTATAAACCCTCTTGGAGAAGACACGTTTTTAACGAATTTTTTAAAAAAAAATAAGCATGGCGGCCTTCACCACATCTCCCTTCAGACTCCGGACATTCAAAAAACAATGCAAAAGCTCGACGATCATCATATTCCTTATTTCGGGTATAATGAATATGGTGACTTTTGGAAAGAGCTCTTTATCCATCCCAAAGACGCTTTTGGTGTTCTGATTCAGATTGCCGAGTTTAATCCGGACGACTGGCTGGATAAAACGCTCGTATTTCCAAAGAACCAGAAATGGGCCGTAATTAAAAATAAAAAAGGGTGTACGCTAAGCCTTGCGCATCCCGGCGGAGGGAAAGTTAGACTCAACCTCACCCAAGCTGAAATCAAGGAACTGATCAGCGAGCTTGAGCAATCCGTATAAAAGCTGTTTCGAAAGATTTCGTTCGTTGGCTTCAACCATTTGTGAAGCGCCGACCGGATGATTTTGAAATGGCTTTCAGTAATGAGTCCAAGCCCTTAAGAGCGCGGCAATCAGGGAGCAGGCCGGTCAACGTTGCTCAGGAAGCGTCCATCTGTTTTATGAGCCACTGACACATGGCGTTTACAAGATCTTGTTGATGATTGTTAAAACGGTGGTTGGCGCCAGGAATTTTAATTACCGAAACATTCGTTTCGGGTGGTGCGCTGTTTTTGAGCCGGTCAGC
>Ga0210069_1000016_pt1 | contig 32685 bp, 32 predicted proteins | sample RushSE_TuleB_D2_FD_185568 | JGI IMG/M metagenome (GOLD analysis project Ga0210069, IMG submission 185568) | Wetland microbial communities from San Francisco Bay, California, USA, that impact long-term carbon sequestration - RushSE_TuleB_D2... | ecosystem: Environmental > Aquatic > Marine >... | reverse complement strand
TTGAAAACAAATGGGAAATCAAAGATCGGTTTTTTCGGAAAGCCCCCATAACGCTTTAAAAAGGCGTTTATATTCAAATGGGTTTCGGTTTTGGGATGGGCTACATTATGTTTTTGAAAAAGTTGGACCTGCCCGATCTTTCCTTTGTAGTTGAATTTGGCATCGAAATTTGGAAAGACATGGTCACAGTTGTTACGCGCCATCTTGTAAAGGGATTCATAACAACCCTGGGGCAGAATGATGGCATCGGCCGCCTGCATTGCAGCGAGGTCGTCAGCTCCCGGATTCCGCCCGGCGCAGAGTATGTTTTTATCAGCTTCAAAACAGGGGTGATAAGACAAAATCATCAGTAACCAAATCTTCGAAGGGCTTTTGGGTCTTTGCTCCAGTTCTTATGTACCCGAACAAAAAGCTTTAGATAGACCTTGGCGCCCACCATGCGTTCGATTTCTTTTCGGGCTTCTGTTCCGATCATTTTTAACTTGCTTCCGTTTTTTCCGATGATCATGCCTTTCTGCGAGCTCCGTTCAACATGAATGGTGGCATGGATTTTTACGAGCGCACCGTTTCTTTCTTCGGAAAATGATTGGACAGAGACCGCTGTGGAATAGGGAATCTCTTGGCCGGTGAGGCGAAAAACCTTTTCACGAATCATTTCAGCGGCGATAAAGCGTTCCGGTTGATCGGTTATGGTGTCTTCAGGATAATAACGAGGGCCTTCCGGCAACAGCGGTTCTATGGCTTCAATGAGTTCATCGATCTGGTTCCCGGATATCGCTGAAACCGGTATTATGGCTTCAAATGGATAAGCCTTTGACCATCTGTCCATGATGTTCAGCAGCGCGTGTTTTTTAACAAGGTCTATTTTGTTAAGAACAAGAGCAACCGGCTTATTTATTTTTTCAAGTTTCTTTATAATAAATGCTTCCGATTCAGGATCCGGTTTGGCCACATCAATCATGATGAGGACGATATCCACATTCCCCAGCGCTGAAAGTGCTGCATCGACAATTCGTATATTTAAAGGGAGTGTTGTCTTGTGGATTCCGGGCGTATCGATGAAAATAAGCTGAGAAGCCGGGCGGTGAACAACACCCAGTATCTGATTTCGTGTGGTCTGTGGTTTTTTGGAAGTAATCGATATTTTTTCGCCCATCATCTGGTTTAAAAGTGTCGATTTCCCCACATTCGGGGCGCCGATAATGGCGATGAAACCGGATCTGAAATTCTTTATATTTTCCTGTAAGTTCAATATGTTATACCTGAATGCTCTCGTTAATGACCGATCAACCTTTCAATAGCATCCCATACATCATCTTTTCCCATGCGTGATTTGGCGGAAAACAGGATCAGTTCCTCTTCCTTTACATTTAAGGCTTTGGCGATGGCCAGGTGCTGGTTCTTTTGTTTTATTTTAGACAGTTTATCACTTTTTGTCAAAATTAGAATGCCGGGAATATTGAAGTAATGGAGCCATTCGATAAAATTGAGTTCCTGTATCCCGGGGATGCGCCGGATATCCATGATGAAAACCACGCCTTTTAAGGTCTTTCTTGTCTTAAGGTAGGTTTCAATCATTGGGCCCCATGTGTTTTTTATGGTATCCGGGACCTTCGCGTATCCGAATCCCGGGAGATCCACAAATGAGAATACCTTGTTTATGATGAAAAAATTGATCAGTTGGGTGCGACCGGGGGTTGAACTGGTCTTTACGAGATTTTTGCGGTTGACAAGGGTGTTGATCAGGGAAGATTTGCCGACATTAGAGCGCCCGGTAAAAGCGATTTCCGGCAAATCTTCAGAAGGATACTGGGACGGCTTGACGGCACTTTTAACGAAATCCGCTGAGTTGATGATCATGATGAATCTTCACTTTGGTCCAAAAACGATCTTTTAGATGGCCATGAGGTATCATACCAAATGGATTTGCGGATCGCAGTGGCTTTGCAAATATGGAATGTTGAGTATTAAAAAGGAAGGGTCGATTAATATAATTGATAGGCTGCCTATAGAATGATCATTCCAATATTCCATTATTCCAATTCGGCAAAGCTCCCGGGTTCAACGATACCTGCCTTAAGCTTTGAATGATGAGCCTTGTTTCGTCATTAAATATTTTTCCAGCCTGTCCATCCCTTCGGCAATATTTTCCATGGAGGTCGCGTATGAAAATCGAAGGTAACCCTCCCCATTTTTACCGAAATCGATGCCCGGAGTCACCCCCACGTGGGCCTTTTCAAGAATATCAAATGCGAGTCCATATGAATCGCCGGAAATGTGTTTCGCATTTGCAAATACGTAAAAAGCCCCTGTGGGTTCCACAGTGATTCCGAACCCTATCGCTTTAAGGCGCTGGATCATGTATTTTCTGCGTTCATTGTAAATTCGCTTCATTTCCAAAATATCTTTCCCAGCTTCCCTGAGTGCTGCAATCCCTGCGATCTGCACCATGGCATTTGCAGAGATAAAGAAATTTTGCTGAATCTTCTGGATGGGTCGGATAAAATGTTTCGGTGCGATCATGTATCCAAGTCTCAAGCCGGTCATGGCATAGAGTTTCGAAAAGCCGTTGAAAACGAACGCCTTTTGAGTAAATTCCAGTATGGAATGTTCTTTCCCCTGATAAACCAGTCCATGATAGATCTCATCCGAAATAATATACGGTGAATCCGGCGCTGAAGCCAAGTCGGCAATGGCGGCCATACGTTCCCGTGACAGCAGATTCCCTGTGGGGTTGGACGGAGAGTTGATAAATATCCCTTTTGTTTTTCGGGTGATCTTTTTTTTAATGGCTTCCGGTCTGTATTGAAAACCGTCTTCTTCGAAAACAGGAACAAGTACCGGTTTTCCTTGGACGAACCTGATAAAATTCGGATAGCAGGCGTAATGGGGATCTGAGATAATGACCTGGTTTCCTTTTTCCAGAAGCGCGGAAAACATGACGAACATGGCTGGAGAAGTGCCCGATGATACAACGACCTGATCGGGATCTACGGATACCCGGTAGGTCTTAAAATAGTGTTCACATATGGCCTCTCGAAGTTCAGGCATGCCCAGGCTGTGTGTGTAATGGGTATGTCCGTTGTCCAGCGCCTTGCAGGCGGCTTCCTTGATACACCTGGGTGTGTCAAAATCAGGCTCACCCACTTCCAGGTGGACGATGTGCACACCCCGGCGTTCCATTTCATGGGCTCGCTCAAGAACGTCCATCACAATAAACGGCGTCATTTCTTTGGTTCGATTTGAGATCATGTCTTTACCTTAGACAACCTTATTCAAAGGATACTCGATAATTCCTTCGGCACCATGCTTTAAAAGCTCTGGAATAAGATCTCTCACAATGCTGGTATCCACAATAGTTTCCACGGAAAACCAGTTCGAGTTATAGAGCGGGGCAATGGTAGGTGCATTGAGGCTCGGCAAAATCGATACGATTTTTTTAATGTGATTTTCAGGGACATTCATTTTGAGGCCGACCAGTTTTTCAGCAACGAGTGCACCTTTCAATAACAGGGCGATCTGTTCCAGTTTTTCCCTTTTCTGCGGATTCTTCCATGCATCGCGGTTGACGATAAGCTGAGTATTCGTCTGCATTAACTCATGGATAATTTTAAGACCGTGAGCCTTAATGGTGCTTTCCGTTTCCGTGACTTCCACGATGGCATCGGCAAGACCGGAAACGACCTTTGCCTCTGTGGCCCCCCATGAAAATTCGATGGTTACGTTGATGTTTCTTTCAGAAAAATAGTTTTTCGTAAATCCAACCAGTTCTGTAGATATTTTTTTCCCCTCAAGATCCTCGAGTCTTTTAATGGGAGAGTCGTGTGCAACTGCCAATACCCATCTTGCAGGTCTGGCACTCACCTTGGAATAAATCAGATCCGCAATGACATGCACATCGGAATTGTTTTCTGCAATCCAGTCTTTTCCCGTCAGTCCGGCATCAAGCGTGCCATTTTCAACATGCCGGGACATTTCTTGAGCCCGGCACAGTGCACACTCGATGGTATCATCATTGATTTCAGGGAAATAACTCCTTCCATTGACATTAATCCTCCACCCTGACCGCCTGAACAGGTCTATGGTTGCATCTTGAAGGCTTCCCTTGGGAATCCCCAGTTTCAAAGGCGTTTTCATTTAGTGTATACCTCCTCGGGATTAAATACCGGTTGTCCATTGACACGGATGGATTCCCCTTCAACTGTTTTGAAAAAACAGCTTTTATACCCGGTGTGACAGGCTGCACCGCCGACCTGCTCGACTTTCAGCAGCACGGTATCATCGTCGCAATCGATCCGTATTTCTTTTACGATTTGAAGGTTGCCGGATGTTTCCCCTTTTACCCAAAGCGATTGCCTGGTCCGGCTGTAATACGTGGCTTTGCCGGTGGTAAGGGTTGCCTGCCAGGCAGCCTTGTTCATAAAAGCCAGCATCAATACCTCGCCGGTCTCGGCCTCCTGAACGATGGCGGGTATCAATCCGCCCATCTTGTCAAAATTGAGTTTAACCATATCGTTATCTCTTTTCCACTGAAGGGGTTGTCACGAAAACAGCTGTTTTTCAATGAAGGCTTGACAAGTTTGTAAAAAGTCAAGAAAGTCGTCATTCCTGCGGAAACAGGGATCCATATCTTTCTGGAAAGACAGGATTTCGGGTCAAGCCCGGAATGACGGAAAAGGAGAATCCCGACTTTACGAATGCATTAAGGCTTAAAACCTGAAAAATTATCTGTTGTATAAAATAATGTCAAATTGTTTTTTATAAAAGCAGAGTATCTTGCTAAATCAATCAATATTTGATATTCTGTTGGCCATGCACAAATGAATAAAAATGGTTTGCGAGTCTTCTACGGCTTTAAGATTTCAAGTTAGTTCGCTTCGCTCACAATTGGAATGATGGAACAATTGAATACTGGAATGATGGGTTGGAAGGAGTTTTTTTACAATTAAAATGGTTTATTTCCGCGCTTATCCCCAATACTCCAGTATTCCATCATTCCATGGAAGTGGCATAAACCAGGAACCATTAAAAGATCTTTAATTTCAAACAATTGTAGATTTTCCGAGACGTTTTATGCCAAAAAATAAACGCACGTCCCAAATACTCAAAAAACGCGGCAGAAAAGGCCAAAAAACCTATTCTACAAAGATATTTAAATGGTTATTATTGGCATCCTTTTTTATTATTTTCGTCGCTGCAATAACACTTGCCGGCATTTATTTATACCTAAACCGGAATCTTCCCAAAATATCTTCACTGAAGGATTACCGTCCGTCAATTATCACATCGGTGTATTCAGACGACAACCGAAAAATCGCTGAATTTTTTCAAGAACGGAGAGTTGTGCTCCCCTTAACCGAAGTGCCCGATATGCTAAAAAAAGCTTTTGTTGCAGCAGAAGACTCAAGGTTTTATACACACAAAGGGATAGATATTTTAAGTATCTTCAGGGCATTTTATAAAAATGTCGAGGCCGGAGCCATTGTCCAGGGCGGAAGTACCATTACCCAGCAGGTTACAAAGTCGTTTTTTCTGTCGCCTGAAAAAAGCTATACCCGCAAGATGAAGGAAGCGATTCTGGCCTATCGCATCGATAACAAATTTTCCAAAGATGAAATCCTCTTTTTATATTTGAATCAAATTTATTTGGGGCATGGCGCATATGGTGTACAGGCTGCTTCCGAGAATTATTACGGAAAATCAGCGAATGAGTTAAACCTGGCGGAATGTGCCATGCTGGCCGGCCTGCCACAGGCGCCGAGCAAATACTCTCCCTTCAGTTATCCTGAGAGAGCAAAGCAGCGTCAAATCTATGTTTTGAACCGAATGGTCGAGGAAGGTTTCATTACCAATATTCAGGCTACGGAGGCCATCAATCAAACACTTGATATTAAACCCCGAAGAAACCTGTATATCGAAGAGGTTCCCGTCTACACAGAGCATTTACGGCGTTACATTTCAAACAAGTACGGTGATGACGTCCTGTATAGAGAAGGTATCAAAATCTATTCCGCGGTCAACATTGAGATGCAAAAGATGGCACGGGACGAAATTAAAAAGGGATTATATGCACTTGACAAACGTCAGGGATATCGGGGACCGATTAAACATCTCCGGCGGGAAGAGTTCGAGTCGTTTTCAACGGAGCGCCAGCTTGAGCTGGAGAAGGCGCCCCTTGAAGAAGGCAGAATCGTAACAGGGGTTGTTATAGAGATAGATGACAAGAATAACACGGTAATCGTTCGTATGGGGAAGGCGCTGGGCGTCATCAGGATTGATGATATGCGCTGGGCAAGAAAGCCGGATCCCGAGGTTGCCTATTATGAAGCCAGGATCAACCAGGTCGGAAAGGTCTTAAAGACGGGTGATGTGATACAGGTTCGCGTGAAAGGCAAAATTTTCGAAACAGATCGATGGTGGCTGGCTCTGGAACAGGAGCCCAAGGCTCAAGCAGCCCTGCTTTGTATTGAATCGGAAACCGGAAATGTAAAGGTAATGATGGGCGGCAAGGATTTCAGGGAGAGTCAGTTTAACCGCGCTGTTCAGTCCAGACGTCAGCCAGGCTCCGCATTTAAGCCGATCATCTACGCAGCGGCACTTGACAAGGGATACACGCCTGCTACGACGATTATCGATTCACCGATCGTCTACACGGATACGAAACACGATTTTACATGGAAACCCAGAAACTACAAAGAAACATTTTACGGTCCCACGCTTTTTCGGGATGCCCTTGCAAAATCACGAAATGTGGTCACCATAAAAATTTTAAAAGATATCGGTATTGACTATGCCATAGATTACGCCCGAAAACTTGGAATAACATCAAATCTAAACAGAGATCTTTCCATAGCACTGGGATCTTCAGGGGTATCTTTGTTCGAACTTGTCGGAGCATATTCGGTTTTCAACAACCTTGGTTATTTCGTGGAACCTGTTTTTATTACAAAAATTTTGGACAGGGAAGGAAATCTCATTGAGGAGGCCAATCCCGTCAGAAAAAAGGTTATTGAACAGAGTACTGCGTATATCATGACCAGTCTTCTTGAAAGTGTCGTCAAGCACGGTACCGGCCGCCGGGTTGCGGCATTGAATCGACCGGTGGCAGGAAAAACCGGTACGACAAACAATCTTCATGATGCCTGGTTTGTGGGATACACACCCCGTTATATCACAGGGACTTGGGTGGGGTTTGATGAGGAGAGCTCCCTTGGAAAAGGGGAAACCGGTTCAAGGGCTGCAAGCCCTATCTGGCTGGGCTTCATGCAGAGACTGCTGGCGGACAAGCCTGTTAGGGTTTTTCAGGTGCCCGAGGGGGTTGTGTTTTCTAAGATCGATGCCGAAACCGGGCTCTTGCCGATCCCTGAATCTAACAAAACGATTTTTGAATGCTTTAAGGAAGGAACTGTTCCCGTCGAATACACCAAAAAGCCGGACGTCATGACGGAACCGGAAGAATTTTATAAATCGGATATGTAAACGCGGGATTCATGATACTGGATACAGGATACCGGATTCATGTTAGAAGAACCCTGTATCATGCATCTGAAATCCCATATTTTTTTCTTAGTGTGTCTGAGACTTGCCTGGTTAAAGCCAGTACCTTATTTGCAAGACCTATGGTCAGAGAACCGGTTCCGCAAGCAGGGGTGATAAACGTTTGAGCCAGTATTGCCGACCGGTCAAAGCCGAATGCCTCTATAGCGGTGGATTGTGCGTCCCACCTGGCAACCAGTGATTCAGCGGTCTCTTTTTCGATGTCATCACTGTTTAAGGTGGGAACAATCCCCCATGCCAGAATTCCACCTTTTTCCATAAACCGCTTGACATGGACCGGATAAAGCATCAATTTGTCAAAAAAGGAATATGCATCAAAGCTGATGATGTCCGCATCAGATTCCAGAATCAGCGACCAGTCGGCATTGGCGCAAACATGGATTCCGGCGAGACTGCCTTCGTTATGAACAGCACCGATGACTTCCTCAAAACAGATCCTCACCTCATCACGGGATACGCTGATCATTGCAGAAGACCCGTAACCGGCAAGGGCCGGCTCGTCAAAAAAAATAATGATCGGAGATCCAAAGTCTGAAAGTATATTGACCTGCCATCTGGCTTTTTGAGCCAAAAACTTTACCAAGGCATCCCTTAATTGCTCATCATAGAAGACAGCTTTTCTATTCTGGTCCGTTAAACCCATTCCAAATGTTATTGGACCGGTTATTTGTCCTTTAATCGCATACGGATGACTTGAAAGGGAACGAAGGTGATCCATAAATGCAAAAAACCCTTTGGCGGTATCGGCTTTCATGGCAAATCTTGAACCTTCTATTTTGGCACCTTCCTCGTTTACAGCCATATAATCTTCGTAAAATTCAAGAATGTCATCTTCAAAAGATGGATCAGAAGTGTCGACAACAAATGTATCGTTTTTCATTTTAAGGCCTGGAAAACCCGGCTGAAATTGGGCGATCATTCCTTCTTCCCTGAATGCGGGAAGTTGAACCCATAGCGGAATTTCAGGTGTGTATTTAAAGACCAGTTCAACACCTTCAGCATGATCATGCAAAGGAAGGCTCCCGATGAGGAGCGGAAGGCCATTGGCCAGAAAATTTGGTGTCATGGATAAAGCTCCTTTCTTTCATTTTTTTATCATGTCATTTCTCATATTGCAAGGTCGGGAAAACGAATTTCTCTTTTCAAAAGATACATGCCGATGCGGAGCGTTTTTTCAGTATCGGGATTCGAATGAATTTGCCCTGTTGAGACATTCTGTATTGGATTGACACGCATATTTACAGGTGTTATTATAAATTAAACTTTGCTTTTTTTTATTGGCGACGTGCAGGGAATGGCATGTACAGGGAGATTCCGATTGTGGCGAACATCATCCAACTTGACAAAAAGCTCAAGCATACAAAAGAAAAAAAAGCTGAAATAATTAAGAAGCGTAAAATACTGGCGGTTCAAAAAGTATTTCAATGTATGCAATGTGCTTTCAAGTGTGAAAAATGCGGCACTCAGATCCAAAAGGAGGAGCGACGTCAACAAAGAGCCATTAGCGATTTGCGGGTACCCTATCGTTTTTGTGAGAGCTGTGCCGATGAATATATCGATTACATCGAGCGGCTTAAGGGAAGAGGAGATTCGGAATATTACTGGCACAATGAAATATGGATAGAGTTGTGGAGAAAATGGATCGATTATCAGGGTGCCATCGACAGCTATTTAAAGTCAAAAGAGTTTAGGCGGCTTTTGAGGGAACTCAAAGATGCCGGTCCTGACAAATAGGAGGAGTATATGTTTGGTATTGGAATGCCAGAGCTTATTATCATACTTGTGATTATCCTTATTATATTCGGTGCCGGCAAGCTTCCGGAAATAGGGGCAGGTATGGGCAAAGCCATAAGGAACTTCAAGGGTGCTACTTCGGAGCCTGAGAAAAAAGATCCGGAAAAGATTGAAGAAAAAAAAGAATCTTAGAATGTTTTTTTTTGAATAACCGTATCCTCTGTTTGTGGCCGCAGGATATATGGAGTTTTGGGATTAATCCCAAACCCGCTTCGTTATAAACATATCGAACGCTTAAGTACTTTATTTAAATACAATATCTTATATACGCCCGCTAAGATTGATAGGCCAGAGCGCCATGACGGCGAGGAAGGCTTAAAAGGGGATGTCATCATCCCTTTTGGCTCCGAGTGGCGGTTCCTCGTATCCTTGAGATGGAACAGTTTCAGATGGCCTATATGAATTGGCAGCGTCTTTGCTCCCTAAAAACTGAACATCGGATGCGACAATTTCAGTGGTGTACCGTGTAACACCGTCTTTTTCCCAGGACCGGGTCTGCAGCTTTCCTTCAATGTAAACCTGCCTCCCTTTTGAAAGGTATTCGCCGCACAGCTCACCCAGTTTTCGCCAGGCAACGATACGGTGCCATTCGGTTTTCTCTTTCCGTTCCCCCGTTGCTTTGTCGGTCCATTCATCGGACGTCGCAATGCTGAAGTTGGCAACCGCAGCGCCGTCCGGTGTGTACCGAACCTCAGGATCATTCCCCAAACGGCCGATCAGGATAACTTTATTGATACCTGCCATGGCTTACCTCCATTTATTGAATAGGTTAATTTTGATTGATAAATACAGACGGACACTCATAATGTCAAGTAATTACGAATGCGGGTAACTGAATAGTCATCAATCATAAAATCGGTTTTAAATATGCCTTAAATCGAGGTGACAGTAACAATCCCTATTAGAAAGAGATTCCCGTTGACAGTAACTTCTGAATATATAATATCAGATCCGAACGGTTTTAAACCCTACTCAAAATCCTTTTGGCCGAAGAAAAGGAGAATCGATATATGTTAAATTTGAAATCTGTTGATCTTAAGAAAGAAAAAATAGAATCTTTGATTATCCCTGTTTGTGAAGATGAACATATTCATGAAGACAAAACGATACGGTCTCTTATCGACGGTGCTAAAAAGGTCAAAGCGTTCACGGGCGGTAAAGATGATGAAGTCGTTTTATACCATCACCCCGGAGTGAAGGCGGAAAGCATTATTTTCATCGGACTCGGCAAACTTGATAAAATCGATATGGAATCCTTGCGAAGCATGACCGGCAAGGCCGTAAAAGCTGTGATCAAGATGCAACATGGAGAAGCCTTTGTCGCGGTTCCTTCGGCTGCAAAGGTCAAAATAAAGATGGAGACCGTCCTCGAAGCAATGATGGAGGGTGCTTTTCTCGGCAATCATCTTTATCACAAATACAAAAAAGAAAAAAAGCGCCAACCGCTGAGGCAAATCAATTTTATAACAGACCCCGGTGAAGCAAAAACATATCGAAGCGTGCCGCCACGAATTTCGACGATTTGCCAGGGGACCCTTCTCGCCAGAGAATGGGTCAGTATGCCGTCAAACGACAAGATACCGGAACTTTTTGCAAAATCCATTGTGACCCTAGCCAGAAAAGAAAAACTCAAAATCACTGTACTGGGTGAAAAAGAGATGAAACAAAAGAAGTTCGGAGCCATACTTGCGGTTGCAGCCGGAAGCAGGAAGAAGCCGAGAATGGTGATTTTGGAACACAATCCGGTAAAGACAAAAAAAACCGTTGCACTGGTCGGGAAAGGCGTAACGTTTGATTCCGGCGGTATAAACCTGAAAACGACAGCCTCTATTGCGGATATGAAGATGGACATGTCCGGTGCGGCAGCAGTTGCAGCAACGCTGATTACCGCTGCGAGGCTTAAATCCAGGACCAAGCTCGTCGGTATAATTCCGATTGTTGAAAACATGCCTTCCGGTGAAGCTACCCGGCCCGGAGACATTATTAAAAGCCATGACGGCAAAACTGTGGAAATCAGCAATACAGATGCCGAGGGCAGATTGATATTGATCGATGCCATCTCTTATGCGATTCAGAAATATAAACCCCAAACCTTGATTGATCTGGCAACGTTGACAGGGGCTTGTATCGTGGCATTGGGAGAGAAGATCGCCGGCACCTTCTCTTTTGATGACAAATTGGCGGAAAATATCGTTTTGTCCGGCCAAAAGACCCATGAAAGATGCTGGCGGATGCCGATGCCTGAGGACTATAAAGAACTTTTAAAAAGCGATTTCGCGGATTTGAATAACGTGGGCAACACGCGTAACGGCGGTGCGATTACCGCAGCATTGTTTCTTTCGGAATTCGTGAAAGATACTTCCTGGGCTCATATCGATATTGCGGGCCCTGCATATGCGAAGAAGGAATCTGCATATTGTGGTGTAGGGGGTACGGGCTTTGGGGTTCGGTTGCTGTTCGATTTGCTGGACAGGCTGTAACGCAAAACTTGAATTATAATTTTACATGCTCAAGGAAAACCTTCCGTTTTAACGTATCTTTGGCCGTCTTTTCGAACTGATCGGTGATATCTGAGACAAAAAGCCTGAACCCCCCTTTTTTCCCCAGCACATGATCGATTTCAGGATGTGTATCCAAAAAATACTTTACCTTTTCCGCAACGGCAATTGAAGAGTCTATGATGGTTACTTTTTTCCCGATTTTTCTTTGGATTTTTTCTTTTAAAAGCGGATAGTGTGTGCATCCCAGTATCAGCGTGTCGATTTGCCTGACTTTCAAGGGGTGCAGATATTTTTTGATAATCATCGTCGTTTCCGGTTTTTTCAGCCATCCTTCTTCCACCAGAGGAACCAATAGCGGGCAGGCAACAGAATAAACCCTCGACGACGGTTTCATTGCCTTGATTTTTTTTTCGTAAATGCCACTTTTTACCGTGGCTCGAGTTCCGATAATTCCGATAGTCAGCTTTCTGGAGCGTTTGACGGCTTCTTCGGTTGCCGGAGTCACCACTTCGAATATTGGAACATCATACGTTTCGGCCACATGATAAGAAGCGACGCTGGATGCCGTGTTACAGGCCATCACGATGATTTTTGCGCCGTGCTTTAGAAGAAACTCCGTGTTCTCGAGAGAATAGCTGACCACGGTTTCGGCGCTCTTGGTTCCGTAGGGTGTACGCGCCGTGTCGCCAAAATAGACAATGTCATAGCCGGGAAGCTGCTCCATAAGAGATCTGACAACCGTAAGCCCGCCGATTCCCGAATCGAATATTCCTATCATATCATCCTTTTTATTGATTTTTAGCGATACCTACTTATATTTATCTAAATCGAAAATCCTCAATTTTTCAATTTAAAAGGAGCGCCCATGGATTCTCAAAATCGGCCCCCGGCTATGAACCAAAAAATTTTTAACCTGGGCCTTTCGGTGGAGACGGTTTCAGTATACCTGATATGCTGTAACCTCTCAGACAATGGCACTGCGATCTCAACGCGGAATCTTTCCGGCATGTGGAACGGTACCGAAGCGTTATTGTTTGAAGGCCTGAAGAACCTTGAAGAAAGGAACATCCTCCGCAGGATAATCTCTGACAGGAACGAGAATGTTGTTTACCAACTTTCAGATGCAAAAAACTGGAAGTAGTCACATATTTTTCGAAAGTTCTTCGGCAACACATTCTTTGATTATACTGTTCGGCACATCCGTTCGAATGCCTGGACACAGTGAAGCCATGATGTACCAATTATTTATATCAATGAGTACACTTTTGATAAAAGGCCATGCCTTGCACATTCGGGGTTTAACCGGATGAATGGTACATAGTCCGTCCCAAAAGATGCAGTACATGTCTCCAGCCTGTGCAAGAAAGGTCTTTTTCCCCGAAATCTGACAGTAATCCTCGACAAACTTCTTTGAATCCGTATGGGTGTATGCCGCTATCTTTTCGATCTCTTTTTCGGATAGAAATGTTCCTCCATATCCCTTGCAGCAAACACCGCATTGTCGGCATTTAAAAATATCTTCTGTATTTATAGGCTTATACGGCATGTCGGGTCTCCATGGCCTTTTTCAAGGTAACTTGGTCCACATATTTCAAGTCACCGCCAATCGGGACGCCCGATGCGATTCGTGTTACTTTGACCGGGTGATTTTTCAGTTGTTCCGCAATGTAACCGGCGGTGGTCTCGCCTTCTATATTTGTGCTTGTGGCAAGCACAACCTCTTTGATCTTATCTCTGGCGATCCGCATGATAAGTTCTTTAATCCTGATGTCGTCGGGTCCGATACCGTCCATTGGAGAGAGCGCGCCTTCCAGGATGTGATACAATCCTTTAAAAGAACCTGATTTTTCAATGGCCACCATATCTGCCGGTTGCTCCACCACGCACAAAATTGAAGGCGTTCTTCCGGGGTCACTGCAAATATTGCAAACATCGGTGTCGCTGAGCGCAAAACACATGGAACATAATTTTACCTTTTCTTTGATTTCGATAATGCTGTGAGAGAGCTGTTCGGCCTCTTTGCGCGATGCACGGAGTATGTGCATCGCAAGCCGTTCAGCGGTTTTTTCTCCGATACCCGGAAGCTTGGATAGGTTTTTGATCAATTTCAAAAGAGAATCTGGATAATAACTCATTTTAATAGTGAATAGTGAATAGTTAATGGTGAATAGTTAATAGTTAATGGTAAATAGTGAAGCGTGAACAGACGATTAAAAATTTAAAAATAAAGGACTACGTTAGCCCCGGTATATTCAGACCACCGGTAAGCTTGTTCATTTCTCCTGCGACCATTTCCTGTGCTTTGGCCAAAGCGTCATTTGCAGCTGCCAGTATCAAGTCTTGGAGCATTTCCACATCATCCGGGTCCACAACTTCTTGTTCTATTTGAATGGATACCAGTTGTTGTTTGCCGTTGGCGACCACTTTCACCATTCCTCCGCCCGAGCTTGTTTCAACTGTTTTTTCGGCCAATTCTTCCTGTAATTTTAACATCTTTGCCTGAATCTGCTGGGCCTGCTTCATCATTTTTCCCAAGCCTTTCATTGAAGTACCTCCTATAAAATCTTAACATCAACAACCTTGCCGTTGAAAATTTCCAAAGCATCGGTAACCAGCGGGTGACTTAAAGCCTCCTGTTTCAGATGGACCGTTCCGCCAGTCTGTTGTGGATGGTTTTCTTCTTCTATTTTTTTTGTGTGTATGATTAAGTCTATCTCTTTCCCGAAGAAATCGCTGCATATTTTTTTGATTATGCCTTTATTTTTATCCTTTCTGACCATCTTTATATTAAAATCGTTTCCATTGACCTCGATTTCCAGGCGATTGTCGGCCAGTCGTTTTATTTTAGAATTTTTCAGGTTGGTTGCAACAGATGGATATTCTTCTAAAAATATTGAAAACAGTTTTTCCCATTTTTTTTCTAAAGTTTCATCCTGATCTGTTGCTTCAATACGGCCTGCGGAAAAAGTCTCTATGGATTCGGCTGTCCCTGCCGCCGGCTTAAATGTTGCTTGAGCGCTTTTCCCGTGAACATTGGGCATAGGTCTGTTTGTGGTATCCTTAGAATTTATCTGACATTCATCGATACCCTTTTTTAGATGATCGAGTTTTTCGATAAGAACATCAATGGGCAGAGCAGGCTTGGTCTGAAACATCCTGACAAAAACCATCTCCATCGCTATCCTTGGTTGGGAAGCGTGTTCTATGGTTGGTTCCTCTTTAAAGAGCAGATCGAAAATCTGATTCAAAAATGTGGTTGAAACCTTCTTTGTTTGACGGATCATCAAGTCTATTTCATGGGCTGGAATATCCACCAGTTTTCGGGTCTTTTCTCCCATCTTAACGATAAGTAAATTCCTGAAATGTTCTATCAAATCTGCGTACAGCTTTTTTAAATCATGGCCCGAATTGAACACCTCATCCAGGATATCGAGAATCTCCGTGATATCGCCCTGAATGACAGCACCTGAAATTTTGAAAATAATGCTTCGATCGACGACACCCAGGATATCGAGAAGTTCATCATGATTGATCGTTCCTTTGGAACAGGACATAACCTGGTCCAGAAGGCTAAGGCCGTCTCTCATGCTTCCGTTTGCTTCACGAGCGATTAACCCCAAACTTTCAATATCGATGTCGACACCCTCCTTTGCGCAGATCTTTTCCATATGTTTCGAGATCGATTCCACATCAATACGTCTAAAGTCGTGTCGCTGGCACCGAGATAATATTGTTATGGGAATCTTGCGAGGCTCTGTGGTGGCAAACATAAACATGACATGGGGCGGTGGTTCCTCCAGCGTTTTTAAAAGCGCATTAAAGGCGGCGATACTAAGCATATGAACTTCGTCAATAATGTATATCTTATACAGACTGTGGGCCGGCATGTACTTGACATTTTCACGAAGGTCTCTGATTTGGTCTACACTGTTGTTTGAAGCACCGTCAATTTCGAACACGTCGACTGCATTTCCCGCAGTGATTTCTCTGCAGGATCTGCAGTTATTGCACGGAACCGGTGCGGGACCTGTTTTGCAGTTCATGCATTTGGCCAATATTCGCGCAACCGTGGTTTTACCGGTTCCTCTCGGGCCCGAAAACAGGATGGCATGGGCAACACGATCGGCTGAAATGGCATTGGTCAGCGTGCGTGTAATATGATCCTGTTTTACGACCTCATCGAATGTTTGGGGACGGTATTTACGCGCAAGCACTAGATAGGACATAAGGATATTTCCTAACTAATTGAGATCTTTGCAAAAAACCCCTTTTTGCCCGATTTCTGTGTCAGGTTCAAATTTTAATCCTCAAAATACTAAATGTATGGATGCATGTCCCGATGTGTTTTTCATCGGGGTGGTTAAAATTTCGCCTTCCTTGAACTCGAACAAAAATTTCTATTTTTCAAAGGTCTCGATTTTAAATGGCGGAGAGAGAGGGATTCGAACCCTCGGTGCCGCTTTTGACAGCACACACGATTTCCAGTCGTGCTCCTTCGGCCAGCTCGGACATCTCTCCGTAAAAATCGGGGATAAAGATAAAATTCAATTCCAAACGGGATATTTTGTGGCGGAGAGGGTGGGATTTGAACCCACGATCCCGTTTTTGACAGGATACCGCTTTTCGAGAGCGGGGCCTTCAGCCGCTCGGCCACCTCTCCAGCATCTTCAACGTTCAGAGTACAGGTAGGTTCAATATACTTTTTTAATCGACCGTGTCAACAATCATATTTTATTCCTTGAATAACCTTATTGTATATAGTATCAGTTTTCTCTTATCAAAAATGTTCAAAAAAATATTGTAAAGGAATGGATAAACATGGCCGAAATCGTCCCTTTTAAGGGAATTCTTTATAACACCCAAAAAATAGGCAACCTGGCGGATGTCGTGGCGCCGCCTTTTGACGTTATCTCCGCGCAGGAGCAGGTTCAATTTCATCAACGCCATCCCCAGAACATCATCAGGCTGACCCTTGGTACGATCAATGAAAACGATACGCCGACAAACAACCGCTACACTCGGGCGGCAGAATGCCTGAAAAAGTGGTTTTCAGACGGCATTCTTGTATTAGACGATGAACCTGCACTTTATGTCACATCCCTTGAATTTTTCTTTGAAGGCAATTGGGTGACGCGGTATGGTCTGATTGCCCGGATTCGCCTTGAGCCGTTTGAGAAAGGAATTATTCTGCCACATGAAAAGACATTTTCCAGGGTAAAATCGGAACGACTCGAACTGATGAAGGCATGCCATACCAATTTCAGCCCGATATTTTCTTTGTTTTCCGATGAAAAAAATCAAATTCTCGATGAACTTAAGCGTGCCGTTTCCGCCCAATCCGCGGATATGGTTTTTACGGACGAAAACGAACAAAAGCACAAGCTATGGCGCATAACCGATCGTGCGGTTCACCAAAGGATTTCCGAAAACTTCAAGGATAAAAATATTTTTATTGCCGATGGTCATCACCGTTATGAAACAGCGCTAAACTACAGAAATTGGCTGTCAGCCGGTTCTTCCGGTTTTAACCGCAATCACCCGGCAAATTACGTAATGATGTACTTGTGCAGCATGAAAGATTCGGGGCTTGTTATTCTTCCCGCACATCGCCTGTTAAGCGAAGTTCCTGCAGAATTGATGGACTCACTGATCCAAAAAGCGAAGGATTATTTTGACATCATAACGCTTCCTTACGATAATCACCGGCACAGTGAAAATTTCAAAAAATTTACTTCAATTCTAAAATCGAACACTTCAAAAAATTGTATCGGCGTTTGTATGAAAGATCGCCCTGAACTCCACCTGTTCGCACTCAAACCCGGTATGATGGAAAATATGTTCGGCGGTGAATTGCCGGCGGTCATTAGAAATATAGATGTGACGGTATTGACCCGTTTGATTTTTATGGAACTGTTGGGTTTTGATCAAGCGCGGCTCGATAATGAGAAACTGATCGCCTATACCAGCATTGCGAAAGAGGCCATAGATGCGGTGTTTGAGGGAAGATATGACATTGCTTTTCTACTAAATCCAACAAAAATTCAGCAGGTACGCGATATTGCTGAAGCCGGCCTGATTATGCCTCGCAAGGCGACCTATTTTTATCCAAAAGTAATTACCGGTCAGGTGATGAACTTGCTGGAATAATCCGACGGTCATTTCTAAACAGAATAAAACTTCGGATTCGGATCATGGCTTGAACATCAACTCTACCTCATCCGTATAAGAACCGTTCTCCCGATAAATGACCAAGGGCGAACGGATCTTCAGCCCCGGACGCCCCCCCTTTTTCCCTTCAACGAGAATCATCTTTGCCCTTGTGTCCTTTCCTGAATGAACCATGCGAACCGACTTGGGTTCTATTCCGGAGGTACGCATTTGTGTCAGGACATCCGTCATGCGTTCCGCGGGATAGACCATTACAAACCGTCCTGAAGTGTTTAACATATCCCGTGCGGCTTCAACAACATCGTAAAGTGTGGTTTTAATTTCATGTCGTGCGATTGCCCGTTCCTGATCCGGGTTTATCCTGCCGGATTTTGCTTTTCTGAAAGGCGGGTTACTTACCACCAGATCTACAGGCCCGAAACTCACATCGCGTTTGAGGGTTTTCATATCCATACAAAGGATGGTAATTTGATCTTCCATGTTATTTCCCGCAACATTTAGGCTTGCGATTTCAGCAAGATCCGCTTGTACTTCGATACCGTAAATTTTAACTCCGGGATTACGGTATGCAAGTATCATCGGAACAATACCACACCCTGTGCCCAAATCGAGGACAATATCATTCATACCCGGACCGGCATGCCAAGCCAGTAAAACAGCATCTATGGAAAATCGGTAGCCGGATCGATTCTGCTTAACTTGAATTCGGCCATTAAAGAACGTATCCGTCGTTAAAGACTTCATTTTATGATACCGGTCCGATCTTGAATTTTATGTCGTTTACCAGGTCCTTTCCCAGTGCGCTGTTGATTTTTTTTATAATATCCTTTTTTAAAAATTGGAGTTGGTGCATCCAGGCCGGGCTGTTTACATGGACCAGGAGTAACCTCCCCTTGAAAGCCTCTGGCCGGGCATTTCGGGCGATGACATCACCCACAGCTCCGGCCCACAGATTCCAAACCTCTGATAGTTCCCCGTGGCAATCACTTCGACAGGTTTTTAAGACACGGTTTATAATACCCCCGATGTGCACAAATTCTGTATTTTTTTCTTTTTTCGTCATAATAAATGATCTATAGATTGATTCGTCGTGTTGTCAAGAAACAATTGTGGCGAAATCCCAAGAAACTTTTTACGCGTTGACCAGGGATCACCATCCAATTGTTACAATTCGCATATAAACATTCATTTTTACTTGACTTGAATGGATTGGTAACTTAAATTAATAAGATATTTAAGCATTTTAAAAATAAATTGACAGGAAAGGAATTTATGAACTGGGATTGGGAAAAACTCAAAAAGCAGCAGGAGAGCAAGGGAGGAGGAATAACCCCTCCCAAAATGGATGATCTGGTCGAGAAGTTCAAAAAGTTTAAGATACCGGGCAGTCCTCTTTGGATCCTTCTTTTGGTTCTTATATTTTTGGGGTCGTCCATGTTCTACACGGTTGCAGTCGATGAGGTTGGCGTTGTCCAGCGGTTCGGAAAATATGTTCGGACCAGTCAACCCGGTCTTAATTTCAAGCTGCCTTCCGGAATTGAAAAGGTGACAAAAGTAAAGGTTCGCCGGGTATATAAAGAGGAATTCGGATTCCGTTCCGTTCGGGAGGATACCCGGGGGCGTGGGTTAGCCGTCGCTGAAAGCGAAAACGTTGCCCTCATGTTGACCGGAGATCTGAATGTAGCTTTGGTCCCCTGGATCGTACAGTACCGGATAAAGGATCCGTACAATTTTTTGTTCAAAGTGCAAGATGTTCGAATCCTCCTGACCGACATGTCGGAGGCAGCCATGCGACTGGTCGTCGGCGACAGGAGTATCAATGAAGTGATCAGCAAGCGGGAGGAAATCGCTGTTGAAGCAAGAATTGTTTTGCAGGAAGAGCTGGATAATGCTGAATCCGGGATTAATATCGTAACCATTGAAATGAAAAAGACCAATGTTCCGGGTCCGGTGCAACCGTCATTCAATGAAGTGAACCAGGCAACCCAGGAAAAAGAAAAAATGATCTATCAGGCCAAAGAGGATTATAACAAAGCCATCCCTGCGGCCAGAGGTGAAGCCGAAAGAACCATAAGGGCCGGCGAAGGATATGCACTGGACAGAGTCAATCGGGCCAAGGGCGATGCCGAGCGATTTAAAGCGCTGTATGCAGAATACGCAAAGGCCAAAGACGTGACCAAAAGAAGACTCTATCTTGAAACGTTAAGAGACCTTCTCCCAAAACTTGGAGATAAATATATTATTGATTCTGATCAGAAAAATGTTCTCCCCTTACTCAATCTTGGGAAACAAAAGGGTGATAAATAATGAAATCCAAACTTGTTATATCGGTTGTTGCGGTTGTTGCGATTCTTTTTGTTGTTTTTACCGCTGCATATGTTGTGGATGAAACAGAGCAGGTGGTTGTTACGCAATTCGGGAAAGTTGTCGGGGAACCGAAGAAAGAATCCGGCCTGTACTTTAAGGTTCCCTTTATTCAAAGCACCACTTATTTCCCAAAAAATCTTCAGCAATGGGATGGGGATCCCGGACAGATTCCGACACTGGGTAAAACGTATATTTGGGTGGACACCTTTGCCAGATGGAGAATCGTTGACCCGGTCAAATTTTTTCAAACGGTCAACAATACCATAAGTGCCCAGGGAAGGCTTGATGATATCATTGATCCTGCCGTACGAAACCTTATCACTGAAAACAGGCTCATCGAAGCGGTCCGTAAAACCAACCGGGAACTGGATACCGTTGAAGAAGGGCTTGAAGATGTCAAAGAAAGACCATCTTACAAGATCGAAACCGGTCGGGAGAAGATTACCAAGCAAATACTGGAACAAGCCCAGCCGAAGGTGGCTCAGTTCGGCATTGAACTGGTCGATGTAAAGATAAAGCGAATAAACTATGTCGAAGAGGTTAGAGATTCCGTTTATGGCCGGATGATTGCGGAACGGAAGCAGATCGCAGAGAAATTCAGATCAGAAGGAAAGGGTGAAGCCCAAAAGATACGGGGTGAAAAGGAAAGGGATCTAAAGGAAATCGCATCCGAAGCCTACAGGAAGGCACAGGCAATAAAAGGGAAGGCCGACGCCGAATCAACGAAGATATACGCTGAAGCATTTGGCGTCGACCCTGATTTTTATTCATTTATTAAAACACTCGAGATATACCGCGATTCCCTTGATAAAGACAGTTCGCTTGTTCTTTCAACGGATTCGGAATTTTTTAAATACTTAAAAGGGTATTCCGGAAAGCCATAACGGAAAAAGGCGCCGGAATATCAATAAAATTCTCATTTTTGTTTGAGTTTCCCAAAACCATCAGAATCTCTTGGATAGAACTTATTTGCCCTTTCTTCTTTGATGCCGTGTACGGGCCAACAGCTTTCTGTGCTTATGTTTTCGCATTTTTTTTCTTCGTTTTTTTACGACACTACCCAACAGATCACCTCCAGTCTTTATTTTCATTTAGTTTGAACCGAACATAGATACATTAATAATAATATGATGTCCACATTTTTTTTGATGAAGAACCAGCCTTATGGTGAATCTGGAAAAATTCGACCCACAGCAGATCGACATTATCAATAATTGTGTGGCAATGGCTGAAGAGCTTGTCAGTAACTTCTATAAGATGTCTGCGAGCCAATGGTCTGCGGCTTGCGCATATGATATCAAAACACTGGCGGATCTTTCTCCCGACGAAATTGTCCACGGCCCCTTTGCACAAGTTGTTCGATATAAGGGCCGGCGAAAGGATTCTTCCTTAGGTTCATCAACCTATGATTTTTATAAAATATGTCTTCAAGATCATGCGATCCTTTCAGCCATGAAAGATTCGCCTGACATAAAACTCTTCCCATTTGCCCTCTACATTGTGGCTCATGAACTTATTCATGTTCTAAGGTTCAGCAAATTCCTTCAAAATTTTGAGGCGTCCCCTAAAGAGATGATGGTGGAAGAAGCTCATGTCCATAAAATCACCCGTGGTATACTCGACCCGATCAATTTGTTTGGCATGAAGAATGTGTTGAAGTTTTATGAAAGATGGCACAAACCGATTGATGATTTGAGGAAATTATAATTCAAAAAAAATGCCGGGTATGCCTTGACAATGCGAAAACATTGCATATATTAATGCAAATTTAATAGATGTGTGTGTATTTTGACTCAAATCTTGTTTTATAAGGAATCGATTTATATTCAGCAGGAGGTTTTCGAGTATGCCCATATATGAATATGAATGTTCGAAATGTGGGAGGGTAGATGAAGTGCTTCAGAAATTTTCTGATAGGCCACTGGTTAAATGCAAGCATTGCTCCGGAAAGCTCCATAAGCTAATTTCTTGCAGCAGTTTCCATCTTAAAGGAACGGGCTGGTATGTAACAGACTATGCTGGAAAACCTGGGGGATCAAAAACGCCTTCACATAAAGGGAAGCAGAACACAAACCAAAGCTCAGATAGTCCAAGCAAAACATCCGAAAAGTCAAAAAAACCTGCCGAGTAATACTATAACCTGATATTATTGTTTAATTTTCGTTTCAACGCATAATTTTTATAATAATTTGATAATTAAAAAAAGGAGAGATTGAAAAATGAAACTCAGACCGTTAAATGATCGAATTTTGGTAAAACGTGTTGAGGAAGAGACGAAGACCAAGGGAGGGATTATTATCCCCGACACAGCGAAAGAAAAACCGGCAGAAGGAAAAATTGTGGCGGTTGGAGTGGGTGCACTCAATAACGATGGCAAACGTGTCCCTCTGGAAGTCAAAGTAGGTGATCGGATTTTGTTTGGGAAATACGGTGGTCAAGAGGTTAAAATTGAGGGTGAAGAATACCTGATCATGAGCGAACAAGAAGTTCTCTGCGTAATCGAATAATAAACATAGAAAACGGAGGATAGACCAAGATGGCTAAAGAAATAAAATACGATATGAAAGCCCGTGAAGCCATGCTGAACGGGATTAGAAAACTTGCGGATGCCGTTGTCGTGACACTTGGCCCTAAAGGTAGAAATGTTGTTATTGAAAAATCCTGGGGATCACCCACGGTCACCAAAGACGGCGTAACCGTAGCCAAGGAAATCGAACTTGAAGACAAGTTTGAAAATATGGGTGCTCAGATGGTGAAAGAGGTTGCCAGCAAAACCAGCGATATGGCAGGTGACGGTACGACCACGGCTACAGTTCTTGCAAGGGCTATATATGAAGAAGGGCAAAAGCTTGTTGCCGCCGGCAACAATCCCATGGCTATCAAACGCGGTATTGACAAGGCTATTGAAGTTGCCGTGAAAGAGCTGCACAAGATTAGTAAGCCGACGAAAGATCAGCGTGAAATTGCCCAGGTCGGCACCATTTCCGCCAACAACGACGAAACCATCGGGAACATTATAGCCGAAGCCATGAACAAGGTGGGTAAAGAGGGCGTTATTACCGTTGAAGAAGCAAAAGCCATGGAGACTTCCCTTGAGGTTGTTGAAGGTATGCAGTTCGATCGCGGATATCTTTCACCATACTTTGTGACAGATCCGGATAAGATGCTCGCTTCTCTGGAGGACCCTTATATTCTGATCAACGAAAAAAAGGTTAGCAGCATGAAAGATCTGCTTCCGATTCTTGAGCAGATTGCAAAAATGGGAAAACCCCTGTTGATTATTGCTGAAGACGTTGAAGGTGAGGCACTTGCCACGCTGGTCGTTAACAAACTGAGAGGGACCCTTCAGGTTGCGGCGGTCAAGGCTCCAGGTTTTGGCGATAGACGCAAAGCCATGCTTGAGGATATTGCGATCCTGACCGGTGGCCAGGTGGTATCGGAAGATCTGGGAATCAAACTCGAGAATCTGACGATTTCAGATCTGGGCAAAGCGAAACGTATCAATATTGACAAGGACAACACGACCATCGTCGACGGGGCTGGTTCACGTTCTGCCCTTGAAGGACGTGTAAAACAGATCCGCGCTCAAATTGATGAGACGACATCAGATTATGACCGTGAAAAACTCCAGGAACGATTGGCCAAACTCATTGGTGGTGTGGCGGTTATTAATGTCGGTGCCGCTACGGAAACGGAGATGAAGGAAAAAAAGGCACGTGTTGAAGATGCATTGAACGCAACACGAGCTGCCGTTGAAGAAGGGATCGTACCAGGGGGTGGTGTTGCTCTGGTTCGCTGTATCGATGCACTGGAGAAGATCAAAATTAAGGCTGACCAGAAATTGGGTGTAAAAGTTGTAACCCGTGCCATCGAAGAGCCTTTAAGACAGATTGCCAACAACGCCGGATTTGAAGGCTCTGTCGTCATTGACAAAGTTAAAAGACATGAAGGCGCGTATGGTTTTAATGCCGAGACCAACAAATATGAAGACCTGATCGAAGCCGGCGTTATCGATCCGACCAAAGTCGTCCGTTTTGCCTTGCAAAATGCAGGAAGCGTTGCTTCGTTGATGTTAACGACAGAAGCAATGGTTGCTGAGAAGCCTGAAGAAAAACCGGAACCAATGCCCGGAGGCGGCGGAATGGGCGGAATGGGCGGAATGGGCGGAATGGGTGGAATGATGTAACCCGACCCATTTAACTCCTGATTCAAAAGCCTCTATGCGTTGTCCGCATGGAGGCTTTTTTATTGATGAACCTGATTTCGAAAAATATCGAAAAGCTTGACAATTTGCCAGTTTCCCGGTTATAATACTAAAATTAATGAAAAATAATAACAAAAATTCGGAGCGGCTGATGGATTGTATGAGAAAACCCCGGGCAATGATGGTTGTGTGTATTCTATTTGTAATGGTTGTTTTCCCAGGTTGTCTGTTTGCCCAGGAATACATGGAAACCCTGGAACACGAAGCAGGTTTTTACTATACCGTTAAAAAAGGGGACACACTTTGGGATCTATCAAATCATTTTTCTGATTCCCCTTGGCTATGGCCAAAACTGTGGAGCGATAACAGTCAAATTCCAAATCCCCACTGGATTTATCCGGGAGAGCGTATTCGAATCTATCAGATAAAGGGCGATGACACGTTTATCAAAAAAACTCTTGAGGAGGGTCAAGGCAAGGAAACGGAACCGATAAAAGATACAGTCCACTTTTTCTATTCACCCATCAACAGCATCGGATTCATTAAAAAACAACCCATCACTCCCCATGGTACAATTTTTAAAGTCCAAGATGATAAAGGATTGATCAGTGTCGGGGACCTTGTCTATATCCATCCGAATGTTGATCAATCTCTTCTGCCTGGCACCAAATATACGGTATATAGAACTTTAAAACCGATTGAAGATAAAGAAACGAAGACCCTTATCGGGACCCAGCACTATCTGACGGGAGTCGTTGAAATTACAAAGAAAGAGCCTGATTTTGTTTTAGCCACAGTTGTTCAATCTTACCGGGATATTGCCGTGAACGACCTTTTGATGCCGTATAAAAAGCGGTCGCCAAGGATAGCCCTCACCCAATCCAAAAAAGGGATGGAAGGAAAAGTCATCGTATCCGATGAAGGTGAAAGTAACATTGGAGATTATACCGTAGTTTACATCAATAAAGGCGATCTGGACGGTGTCAGGATCGGTCAGTCATACAGTATATATTCTCAGGAAAGTGAAAAACTCGATCCCAAGAGCAAAGAAAAAGTTCCTTTGACGCCTTATATTTACGGCACATTACTCGTCTTGCATACCGAACAGACCACTTCTACCGCCCTGATAACCCGGTCGGAACGGAGTATTCATCCTGAAACCAAAATTTGCAGCCCCATTGAATAAAGTGGTGCTGCGGGAATATGTTACTCAATTGCTTATGAAACTTATAAGATTCTTCATATCATTAACGCTGGTGTTATTTTCGATGTCGGCTTCAGCAGAATATTACAGATATTTTGATAAAGACGGTAACGTCCATTACACAGACGATTTGACAGATGTTCCCAAAGATCAACGAACCGATATTCATGAGTATACCGAATCTCAAAGCAACACCTATGATGTTCAAACGGATGAGGAAAACGCCGAGAAGTCGGAGCCTTTATTCGAGAAAGAGCAGGCGAAAGATAAACATGACGAAAATGATTTTGCTGAAATCAGAAAACGCCTGGACGTGGAAAAACAGGCATTGAACGAAGAATACAGGGCCTTGATGGAGGAAAGAAAACAGATCACGGAAGACCAGGAAAAATTCAGATCCAAAAGGGATGTCAACAAACATAATAAAATCGTATCGGAGCTTAATAAGAAAATAGAAGATTTCGACAGAAGAAAAGAAGCGTTTGATGCGGAAGTCGAAAAATATAATATCTTGGTTGAAGAATCGAACTTAACTGAACTTGAGAAAAGAAAAATATCAGAGTAGCCGACCTTTCGAACCATTCATTTCACGGTTTCATTCTGCCGCCCATTCCATCTAGCGAAGTTTAATGCTGAGTCCGTCTAAGCTGAAATTCTGTCGGCTTGGGCCATTCCAATTGGTTGATTACCGCAGACCCCGAATCTCTTCTTTTAACATGCAGCAGGCGATCTTATATTTCGGCGTGCCGTTTCGGCCATAGATCAGGTTGTCGGGCTGAAAGAGTTTGTTCATCACGCATCCTTCAGGAATATTTAGTGTAAAAAGGTCGTTTTCGTTGATCCTCGGGGTATTCACCAGCACGTTATCCTTTAAGGCCATGCTGTGCAGCGGATAGTCCTCACACAGAGGGCATCGGTAGACCCTGCCGTTGGGGAAGATAAAATAGTTCTCAGCCACCAGACCGGCACATTCAAAAGCTTCTTCCGGATCTAAAAAAACTTTCGGGTATGTGACGGTGATCCCGAGACGGGATATTCTTTGGGCTGCGTCAGGAATATTTTTTATCCAGTCCTTTCGAGAAACCTGTAAGATTTCCGCCTTGCTTTCAGCGGATTTTCCTCGAATTCCAATGACTTGTATGAAAAAACGGTTAACTTTCAAATCTTTCAAAAGCGGTGCGATGTTATCAAGTTCATGTATATTTTTCGTACTCACAGTGTAGATCAGGCTGGTGGAAAAACTGCCGAGAGTCGCGGCTTTGATGCCTTGGATACACGTGTCAAATGATCCTTTCCCCCGAATCATATCGTTTGTTCTTCGGGTAACGCCATCCAGACTGAAGCTGAAATAGTCGACAATATCCGGACTGACCTTGGAAAGTATATTGTGAAACAGATATCCGTTTGTGTCGACGGTAATGGAATTATAACCGAGGGATTTGGCTTTTATGATGGCCATGGGAAGATCCGGATGAAGTGTGGGTTCTCCGCCCAAAAAGATGACATTGGCTTCTTTATTCATTGAAGCAAAAACTTGGAGCCAGTCTTCGATGGTTTTCAGGGGAAGGGTTTTCTTGCCATGCTGTTTTTTGTTGATATAGCAATGTTTGCACTTAAGGTTGCAGTGGGTCAGGATGTGGAAAAAAACATTGACGGAATTTTTAGAAAAAGCAACGGTTTTTTTCATTGTCGGCAATTGGTTTATTGGTAATTTTTCATGAATATCCGGATTAAATTCTCTCAAGACAATCTTTGGACAGGTTCTTATCAAAGCTGACCGGATAACAGCCGTCAAAACACGCCTTGCAAAAGTTGTTTTCCGGATGGACGATACCGGTTGAAGAAAGAAGCCCTTCAAGGCTGAGATAGTTTAGCGAATCCAAACCGAGAAAGTCTTGAAGTTTTTCAACGGACATGTTGGCAGCAATCAACTCCCCTCTTGTGGAGAAATCGATTCCGTAGTGACACGGGAAACGATGGGGAGGGCCGCTCACCCGTAAATGAATCCGGTTAACACCGAGCCCACGAAGGGCTTTGACCCTGGTTCTTACCGTCGTTCCTCTGATAATCGAATCTTCGATGATGACGATGTCTTTTCCATCGAGAAGTTCTTTAACCGGATTTAATTTTACCCGAACCCCAAAGTCACGCATGCTCTGAGTGGGTTGGATAAATGTTCTCCCCACATAATGATTTCGGATCATGGCCATCTCGAAGGGGATTCCGGAGGCTTCAGAATAGCCAAGGGCGGCGTACGTCCCGGAGTCGGGAAAGGGCATAACCAAATCGGCATCAGCCGGCGCCTCCTGTGCAAGGCGCCGTCCATGAGCCTTTCGGGTTAAATACACATTTTGGCCGTAGATGGTACTGTCCGGTCTTGCAAAATAGATGAATTCAAAGATGCAAAACGCTCTCCTTTCAGGTACCGGGGTTTTTATACTCCGTATGCCGTCTTCACTGATAATTACGATTTCGCCGGGGTCGAGTTCACGGATGAATTCCGCCTGGACCAGATCCAGTGCACAGGTCTCAGACGCCAGGACATAATGGCCGTTGAGCCGGCCCAGGCATAACGGACGAAATCCATAAGGGTCCTTGATGCCGATGACTTCTCCCCTGCTGGTCAGCATCACAAAAGAAAAGGCCCCTTTCAGCCGTGACACCGTCTCTACCAGAGCGCCTTCAAATCCTAAATTTAAGCTTTTAACAAAATAATGAAGAAAAATTTCACTGTCCATGGTGGTCTGAAATATGGAGCCTGTTTCCTCGAGTTCCTTTTTCAGATGGTAGGCATTGACAAGGTTGCCGTTATGCGCGATTGCATATGCTTTTTTGCGATGATGGACGACAAACGGCTGTGCATTGCACAGTATCGAGCTTCCCGTGGTGGAATAGCGCACGTGTCCTATGGCACTTTCTCCATCCAAGTGTTCCAGATGGGTTACATCGAAAACATCAGGCACAAGACCCATGCCTCTGTGATCCACGATGTTATGGTCTCTGGCAACAGCAATTCCGGCGCTTTCCTGGCCCCGGTGTTGAAGCGCATACAGTCCAAAGTAGGTCAGTCTCGCCGCTTCATGATGGCCGTAAATCCCGAACAGTCCGCAGGCTTCACGGGGTTTTTCAAAATGATCCATTGGATTCCTTATAAAAACATAATAATCAATATCTAACTGAAAATACTTCAAAAATGGATTTTGAGAATTCGATATTGGATATTAACCTCATTCGATTCAGGTTTGTAATGATATGTTATTATACTCCTGTAAGGTTTTTACCGAAAGACGTTTTTTCTTGAGCGCCGCAATTCCTTTACACATGGCCATGGCACCGGCAATGGTCGTGGTGTATGGAATATTGAATTTTATGGCTGCACGTCTGATTGCGTACCCGTCACGCGTGGTTTTACCGCCTGAGGGTGTATTTATGATCAACTGCATTTCTGCGTTCATTATGGCATCGATCACATCGGGACGACCGATGGAAACCTTGTTGACCAATTTGTTCACAATGCCCTGGTTCTTTAAAAACGATGAGGTCCCACGGGTTGCCATGATCGTAAAACCCATATCATTAAATTGGGATGCCACAGGAAGAACCGCCTGCTTGTCATTGTCCTTTACACTGATAAAGACGGTTCCTTTGTCCGGCAGAAGCTGACCCGCACCGAATTGGGACTTTGCATATGCAGACCCGAAATCCGAATCAATTCCCATGACTTCTCCGGTGGATTTCATCTCCGGCCCGAGAAGGGTATCAACATCCGGGAACCGGTTAAACGGTAATACAGCTTCCTTGACAGAAACGTGGGCTGGAATTTTTTCGCTGACGAGACCCTGTTCTTTCAGCGTTTTGCCGAGCATGGCCTTTGTTGCGATTTTGGCCAGAGGGATGCCGGTCGCCTTGCTCACAAACGGTATGGTTCTGGATGCCCTGGGATTCACCTCAAGAACATAAAGTCGGTTGTTTTTGATGGCATATTGAACGTTCATCAAACCGACAACATCGAGTTCTGCTGCCATGGCTTTTGTCGCACGGCCGATTTCATCAAGCATCGATGATGAGATACTATATGGCGGCAAAACACAGGCAGAATCTCCCGAGTGAATTCCAGCCGCTTCAATGTGTTCCATGATTCCGCCGATGATGGTCATCTTCCCATCCGAAACGGCATCAACATCAATTTCAAGGGCATCCGCTAAAAATTTATCGATGAGTACGGGATGACCGGAAGATTCCAGGATGGCAAGCCTGGTAAAGTTTTCAAGTTCCTGACGATCATAGACAATTTTCATGGCCCGACCGCCCAGTACATAAGATGGACGGACAATGACCGGGTACCCGATTATTTCAGCCACCGCCACGGCTTCATTTACAGATAATGCAGTGCCGTTTTCCGGCTGGACAAGGCCCAATTTTTTTAAAAATGCTTGAAACTGTTCTCTGTCTTCTGCCCGGTTGATACTATCAGGTTGGGTGCCCAGAATAGGGACTCCGGCCTTATGCAGAGATCCTGAAAGATTGAGTGGTGTTTGACCGCCGAATTGAACAATGACGCCCATGGGTTTTTCGGTTTCCACAATGTGGAGCACATCTTCTTTGGTCAACGGTTCGAAATAGAGCTTGTCCGAAGTGTCGTAATCCGTGCTTACGGTTTCCGGGTTACTGTTGACCATGATGCTCTCAACGCCTTCTTCACGAAGTGCGAAAGATGCATGGACACAACAGTAATCGAACTCAATCCCCTGGCCGATCCGGTTGGGGCCGCCGCCCAAAATCATCACCTTTTTTCGGTCAGAGATCCTTGCTTCATTTTCCATTTCATAGGTGGAGTAGTAATAGGGTGTCGCCGCCTTGAATTCCGCAGCGCATGTGTCCACCAGCTTGTAAACGGGACGTATGTCATAAGTTTTTCGGGTTTGCTCAATCGATTCTTCGGTAGATCCGGTTAAATGGGCGAGCTGAACGTCTGAAAACCCCCAGGATTTGGCTTTTTTTAAAAGCATTTCAGGCAAATCGGTTTTGGCGGACTTGATGCGGTCCTCCAGTTCAACCATCTGTTTGATCTGATTCAAAAACCACGGGTCGATGCCGGTTAATTCATAAATAAACGAGATGGGCATTCCTTTCTGTATGGCATACCGCAAGTAGAAGATCCGCCGGGAGTTCGGCGTCGCCAGTTTCTGCTCAATTTCGGATAACGACAAATTTTTCGCGGTGTCATTTTCCGGATCCAGAAGGTCCTTCCCGTCGGCGCCCAGGCCAAAACGTCCGATTTCAAGAGACCTCAAACCCTTTTGCAGCGACTCTTTAAATGTTCGGCCGATGGCCATGGTTTCACCGACGGATTTCATGGAAGTGGTGAGATAGTCCTGTGTTTCCGGGAATTTTTCAAATGTCCAGCGCGGTATTTTGACAACACAGTAATCGAGTGTCGGTTCAAAGGCTGCAAAGGTCTCTCCGGTAATGTCATTGGGAATTTCATCCAGCGTATATCCCACAGCCAGTTTGGCGGCGATTTTGGCAATGGGGAAGCCGGTAGCTTTTGACGCAAGGGCAGAGCTGCGTGAAACCCTGGGATTCATTTCAATGACGATCAGTTCTCCGTTTTTGGGGTTGACGGCAAACTGGACGTTTGAACCGCCGGTATCCACGCCGATTTCCCGCATGATGGCGATAGAGGCATCCCGCATGGATTGATATTCTTTGTCCGACAGTGTCTGTGCCGGCGCTACGGTGATGCTGTCACCGGTATGGATGCCCATGGGGTCCATATTTTCAATGGAACAGATAATAACGACATTGTCATTTTTATCCCGCATCACCTCGAGTTCATATTCTTTCCAGCCCAAAACCGATTCCTCAATCATCACCTGCCCGATCAGACTGGCATCGAGCCCTGCTTTTGCCAATATCTCCAGATCTTCGGGATTGTACGCAACACCGCCACCTGTGCCGCCCAGGGTAAAACTGGGGCGGACAATGACGGGAAATCCGATATCGTCGGCAACCGTCCTGACCGCTTCCATATGGGTTGCAAAACCGCTTTTGGGAATGCGGAGTCCGATATTTTCCATAGCATCTCTGAAAAGTTCTCTGTTCTCGGCTTTATCAATCGATGCGACGGATGCACCGATCATTTCGACCCCAAATTTGTCGAGCACCCCCATCTTGGCTACTTCAAACGCCGTATTAAGACCGGTTTGGCCGCCCAATGTTGGAAGCAGCGCACAAGGCCGTTCTTTTTCAATAATTTTCGCAACCACCAATGGAACCACCGGTTCAATATAGGTTCGATGGGCCATCTCGGGATCGGTCATGATGGTTGCAGGATTGCTGTTGACCAGTATGACCTCGTAGCCTTCTTCTTTGAGCGCCTTGCATGCCTGGGTGCCCGAATAATCAAACTCGCACGCCTGGCTGATAATAATCGGGCCTGCACCGATGATGAGAATTTTATGTATGTCCGTCCGTTTTGGCATTCTATTTATTCAGTTTTGAAAAGCCTGGTACTTTGGGCCGGGTCACAGTTCTTCGGCTCTGCCGCGGGGGTTTGTATTTAAAATTACAAATTCCAAGCACCAAATTATTCACCCTGTTAAATAGTTTGATAAATGGTGCAGCTGCGTTAGTAATGAAGATGGCATTATCAAGCTGTACCGCAAACTTCTTAAAAGAAGATTTAACAGGGCAGGCAAATTATAAATTCCAACATCCAATGACCAAAACCTTTAAGAACGAGCCCTTGTTTTGAATTTCGAATTTTGGTCATTGGGATTTGTTTGATATTTGACAAACTCGTAAAAAGTCAAAAAATGCCCTTTTTCGTCATTCGGAGAAAGCCGGAATCCAGTAATTTCAAGCGGTTCTGGATGCCGGATCAAGTC
>Ga0210069_1000015_pt1 | contig 33156 bp, 28 predicted proteins | sample RushSE_TuleB_D2_FD_185568 | JGI IMG/M metagenome (GOLD analysis project Ga0210069, IMG submission 185568) | Wetland microbial communities from San Francisco Bay, California, USA, that impact long-term carbon sequestration - RushSE_TuleB_D2... | ecosystem: Environmental > Aquatic > Marine >... | reverse complement strand
CCCCGTGGCCGGACACGTCGCCGACGACCACCGCGGCCGCGCCGGTGCGATCCTGCGCAACTTCTAGAAAATCGTAATAATCACCGCCGGTTTCGTCGCAATAGAGGCTGGTGCCGGCGATGTCCAGCCCGGGAAGGCAAGGCTCACGCCGCGGCAGCAGGTTTTGCTGGACCTCGTTCGCCAGCTGCAGTGATTCGCGCATCCGCAACTGATCCTCCAGCTTGGGGACCATGTCGTTGAAGGCTTGAATCACCTGATCACGCTCATCACCGGTCCGGGTGCCCACCCGGACGCTGAAATCCCCGCGGCTCAGGCGATCGGAGGCATCTGCCAATTCATACATGGGGCGCGTGAAACCCCGCGACCCTGCCAGCGCGGCAAAAATGGCCACCAGAATCGCGCCAAGCGCCGTGAAGGCAGTGATCGTCAGCTCTTCGGCGGTGAATGTCTGAACGGCGGTGACGGTTTTTTCCGGCAACCGGTCGGTCACTTTCCTGGGTACAATGATGACAAAAGAAGCTTTCTCATGGACCGGGGCGTAGGCCCATATCGAAGGGACGCCTTTGTAGGGAGTCTCCAGATAGCCAGCGCGTCCGGCGGAGAGTTCGTTTACAAGCTGCGACATTTTCCCCGGGTCTTCGGTGGTGAACCGTTCCGGACTTATCACTCCCTCCCAGGAGGATGCCTGCGTTTGGTAATCCTTCTGGGCCACAATGAGCAAGTCGACCGCCTGGGTTCCGGGATTGAGCACGGGGGCGACCAGGAACGAGTGCATGGCGTCGGTCCACAGGGAAGACAGGGCTTCGATGCGCAGCACCTCCGTCAGCAAAACATCCGTGGCGGCGACCCCGGCGCGCGTCCCGTCCGGGTAACGGAGCTGTTTCGACACCGTCATGATGACCTGGCCGCTGGTGGCATCCACCAGGGGCATGCTCCAGCGGGTCTCCTCCGTGGCATCCACGTACCAGGAACGCCGGCGCGGGTCGTAGCCGTCCGGGTACCCCCCATGGCCGGGAAAAGAAACGTGGACCCCGCTTTCCGAGCTGACGTAAGCCCAATGAAGGGCCGGCCCGAGCTTGGCGGAGATCTCCGACAGAAAATCAGTCAGCAGCGAGAGGCGGTCGATGTCCTCCACGGCGTCGGACGCCGAGACTCCCGGGGCCAGGACAACCACGGGATGCTTGAGGCTGACGAGGTCGTTCACCGGCCGCCCGTCGGCGGACGTTTTCACGTATCCGGTTCGGGGACCGGCATCCGGCGGCGCTGTGGCCGGATCCTCGAAATCCGTCGCAAAATAGACCTTCACACTGGCCGGCGGTTCCTCGGCGAAAACGACCTCGGCCTCGTGTGCCAGCCCGGTAAGCGCCAGCTCGAAAGATTTCTTGCTTTGTTCAAGAATAGCGGCCGAGTTTTCCGCCGTGAGCTTGAGGACGCGGCTTGCGAGACGGTTGAGGTTCTGCTGCACGTCCTCGGATATCACGGCCCCCATCCGGCTCGTCCCCCGCTGGCTGACGAACGTGACGATGCCCAGCGGGATCAGACTGAACATCAGCAGGATGAAAAAAAACTTCCAACGCAGTTTCATTCACCCTCCTTTCGTGTTCAAGGCACAACTCAGACTAGCTTCGCACATCACGGATCTTTGAGCAAGTCAGCTACTGTACGCAGCGCTGCCGGACCTTGCGCTGGAAAGATGGCGGTGTTAAAAAGTAAGAGGGCTGACCTTTGCTCGTCAGCGATTTTGAGCCTGCACGAGGTATATGATGAAAGTCGAACTCCTGTATGGCCGCGGCAAGCTCCCCGTTACCCTTCCCGACGGCCTTCAGATCACCACGATCCGCAAGAAACCGATGCCGGTCGCTGCGGACCCCGTGGCGGAGTTGAAAACTTCCTTCCGGAAGCCCGGTGCCGGCGCCCTGCTGAAGGAGCTGGCCCGCAACCGCAAGACGGCGTGCATCCTGATATGCGACATCACTCGGCCGGTTCCCCACGGCAAACTGCTGCCCCCGCTCATTGATGAGCTCACGGCCGCCGGGCTGTCGAAGGAAAACATCCTGGTTCTCATCGCGACCGGCCTGCACCGGCCCAACGAGGGCGTCGAGTTGCGCGAGGTCATCGGTTCCGAAGCCGTTTTCAAACAAGTGCGCGTTGCCAACCACTTCGCCCGTGACCGTGAGGCCCACGCCGACCTCGGACGGACGCCGTCCGGGATCCCCATCCGCGTGGACCGGCGATTCGTGGAAGCGGACCTGCGCATCGTCGTCGGCCTGGTGGAGCCGCACTTTATGGCCGGCTACTCCGGCGGCCGCAAGCTGGTCATTCCCGGAGTCGCTCACAGCGACACCATCCTTAAACTGCACGCAGGACTCATCCTTGACCACGCCAAAGCCGCCAACACCGTCATCGAGGGCAACCCCCTGCATCAGGAGCAGCTGCACATGGTGCGGGCCGTGGGCGAGATCTTCGCCCTGAATGTGGTCATCGACGAGGAGCGGCGCATCGGTTTCGTCAATTTCGGCCCCATCGAGCAAAGCCACCTGGAGGCGGTGGCCTTCATGCGAAACTATGCGGAAGTGCCCTGCCCGCGGCGATTCAAGACCGTGGTCACCACCAGTGCCGGCTACCCACTGGACAAGACCTATTATCAGACGATCAAGGGCATGGTCGGCGTCATCGACATCCTGGAGCCCGGGGGGACTATCATCATCGCCAGTGAATGCTCGGAAGGAATGGGCAGCCCGGAGTTCGTGGAAGCCCAGCGCGTGCTCTGCCGGGTGGGGCCTGCGCGCTTCATGGCCGATCTTATCGCCCGCAACCAAGCGCGCATCGACGAGTGGCAGACTCAGATGCTGGTCAAAGCCTTGCGCAGGGGAAAAGTCCAGCTCTACACCACCGGCTTGAGGCCATCCGATCTGGCCGATACCTTCGTTGACCCCGTCGCCTCCATCGAAAACGCCGTCATGGAAAGCACAAAAGCCCACCGGGACAACCACGTCGCCGTGGTTCCGGAGGGCCCTTATGTGATTCCCGTGTTTCGACGGTGATAAATACGGAATTGCGAAAAGTCGGCGGCTTCCTGAGAAGGACCAAGTTCAAGGCATGCGAATCCCGCATCGCGTGGCGTACCCTATGTACGCCGCAGGGATCGCGGGATGAAGCACAACGCAGAAATTGGACGTCTCAGGAAGCCGCCAGTTTCCCGGCCCTGAACGCCTTCAGATAGCTCATACAGTAAGAATCGCGCCCCATCAGGGTTTCGGCCGTGATGATGCTGCCCATCATGCGTGCATCGAGTGGGTTGACGATAGCACCGTCGAGCCCCCTGGCGATGGCCATCACCATAAAGGTCTGGTTGATGAACTTGCGCTCGGGCAGGCCGAAGGAAATGTTCGAAAGCCCGCACATGGTGTGCACGCCTTTGAACGCCTGGGTGATGCGCTCAACCGCATGAAGAAATTCGACCCCGAAGGCATTGTTCGTGGCCACGGGCTGGACCAGCGGGTCCACGTAAATGTTCTCGATGGGCACGCCGTTCTTGACCAGCCCATTGACTAGTTGGTCGGCGATCACCATGCGCTGGTCGGCGGTCTCGGGCATGCCTTCGTCGCTCATGCACAGCGCCACCACCTTGCTCTTGGACCCCGCCACCACCGGCAGCAGTTTTTCATAACGCTCCTTTTCGAGCGAGATGGAATTGATCATCGCCGTCCCTTTGTGCACGGCGAGCGCGGTTTCGATCGCCCGTGGGTCCGGGCTGTCGATGCAGCAGGGCGCATCCACGGCGGCCTGGACGGTAGCGACCAGCCACTTGAGCAGCTCGGGCTCCCTGCCCACGAACACGCCGGCGTTGACGTCGATGTAACCCGCCCCGTGCTCCCGCTGGTCCCGGGCCAGTTTCGCAACGCCTGCGGCATCCTGGTTCTCGATGAGTTCCTTCACCGACTTACGGCTGGCGTTGATCAGCTCACCCACAATCAGCATGATCCTTCTCCCCATCCTTGCATGTGTTCATCCCGTCGTTTTCTGCAGCAGCTCCCGGGCCAGATCGACGCTCGATCCGGCATCCGCGCCGTACCCGTCCGCGCCGATGTCGTGCGCAAACTTCTCATTGACCGGCGCCCCGCCCACGATAATTTTCACCGAGTTTCTCAGCCCGCGGGCCACGAGCAAGTCGATGACCTTCTTCATCTCCGGCATGGTCGTGGTGAGCAGCGCGGACATCCCCAGGATGTCGGGCCGGTGCCTCTCGACGTTGGCCACGAATTCCTCCACGCTGATGTTGATCCCCAGGTCGACCACCTCAAACCCCACCCCGCGCAGCATGGTGGAAACCATGTTCTTGCCGATGTCGTGCAGGTCGCCCCGCACCGTGGCGATGAGGATCTTGCCGTGCGCCTCCCGTTTGCCCTTGGCAAGGTAGGGTTCGAGCAAGGCCAAGGCCAGGTTCATGGCACGCGCGGACAGAAGTACCTCGGGGATGAACACCGTGCCGTCCCGGAAGCGCCCGCCGATCACCTCCATCGCCGTGAGCATCCCCCGGTTGAGGATGTCCTGGGCGATCAGGCCCTGGTCCAGCAATTCCTGCACGTGGTCTTTGATGCCGGCGTCGTTGCCGGCGAGCACATCCGCATGCACGGTCCGGAAAACATCGTCGGGTGCCGTCTTCGGTGCGACGCGCTCGGCAGCCGCCTGCAACTGCGCCTCGGTCAGGGAGCGCGCTGCCCCGGCCTGCAGCGGCAGCCGGCCTTCCTTCTCAACGCGTTCGCCAATCAGCGCCAGCCGATCGAAGTCGGCATTGGGCGGGGTAGTGTCGGCCACGGATAGAATGATGCGCCTGCCCGGGGACACGGCTTTGAAAAAATGGTCGAGGTAGGCGTTGAGATCATCCAGGCTCGCCGTGGCCGGGGAGAGCAGCGACTGGATCAGTCCGCCCATGAGGGTCAGCTTGCCGGATTTGCACCAGCGCTCGTAATAGGCCTCGATCGGCAGCTGGGTCATTGGTGCGCAGCACACCGCCTCGGCCACGTGCATGCCGGAATCGGCGATCAGATCGATGAGACCCTGGTTCTCTCCGTCGCAGTGGCACATCACCAGCTTGCCCTTGGAGGCCAGATACTCCGAGGCCTTGCGCAGCCAGGGGGTCAGCTCTTTCTGGAAGTACGGGGGGTAGGTGATCATGTCGTCGTAGTTGGCACCCCAGAGAACCACCTCGGCCGGCGATTCTGCCACAACCTTGAGGATTTGCTCATACACCAGGCCGATGGCCTCGGCCAGGCGCCGCATTTGCCTGTGGTGATCGTTGTAATGAAAAAAGAATTCGGTGGCGTCCAGGAAGTCGCGCTGAATGTGGTGGATGGGCGAAGCGGAGAAGGTGCCCATCATCACGGCCACGCCGTCGTCTCCGATGCGGTTCTGCCAGGCCCGGTAGCGCTCGTAGTCCGGGGTCACGCTGATGTTCTCAAAGATGAAGGCCCAGATCCCGTAGTCCTCGGGCCGCTTGATGGCGTGTTCCTGCACCCAGGTGATGGACACACCGGCATTGCGCATCTCTTCGTTGATCACTTCCTTGGTGCTGACGACCCCCTTGGGGGTGTGGTACTCCACCCGCGTGGCCTCCTCGTCGCCCCGGCGGGTCTTCTGAACCTCCAAACGAACGTTGGGCGAAAAGCTGATCCTGTAGCCGTTTTCCTTGAGGCTGTAGAGCCCGATGCCTCTCGTCAGGTTTTCCTGAGGATCGACCACTTCCAGGAGCTCCGGGATGACCTTGTGCAGCGCCCAGCCCTCCGCCCGGGCGATCTCATCGGCGGTGCGTCCCTGGTGGCGCTTGGGCAGAGTGCCCCGGTAGGAGTTGGAATTGTACCAGAGGTCGAAACGCGGGGTGTATGGCAGCATGTCCGGGGTTTTGCCGTGCATTGCAGCCAGAATGCGCTCTTTTTTAGTCATCTCCAAACCCTCCGCTGACATCGAAACCATCGGCGGGATAGGCTCCGCCGTTCCGATGCAGGATCTCAAACGCCTGAAAGGCGGCTCGGCTGCGGGAATTGGCCGCAGATGCCATGATGATCGATTGCCGAAAACCGGAACTTGTCGCGGAGCCGAATCCGATTCTCACCCCTTGGCGCCGGCAAACCGCCGCGCCAGTTCCACCGCCTCCGTGGCGTTGGCGCCGTAGCCGTCGGCCCCGATCTTTTCTGCAAACGCGCGGTCCACCGGCGCCCCTCCCACCAGGACTTTGACCCTGTCGCGCAGGCCCTGGGCCTTCAGCTCGCCGATCACCTTCTGCATCTCGGGCATGGTGGTGGTGAGCAGCGCCGAAAGGCCCAGGATGTCCGGCTGGAGGGCCTTGACTTGATCGATGAGCTTGTCGACGTTGAGGTCCACGCCCAAATCCATCACCTTGAAGCCGGCGCCTTCGAGCATCATGGAGACCAGGTTTTTGCCTATGTCGTGCAGATCGCCCTTGACCGTCGCCATGATGATGGTGCCTCGGGACTGGCTTTCACCGCCGGCCAAGTGCGGCTTCACCACCTCGAGCCCCGCCTTCATGGTCACCGCCGAGACCAGCATCTCAGGCACGAAGATCTTCCCGTCGCCGAAGTCCTTCCCCACGACGTCCATGGCCGCGATGAGGGCGTCGTTGACGATCCCGCCCGGGTCGAGCCCCGCGTCCAGCGCCTGCTGAACAAGCCCCTTGATCTCGCCGTGCTTGCCGCCGATGACGGCGCCCTGGATCGTGTTCAGATGATCGGCCATCGATTTCAATCCTCCTTATCTGATTGAGATGGGGTAGCTTCCGTGCTTCAGGCAGGTCTCCCGCATCGCCGTATAGTTTTCATATTTGGCCCAGTTGGGCACCGAATTGCCGGATCCTAGTGCAAAACCACCGCCGGGGGCTGCATCACGCAGGAGCTCCTTGACGCGAGCCTCGATCTGCGGAGTCGAGCCGCTGCGCAGCAGCTCGTTGGACACGTTGCCGATCAGGCAGATGCGATCGCCCCATTGTTTCTTGACTTTGGCCATGTCCATGCAGGACGGATCGATGGGCTGGATCACGTCCAGGCCCATGGCGATCAGATCATCCATGAGCACGCTCAGATCACCGTCCGAGTGCATGAGAAAGATGCGGCTGTTCTCGTGGCACCGGTCGCCTACTTTTTTGTACCAGCTGAAGACGTGCTTCTTGAGAGCAGCCGGCGAGATCATCGGGCCTGTGCCGAAGGCAATGTCGTCCACCACCCAGACCCCGGCCACGTGGTCCATGCCGAAGATGGTCTCAAGGGCCTTGAACTGGATGGTCGCCACGCGCTCAAAAACCTCGGCCACGAGCGACTCGTCCAGGACGAGCTTCAGGGCGAAGTTGTTGAACCCCATCAGCATCCAGGTCAGGGTGAAGATCTTGCCCGAGATGGCGATCACCTTCATCCCCTCCGGCAGCAGCTCCTTGACCGCGTGCAGCTTGCTGAAATCGATGTCGGCCGCGGCCTCCCAGGGGAACTTGTCAAGGTCCGGTCGCTCGTGGATGAAGCTCGTGAATTCCAGGTTCCAGGCCTTGGGGTCGGTGGTGCCGGGCTTCTCGCGCAGGACCATCTCCTTGAGCACCCGGGTGATCCCGGATTCCTCGGTGACTTTTCCGGGGGACATCATGCTGACCGTGATGGGCATGAAGTCGTAGCCTGCCTTGGACCAGAACTCCACCTGCCCTGGGAGGTCGTCGGCGGCCACCGGCCGGCCGAGAAACTGGCTCTGAATAGAGTAGTCGATCAGGATCTCCCCCAGCGGCACCCGGTCGGTTTCCTTGTGGCGGACCGCCGCCAGAAAACGGTTGAAGTCAGGCATTAAATTCATTTTTATTCTCCCTGCAGGCTGAGGATTCTGATTCGTTACCTTTGAGCTTCGAGCTTCTTCAGTAGCCCGCCCGGGCCGCCTCCACAATGGCTCTCAAGTTCGCAAGCGGCGTGCTGAGCGGGATGGCGCACTCGGGGCCGATGATGTTCACCCCGGCCTCGATGGCGTAGCGCGCCTGCTTGTAAACGTCCTCCGGCGTGCCCTGCAGGAGCGCCTGGGGGTTGTTGACGTTGCCGACGAGCGAGACCCGGTCGCCGATGCGGCGCACCGCCTCCCGCGAGTCCACCTGCCATTCGAAATGGTAGGCGTCGACCCCGGAGCTGGCAAAAAGCTCGAGACGGTCCGAGCAGTTGCCGCAGACGTGCAGGATGATGGGACCTCCGGCCTGAGCGGTGATCTCCTGGTGAATCGGCAGCAGGTACTGCTCGTAGTGGTAAGGCCCTACGAGGTTGCGGGTGGCGTGGTCGGCCAAGACCACGACATCCGCGCCTGCGGCGAACTGAGCGTTGATGAAAGCGATGGTGACCGGCATGAGCTGCCGCAGCATCTTGGTCACCTTGGCGGTCTCGCCCATGCCCACCGCGAGCAGGAAGTTCTGGGTGCCGGCCATGTGGTAGGACATGGTCCAGGGCCCCATCACCTTGCCGATGACGGCCGCCCGGCCGCCGACGTGCCGCCGCAGGATGGACAGCGCGTCCAACACGACGCGGCAGGACGGCTTTTCCAGAAAGTCGACCGGGACTCGGATGTCGGAGAAGTCGGCGTTCGGGAACTCCTTCACGTCCGGCATCTTGTCGCGGTCGCCCCAGTCGGTCAGGGCTCCCAGGGCGGCCGCCTCCTGGACCACGGAATACTCGGGCATGACCGTGTCGAAGCCGACCACTTCGTGCCCGGAAAGGGCAAGCTCGGCCATGGCGTCGGCGTTGAGGTGAGCATCGGGAAAAGACACCCCGACCTTGTCCATCAGCCCGTGGCAAGCGATGGAGGTGGGATTGCCCGCCGCCGGCCGCGGCCCCCGCCGGCCGCCGAACATGGCGGACATGAAGAGGTTGTGTGGACTGAGTTTCATTGGTGTTTGGACCTCCGCGCTTGCGCTTTTTTTTGTTGGATAAAATTGTATCCGCACAAGGTGTTCTGTTGAAGATCGATCTTGAGGTTGGTTTCGATGCGTCGCACCACGTCGAAAAGATGCAGAACCATCTCGCGCTCGGCCCGGTCCGCATCCCGGTCCGCGATCGCTTCGGTCACCCGGGCGTGAAACCCCAGGGCATCTTCGACGGCTCCCGGCAGCTGGGCCACCTCTCCGATGAAGCGCTGCAGCATGTCGTGGATGGTCTGAAGGAATTTGAGGAGCACCCGGTTGCCGCAGATCTTGGTCAGTTCGAGGTGAAAGGCCGTGTCATGTCGGGTGAACTCGGCGGCATCCCCGCGTTTGAGGGCCCTGCCCTGCTGCTCGAGAGTGGTGCGCAGGCGTTCGATATCCTGCTCGCCGGCACGGGCCACGGCCAGCCTCACCGCGTTGCGTTCGATGCAGATGCGCGCCTCGATGAACTCCCTGACGCTCAACGGGTCGAGCAGAAACTGCCCGCCCAAGGAGCTCAGGTACCCACCGGGAGTCGGCGGTTCCACCACGGTCCCAACGCCTTGCCGGGAAACCAGCAACCCCATCGTGGAAAGCTTGTTGACGGCCTCCCGCAGCGTGTTGCGACTAACGCCTAGCTGCCGCGCCAGCTCTTCCTGGGGGGGCAACTTTTGGCCGCGTTTGTAGCTACCGGTGGCGATCATCTCGTAAAGCGCCTCGAACACCTTGGCGGTCGCCGAAGCTTTCTGGATGGGGTTCAAGTCCATGGACGAATACCTCTTTCTACTTGACAGTCATCCCGTCCAACGACTGGCGCAAACCCTTGAGCTCGCCTTCGTTGTCGAAGGGCAGCGGGAAGCTCTCCGCCGAAACTCCCAGCCCCTTGGCCCGCGCTTCCGCTGCCAAGGCAGGCGACACCGCCAGTCGCATCAAATCCGAGGTGTTGGTGATCCAGGCCAGGCGCACGCTTTCGGCGGTCCAAAGGCCGATTGACCGGAAAGCCGCCTCCAGAGCGCTGCGGTCGGACGGCGTCACGATCGGGACGCGCGCTTTTTCCGGGGCCACGGCCGTGATGCAGTTGAGCGCGGTCATGCCGGCGTCCATCTTGTCCACCACGCGCCGGTGCACGTAGTCGGCCAGGCCCAGGCCGATGGCGTTTCCGCCCGTCCTTGCCGAAAGGTCCCGCAGCACGATGCGCGTGATGCGCGGCCGCTCGCACTCCTTTTCGTAGATGTTCATGATCCGGCCGATCACCTTGGTGTCGAAGCCGGCGCCGGAGACGTCCTTGCCGATCTCGTCCACCAACAGCAGGTCCAGTTGGTCGAAGGGCAGGGAGGCGTGGTGCTGCCTGGCTTCCGCGAGCAGCTGCGGCTCGCGCTCGAACACGGCCGCGGCCGGCACGGCCTCCAAACGGCGCACGGTGTTGGTCTTGTCCTCTAAAATGGCGACGCCGCCGAGGATGGATAGCTTCTGGAACAGGATTCTGGCCATCGCTTGGATGGCCTTGACGTAGCTGATGCGCACCGCGAGCTGGTGCATGACCTCGGCCCCGGCGACACGGCCCAAGCCCACGACCGCCATCTTGAGCAACCCCGACTCGATCTCGCCGATGAACTCCGTGTGCTCCTTGACGCGGTTGACGATGACGATATGGTCGGCTTCGATCGCCGCGCGGTCGGCATATACAGGGCACCCCTCGGCCTCGCCGACCTTCACCGGCTCCATGCGGCCGTGGATGGGCGCCCCCAGCGTTTCCGGCGTCTGGCCAAGGTGCTTGAGGACCTCGATCTGCCCCTCGGCCGTGCCGCCGCCGTGGCTGCCCATCGCCGGCAAAATGAGCGGCACGGCGCCCTTTTGTTTGACGGCCGCAGCAACCGTGGCCAGCACCTCGACCATGCAGCCCACCCCGCGGCTGCCGGCCGTGATCAAAACTGTCTGCCCGGGCTTGACTGCATTGAGCAGACCCGTGCGCTCCAGCTTCTCCCGGGCGCAGCTTGAGACATCCAACCGCGGCCCGGGTTTGAAATTCTGTTCAACTATTTGAAATTTCGGAAATTCCATTGCAGAGTCTTTCTCCTTGGCCTAACCGCTCATGAGCGAAGGCAGCCACAGCGAGAGTCCGGGGAAAGCGCAGACGATGGCCAGGGCCAAAAATGTCAGCCACAGATACGGCAGGTTGGCCTTGTACACATCCGTGACGTTGATCCCCGGCGGCGCCACGGAGGCCATGTAGAACACCGATGGCCCGAAGGGAGGCGTCAGGTAGGAGATGTGCATGTTCATGCAATAGACCACACCGAACCAAACCGGATCGAATCCCAGCGATTGGATGATCGGGATGAACATGGGTCCGGTCAGCAGCAGGATGCCGATCCAGTCCAGAAACATCCCTAGGAACACCCAGATGATCTGCATGACGATCACGATGCCCCACGGCCCGAAAGGCAGATCCATGATGGCGTTCTTGACGAAGGTGGCGCCACCGGCCAAGGTGTAAATGCCGATGATGGCTTGGGCTCCGAAGAAAAGCCAGGTCAGCATGCAGGATATCCATAGCGTCTCATAGCATGCGCGCGAGATCACAACCCAGGAGAGCCTGCGGTTCATAGCGGCGCTGATGATGGCACCGAGGCAACCGATAGCAGCGGCCTCGGTGGGCGTGGCGATGCCCACGTAGATCGAGCCGAGAACGGCTAGGGTGATCAGGGCCGGCATGATCAGCCCCTGGAGCATCCGCAGTTTTTTCTTCAATGGGACGTTGCGGTCTTCTTCGGATGCAGCCGGAGCCAGGTGTGGCCGAAGCCAGACGCTGATTACGATATAGCCGACGAACAGGGTCGCCAACAGCAGGCCGGGGAGGATCCCGGCGATGAAGAGATCCCCGATGGAAACGCCGGCCGTCATGCCGTAAACGATAAAGACGATGCTGGGCGGAATAAGGGTCGCCATGCCGCCGCCCGAGGTGATGCAGCCGAGTGCCAGACCCTTGTCGTAGCCGCGGTCCAACATCTGAGGCAGCGCGATGAGGCCGAAGGTCACGATCTCGGCACCGACGATGCCCACCATGGCGGCCATCACCACGCAGGCGATGATCGTGCCGATGGCCAGCCCCCCCCGCAGGCGCCCGGACCAGACGTAGACCGCGTCGAACAATTGTTCGGCAACCCCTGACTTCTCCAAAATGCATCCCATGAGAACGAAAAGAGGCACTGAGACGAGCGCGTAGTTCAGCATCATGTGGAAAACGCGCGTCATGGTCATGAACATCGTCGACGGTTCAAAAAGTCCCACCGTGAATATGACCGCGGTGGCGCCCATGGTCCAGGCCAGGGGAAGTCCTAATACCAGCAGGGTCACGAACGTGGCAACCAGCAGCACCGTGATCAGTTCAATGCTCATAGGTCTCTTCCGTTCTTAACGAAATAAATGTCCCGGATGAATTTGGCCGCACCTTGCAGCAGGAGCATCGCGCAGCCGATAACGAAGATGGATTTCATCGGGTAGATTGGAGGGTCCCAGGGGGTACCTGAGGTTTCATGGATGGCAATCGATTCCATGGCGAACTGCAGGCCCACCCAAAGCAGCATCACTAAGTAAAGAGTGAAAAAAGGAAAGGTGATCAAGTCGAGAATGCGCTGACCGCGCAAGGAGAGCCGAGCATAAACCATGTCGATCTTGACATGGCGGCCGACCTGCAGGGTCCAGGCCGCACCCAGCACATAAAGAATCGCGCAAAAGTAGATCATGAGCTCACTGGCCCAAATGGTGGGCTTGCTGAAAACGTAGCGGGATGTGATTTCGTAGAAAATACAAAACAGCGTGGGGATAACGATGAAGGCGGTGAGCTGCCCCACCCTTGCATTGAACGTATCGATCAGAGCCAGGAACGACTTCATTGGGGGCCATCCTGAAGTTGCTGTCGGGGGAGACAGAGGTCTCCCCCGGTTTATGGGATGCAATGGTTACTTGATACGCTTGATCTCCTTAAGCCACGCGACCTGGGCGTCAATCACCTTTTTGGCCATGGGGCTTTTTTCAGCCCACTCCTTCCAAACAGTGCCCTGCACGAATTCGCGCAACCGGTTGATTTCCTCCGGTTTCCAGGTCAACGGCTGGAGACCCATGGCCTCCATTTCTTTTATTGCCTTGAAGTCCTCGATGGCAAGCTGTTCCAGCTGGTGGGCGTTCAACTCGCGCACCAGGCTTTTGAGGATCTGCTTGATATCGCCAGGAAGTTTTTCCCATTCCTTCTTGTTGATGGTGAAGTCACTGATGGGCATGGAACGGTATTCCGGGTAGATGTAATACTTGGTCACACGTGAGAAACCCATGCGATGGTTAACCGAAGGTGTCGACCAGTCGGCGCCGTCCACGACCCCCTTGTCCAATGCACTATAAGCCTCCTCGCCGGGAAGAACGACGACCCCGGCGCCCAGGAGCTTCAACATGTCGGCGGTCATGCCCTGGGGTGAACGGATCTTGTGGCCCTTGAAGTCTTCCATCTTGTTGGCCGGAAACTTCAGGAACATTGATTCGCGCCCCCACAGGACGACTCCGATGCAGATCCCGTTATAAGGGGCATAAAGCTCGTTAAGGAGGTCCATTCCACCGCGATAGTAATAAAACGCTTCGTATTCCCAGGGCTGTTCGTAGGCAAACAGGAAGTCGCTCAGCGGGGCGAACGCCGCCTCCTTGCCGACGAAATAGCCCGGCCACACATTGATGACCTGCAGAATGTTGTTTTTCAAAGCATCGATGGTTTCAAAAGTTGGGACGATGCCGCCAGCCGGAAACGGGGTAATCTCGAGGCGGCCGTTGGTGGCGGTTTTGACTTTGGTGCAAAACTCTTCAAGGAATTTGTAGGGCGACTCGCCGGCGCTCCAAAGAGTCTGGAGTTTCCACTTGATGGGTGCCTGCTGGGCCCACGCCGGAGCCGTCAGGGCCACGGCTACCATCAGGGCGATGGCGGCCACGATGATTTGTTTTCCGGTCATTTTCTTCGTGCTCATCGAACTTCCCTCCTTGTGTGTGGTGGTTGGTGTCCGATGCGGCCCCGGCCTGAAGCGGCTAATAGAGGCCGCAGCTATTGCCTGAAAACATCCCGCCCAAAAATTCATCCAATCATCCAATGATAATACGCCTCTTGTCAAGAAAAAAAAGGGGGGCCGGCGCTGGCGCCGAATCCCCCTTTGTTGTGACCGGATGGTGCTTCTCAGCCGGTTCCCGCGCTGATCATAGCGGCTGCAGGTACTCCCGCACCTGTTCCAGGTTGTCGGGTGCAGCCACCAGCAGGTGATCGTCGATCTTCTGGCCGTTCAAGTATTCGTTAAGGAAAAACTCGCTGCCGTCGAGCTTGGTGAATTTGCCGCCGGCCGCCTCTATGATCACCCGCGCCGCGGCGAGACCCTGGAAGGTTTCGTTGCCGACGAGAGCGGCATCGGCCCGCCCCATGGCCACGTAGCAGAGGTGGGCCGAGGTGCAACCGAGCGACCGTATCTTGCCGGGAAATGTAGACCGGTAATGCTGGTGAAAGCGCGAGTAGGTCAGGAGCAGGCTCTCATCGTTGATGCCCTCGGGGCTCGGGATCTGAATCTCGCGCCTGCCCCAATAGGCGCAGCAGCCGGCCCGGGCGTGGAACAAGTCGCCGGTGGCCGGCATTAAGAAGACGCCGAAGACCGGCCAGAAATTCTCAAGCAGCGCCAGCGAAAGACCCCACAATGGAATTCCTGCCTGGAAATTAGCCACCCCTTCCAGCGGGTCGAAGCTCCAAAGATATCGTTTGCCTTCGTGGGAGTAGTCCTGGTTCACCTCGTCGTAACTGAAGAGTTTGTGACCGGGGTATTTCTGGTGAAGCTGGCCCTGGAAGAACTCCGTCAGCTGAATTTCGGCCTCCGTCACCACCCCCTGGTCGAATTTCACCTGGGGCCTCCCCTTCCCGTAAAACACCATGGCTTTTTCGCCGGCTTGATGGATGAAATCCATCCCGAACCCGATCAGATCGTCGAATTCCGGTCTCTTTCCGTCGCTCATTCGTCCTCCTGTTTTCGTTATTGGCTATTCTCAGGCAACCGTAATCATTACTCCGGCAATTGATATATCTATCGCCAACATTTCATGAATAGGCGAAGCGGGGTGCCGTTCCTCCCTCCACAGATTTAAACCGCGTTGGATTTGATCATCGCTATAACCGGCGACGGCCAAAGGATCAAGAACAAAAACGAGCGGTTCCTTGACAAAGCGTTTACCCATGACATAGTGTCGCCCGATAAAACAACGGCCATTTTAAACGGAGGACCGATGGATTCCAACACCCCGACCCGCGCTACCGCTCTCGCGCTGCTCAAGGAGTTCAACCAGAGTGACAGTCTGATCAAGCATGCCTTGGCCGTGGAGGCCGTCATGCGCCACTTTGCCCGCAAGCGTGGCCAAGACGAGACGAAATGGGGCGTCGTCGGCCTCGTGCACGACCTGGACTACGAGAAGTTCCCGGATCAGCACTGCCGCAAGACGGAGGAGATCCTGCGCGAACGCAACTGGCCCATGGAATACATCCGCGCCGTAGTCAGCCACGGCTGGGGTATCTGCTCGGATGTCCAGCCGGAAAGCGAGATGGAAAAAGTGCTCTTCGCCGTGGACGAACTGACCGGGCTCGTCACAACTTCGGCCCTGGTGCGCCCATCGAAGAGTGTGCTGGACATGGAAGCCTCTTCGGTCAAGAAGAAATGGAAGGACAAGCGCTTCGCGGCCGGCGTGGACCGCTCCATCATCGAGAAGGGCGCCGCCATGCTCGGCATGGACCTCACCGCCCTCATCACCGAAACCATCCTGGGCATGCGGCAGGTGGCTGAAGAGATCGGCTTAAAAGGAGCGCCGCCTTCGTGAGGATAAAGGGGGCGCCCGGGAAGGGTTGCCTCTTTATTTTTTACGCAGCTGTCCGCGTGAAAAAGAGAAATAAATCCCGCACAGGCATAGCCCGAAGAAGATGAACAGCGCGTAATGCACGCTCGCGAGGAAAACGGGATGGAGGACTGGGGTGATCTGCACCCGTCCGATGACGAGGGCAAAAACGAGTGTTACGGTTCCCAGGGAGAGCATCTGCCCCAGCAAGCGCATGGTCGCGACCGAGCCGGAGGCGACCCCATAGTAGCGCTTCTCCACCGAGCTCATGATAGCGTTCATGTTGGGCGAAGAAAACAGGGCGAAGCCAAACCCCAGGACCATGAGGCAGGCGACGGTGAACCACATGTCGGTCTCTGCTCCGATCCGGGTCAGTAGCAGCAGGGCCAGCGCCGTGATGCCCATCCCCGTGGATGCCAGAATCCGCGGCTCGATACGGTCGGAGAGCCTGCCGGCAAAGGGCGAAAACAGGGCCATCACCACCGGCTGAGAAATCAGGACGAAGCCGGCCTGCTGCGGGGAAAGACTTTTAATGTACTGCAGGAACAAGCTCATGAGAAAGGTCACGCCGAACGTCGCTCCGTAGTGAATGAGCGCCGCCAGGCAAGAAAAGCCGAACACCCGGTTGTGGGTGAAAAGCCGCACCTCGAAAACCGGATGCGGCACGCGCAGCTCCCACCCCGCAAAGGCCGCCAGCCCCCCGACCCCGGCCAAGACCAACACCCCGCCCCAGAGATCCGGAAGGACCGAGACGCCGCACATGAGCGCGATGATCGCCAGAGCGTAGATGAGCGCTCCGGCGATGTCAAAGGGTTCCCCGCGTGCGCCCGCCCACTCGCCCTTGAGCTTCCACAGCGTGACCAGAATCAGGCCGAGCCCAAAGGGGGCTGGGACCAAGAACACGCTGCGCCAGGAAAAGGTCTGGGTCAGCCAGCCGCCGACAAGGGGTCCGCAGCTGAGACCGGAATAAACCGCGGCCACCGTGATGCCCAGCACCCGGCCGCGCTCCGCCAGGGGGAACACCGAAGTCACGATCGCAATTCCCGTGGCGAAAATCATGGCGATCCCCACCCCCTGGAACACCCGGAAGACGATCAGGGCCGCCATTGACCAGGCCAGACCCGAAAGGATGGATGCCAGTGTGAAGAGAAGCGTACCTGCGATGAACACCCTCTTGCGGCCATGAATGTCCGCGAGCTTGCCCACCGGGACCAGCGCCACGGCGGCAGCCACCAGGTAGGCGGTCGCCACCCAGCTCAGCAGGACGGCATCCGACCGGAAGTGGGCCCCAACGGCCGGCAGGGCGATGGTGACGGAGGAGAGCATGAAGGGGGTGAGGAAGGAGCTCAGAGAAGCGACGAGAAGCGCCGACCACCGCTGGGCTTGGTCCTCCGCGCCAAGTTGTGTGCTGACGGGATCCATATGCAGAAACTCATACTGCATTTCCAATACAGGCGCAAACCATGAGCCGCCGGGCGACTTTACTTGGCGCATTCCCGCCGCTATAGTCACGCTATGACTGCCGACCACCAAGCCCCCAGACTGATCCTGGCCCCCCTGAAGGGATTCACGGACGTGATCTTTCGCGACACCTTCGCCCAGCACTTCGACGGCTTCGACAGTGCCATGGCACCTTTTATCGCCACGGTGGCCGCTGACCGGCTCACCGACAAGCATGTCAGGGACCTGCTGCCGAACCAGAACACCCGTATGCCGATCGAGCCTCAGATCCTGGGCAACACCGCCGAGGATTTCGTTTTTCTAGCCCGTCGCCTCTTCGACATGGGCTACCCTGACGTGAACTGGAACCTGGGCTGCCCGTTCCGGCCTGTGACCAAGAAGCGCCGCGGCTCGGGGCTGCTGCCGTTCCCCGAACAGGTGGATGCGTTTCTATCCAAGACCCTGCCCGCCATCCCCGGCAGGCTTTCCATCAAGATGCGCCTGGGCCGCAACACGCCCGATGAAATCCTCAGGCTGCTGCCCGTCCTCGACCGCTACCCCCTGAAGGAAATCACCATCCACCCGCGCACCGCCCGGCAGATGTACACAGGCTCACCGGATCTGGAAATGTTCCAGGCCTGCCTGGACCAGATCCGTCACCAGGTTGTTTACAACGGCGACATCACCCACCTGCAAGGCTTCCATACCCTTGCAGCCCGATTTCCATCCGTCGATTCCTGGATGATCGGCCGGGGGGCGCTTTCAAACCCTTTTCTGCCGGCCATCATCAAGAAAGGCCGGGATGGGGTCACCGGCAAACTGGAGAAATTCAAGGCCTTCTACGAGGATCTCTTTTTCCGATATCAGGAACGGCTGTGCGGACCGGGGCACCTGCTGAATCACTTGAAGGGTTTCTGGACGTATTTTGCCGGTGCGTTTGAAAACAGCGAGGATATCGGAAAGCGCATCCACAGGACGTTCACCCTGCCGCGCTACATAGAGACGATCAGCCGCTTTTTTGCGGAGGAGGCCACCTGGCGGAAATAAGCCATCCCCTCCGCAAGCGGCGGGGATGGCTTAATGTGCAGGAATAGATAACACCCCGGCAAACCGCTCGATCCTCCTTTGGGCCGAGCGGTTACTTCTTCACTTTCAAAACCACGAACCCTGCGGTTCCGCGCTTGACCAAAAACGACGCGGCATCGCCCGCCTTGGTTTTGCCGAACTCGGTCTTCATCTCGGTCACCGACTGGATCGGAACACGGTTGACTTCCTTCACGATGTCCCCCTGCTGCAGACCCGACTGGTCGGCCTTGCTGCCGGGCTTCACCGCCGCCACCAGCACGCCTTTCTCGTTTTCATCGATGCCGAAACGGCGGGCGGTTTCCGGGTTGAGGTCCGCGGCGCGGATGCCCAGCTCATCGCTTTCCGGGGTCGGCCCCTTGGCTTCCTGCTCCGTTTCCCTGCGCTCGGCCAGCTGCACCTTCAGGACCTGCTCCTTGCCGTCACGCAGAATCTTCACCGGAACTTCCTTGCCGACCGCCATTTCCGCCACGGCCGAAGACAGTTCGCGACCGGTGCCGACCGGCCTGCCGTCAACGGCAATGATGACGTCCTTCGTCTTGATGCCGGCCTTGTCGGCCGGGTCCCCCGGGAAGACCTGGGTGACCAGCACCCCTTTCTGGTCTTTGAGCCCGTAGTACTGGGCCAACTCCGGAGTCAAGTCCTGGATCCCGACCCCCATCCAGCCACGGGTGACGCTGCCGCGCTCTTTCAGCTGGGCGATGATGTTCTGAGCCAGGCTCACCGGGATGGCAAACCCGATCCCCTGGCCCTGGGCGACGATGGCGGTGTTGATGCCGATCACCTCGCCGTTCATGTTCAAAAGCGGCCCGCCGCTGTTGCCCGGGTTGATGGAAGCGTCCGTCTGGATAAAGTCGTCGTAGGGGCCGGCGCCGATGAAGCGCCCCTTGGCGCTGACGATGCCGGCCGTGACGGTCTGCTCCAGGCCGAAGGGGCTGCCCACGGCAAGCACCCAGCTGCCGACTTCCAGCTTTTCGGAGTCCCCCATCTTCAGGGGGGACAAGTCTTTCGCACCTTCAATCTGGATCAGCGCCAGGTCGGTCTTGGGGTCGCGACCGATTATTTTGGCATCGAATTCCCTTTCGTCGGCAAGCCGGACCTTGATCTGGTCGGCATTCTCGACCACGTGATTGTTGGTGACGATGAAACCCTCTTTATCAATGATAAAACCCGATCCCAAACTCCTTTGTTTGAACTCCCGGCCCGGGCCGCCCTCACCAAATGGGTCCCGGTTGGGGTCGCGGTTTCCAAACGGATTGCCGAAAAAGTGCCGGAACACCGGCCCGCCCTCTTTCGTGGTTTTCACGGTGCGGATGTTGACGACGCCCGGCTGCACCTGCTTGGCCAGAGCGGAAAAATTGGGAAGCACCATCTGATACGTCGCTTCGGCCGAGGCGTTGTCCTTGGCCTCGGTGGGGGAATCAAAAGCGACGCCAAAGATAAGAGCCGCAATGAATGCCGCGGCCATTCCCATACCCATTTTCTTGACAAAGTTTCTTTTCATTTGATTGTCTCCTTGGCCTGTCCGTTTGACTCCATCGTTTCGTAGCATAGGGAGAACTATAAGCACGAAACCTCACCGGAGAATGATCCCAAAATGATCAAAATGTTATCTTTAGAAAAAGGAGACCGCGGGCGACGAGATGGTCTGCAGGCACCCGTTTGCACGCGACGGTCAGGCGGGAGCTGATTTCTTGCGGAACTCCGTCAAGGAGCCGATGGTTTTTCTGAGCAGGATTTCGGAGTGGCCGTCCACGATATAATCCTTCAGCTCGCCGACGACTTCGTAACCCAGGCCGCCGTAGAAACGCCGGGCGTCCGGGTTGAAGGACGAAACGCAGATGAACATGTTGGGATGGTTCTTAAAAACACGTTGCTCGGCGAAGTCGACGAGCTCGCGGCCGATGCCGTGCTTTCTCCAGCCGGGCGCGACGCAGATCGACTGGATGTAGCCGACGAAGCCCCCATGGAGGTTGAGTACGATGAAGCCGACTATTTCATCGCCCTTTGCGGCGACGTAAATCTCTTTCTCAGCGGAGGAAAGGTTACGCAGCGAGGCGGCATAGTCGCGTTGCAAGCTGGTCCAGGGCTCGGATTCCGCCATCATGCGGGCGCAAATTTCGATTTCCTGAACCCCGCATATCGGCCGTATAACTATTTTCGAGTCCATCAATCAAGAACACCATTTTTAGCTGTGTGAGCGGCATCCTGCCGCGATTCGGCCGCCGCAGCAAACGCCTCTGTAATCAAGGCTGCTCATCGTGGTTGGAAGCCACCCCCACACGATTATGACTTTTTTGCCGCCTGTGACGAAAGGGTGTGCCTGATCCGGATTTCTGCGCAGCCGCCCATTCTACTTCAGCCAACCCATGATGCCGCGCACCGCTGCCGGCAGGTCGGCCGGCAGCACTACCACCTTCGCGTTCTGGGAGGCGGACACGTTGCTTAGGGCTTCCACGTACTTTTCACCCAGCAGGTAGACCACCGGCAGCTCGTTTTGCTGGATGGCCTCGGTGACCTTCTGAATGGCGCGCTGGGTGCCCTCGGCGAGCACCACCTTGGCCTGGGCATCACGCTTGGAGGCCTCGAAGCGGCCCTCGGCTTCCAGGATGGCGGCCGCCTTCTGGCCGTCGGCGCGGGTCACCACGGCGCGGCGCTCGCGCTCAGCGGCCGCCTGCTCCTCCATGGCCTTCTGCATCGTGTCCGAGGGCTTGATGTCCTGGATCTCCACGGTCTTCATGATGATGCCCCAGTCGGAGATGTCGTCCGATATCGCTGTCTTGAGCTTGGCCTTGATCGCATCCCGCGAGGACAGCGCGTCGTCCAGGTCCATTTCGCCAACGATCGAGCGCAGCGAGGTCTGGACGAGGTTCTGGATGGCGAGGATGTAGTTCTCCACGCCGTAGACCGCCTTCTCCGGCGAGACGATGTTGATGTAGGCAATGGCGTTGACGATCAGGACGGCGTTGTCCTTGGTGATCACCTCCTGCGAGGGGATGTCGAGCACGATGTCCTTCGTGGTGACCTTGTAGGCGACCGAGTCGATGTAGGGCATGATGATGTTCAACCCCGGCCCCAGGGTCTTGTGATATTTCCCGAGCCGTTGAACGACCTGCTTGCTGCCCTGGGGCACGATCCGTACCCCCAGCATGATCGTGATCAGCACCACAACAACAAAAACCGCCACCATCACCATCCCAGGCATAGGCTCCTCCTGCTTCGATTGTAAGGTCAGTTGGGTTATTGCTTCTATCGCTTGGCCACAATCAGCGTGTTGCCGGAAATATCGGTGACCCCGACCCGGTCACCGACGGCCACCGGCTGCTCGCAGATGAAGGGCCACTCCTCCGACCCCAGGACCGGGGTGGTAAACCGCAGCATGCCGCGCTTATCCTGGGAGGGGGCTTTGATGACCTGCCCGATCTCGCCGACGATGGCTTCCCGGGATATGCCCGCCTTGGTGCGGTCGGCCATGAGAGGCTTGAAGAGCTTGAACCACAGGAATGTCATCAGGCAGGCGCCCAGGGCCCACAGGAAAAGCTGCCACGTGAAGGTGGTCGCGGGGGCGACCAGCAAAACGCCGCCCACGATAAGACCGGCCAGCCCGAACCAAAAGATGGTGAAGCTCGGGACGAGGAGTTCGGCCAGAATCAGAAGCATGCCAAAAACGATCCAGTGCCAGTATTCGGGCTGCAGTCCCATGGTCTCATCCTGCAATGTGTAAAAGGTGGAGGCTAGAAAAGTATAACCCAAGCCCCGCCTTCATGCAAATTAGAGGGGGGGGTGAGCCTCACCTCGGCTGCCGGGTTTTGACAAGCCTGCTCACATCATAGCCTTTCTGCCGAACCCGTTCCAGAATGCGCCCATACTCGGCATCATCCATCTGCGGCGTGCGGCTCAGAACCCAGAGATAATCGCGGCTGGGGTGGCCCACCACGGCGTATTCGTAATCGGGGCCGAGGTCTATGATCCAGTAGTCGCCGCTGAAGGGCCAGAAGAATCGGACCTTGAGCTTGGCGTTGGTGGCAGCGTCCACAACCCACGCAGTGCCGCTGGCCGAGTCCAGCGCGCCGCCCGGTTCTTTCCGGCACCGATTCAAGACATTGATGTCGCCATCCTCCCGCAGACTGTAAAACGCGGTGGACCCGACGCAGCCTTTCTGGAACCAGGTGGGAAAGCTTGCGATCTCGTACCACATGCCGACATAGCGGCTGAGATCCACTTTGGCTACCGTCTCGAGCGGTTTGGAGGGCGCCGAGGCACAGGCCGCCGCCAAAACCAGGAGCATGGTCGATAGTGTTTTCCCCATGTGGTTACCCCCTCGGCCAAGTTTCCCGTCGTGCGGTTGAAAAACAGTGAAAACCGCCCTGTTTACGGATGAGCATAGTTTCATCCACGCGGTCTTTTTCAGATAGAAAGATGCAAACCTGTAATCGCCAAAATTGAAGAAGGGGTGGACTTCAACCGATGTCGCTATTTTCCCATCAAGCTCGGCAAAAAAAGCACGATGTTGGGAAAGATGGTCAGGACAATGACGGTCAAAATGATCGCCAGCAGAAAAGGCGTTGCTCCCTTGAAAATCTCCGCCATGGGCACGTCCTTGGCTATGCCGGCGAGGGTGTAGACGTTCAATCCCACCGGCGGAGTGATGAGTCCCGCCTCCATCATCAGCACCGCCACCACCCCGAACCAGACCGGATGGAAGTTCAGCGATTCAATGACCGGAAAGACCACCGGCAGCGTCAGCACCATCATCGAGATCGAATCGAGGAAACAGCCCAGAAAAAAGTAGATGATGATGATGATGGCCAGCACCACGTAGCGTGAAACCGCGAGCCCCGCAATCCAAACCGAAACCTGGGTGGGGATCGTGGAAAGCGCCAGAAAATAGCTGAACACCGTGGCCCCGGCGACCAGAAACAGCACCATGACCGTGATCCGGGTGGCCTCGAGCAGGCAGGACACGATCGCCTGACCGGTCAGGCGCCTTTTGGCAAGGACGATGACAAAGAGCGCAAACGCGCCGACGGCGCCGGCTTCGGTGGGGTTGATAAACCCGAAATAGATGCCGCCCATCACCACGCAAAACACCAGGGCGGTCTCCCGGATTCCCTTGAGAGCGGCGAGCTTTTCTTTTAATGGGACCCTTTCAGGCAACGACGGGGCTATCGAGGGATTGATCTTAACCCAGCCGATGACCACAATGGCGTAAGCGGCGGAAAGCAGGAGGCCGGGCAGGAGGCCGGAAACGAACAGCTTGCCGATGGACTGCTCGGTCAGCATGCCGTAAACGACAAACCCAAGACTGGGCGGCAGGAGAAAGCTCAGCGTGCCGCCTGCCGCCACCACGCCCGTCGCCAGCCGGGGGGCATAACCGAAGCGTCGCATCTCGGGGAGTGCCAGATTGCCCATGGTGGCGGATGCGGCCACGGAGGAGCCGCTCACCGCGGCAAACCCCGCGCAGGCCGCTATGGTGGCAACCCCCAGGCCTCCCGGAAGCCGGCGAAACCACTTGTCGAACGTCACGTAAAGTTCCCGGGTGATCCCTGCTGCGCTGGCGAGACCGCCCATGATGATGAACAGCGGAATGATGGTGAAGGGATAATGCGACGCGACGCCATAAACCGTCTGGGCAATAACGGGCAGCGCGGCGCCCAGGGCGGAAAGCTTCCAGATGCCCAGGAAACCCACGAGCATCATCAGGAAGGCGATCGGCATGCCCATCCCAAGCAGAACGACCAACAGAACGGTTCCTAGCGCACCGACGACCATGGGATCCATCACGACCTCCCGGCGATTTGTCGAACGGATGCAATGAAATCCAACAGCAGTTCGAGCCACAACAAAAGGCCGCCGACGGCCACCAGCAGCTTGAAGGGCCACTGGGGTATCCGCAGCTGATCCGAAACCGCCTTCTCGTGCACGCCCTCCAGATATCCCTGCCAGACCAGGATCGAAATGATGAAAAGGCCGGCGAGCGTCGTCAGGGCCTGAAACACCGCCTGGGTCCTGGGCGGGTAGCGGCTGGTGAGGAAGTCAACCCCCACGTGGCCCTTAACCTGCTGGGTGTAGGCGGCGCCCAGCAGCACGGTCACGGCCAGCATGTATTCCGAGAGCTCGAACGTCCCTGGAATGGGCTTGTTGAAAAAGGATCTGCCCATCACGTCGCCCACGGTCAGGAGCATCAGCGGGATGGTCAAAAACATCCCTATAAAGCAGGCGCCGTAGCTCGCCTTGTGGACGCACTTGCGAAGCCGTTCCAGATCATCCTCCCTATTCTGCATTCATCGCCGTAAAACACCCGGTCCCCTGCCCGCTTGCCCTCCAAAATGGACCGCGTCGGCCGTCAGGTTTTTTTGAACTCGGGCGGACAGGCCACGACTTGGACGTTATGCTTTTCGCATTCCTCATTCATGATGGCCACAGCCTTCCTGGCTGGAAGGCCCTTGGCCTCGAGGTCCGCCACCCAATTTCGGGTGACTTCCTGAAACCGTCCATACCAGCGTTGAGCTTCATCCCTGGGGAGCTCGACCATTTTCACGCCCCCCTTGGTGATTTCCTCGATCAACTTGGGGTACTCCGTGCGAGTCAGCCCGCCGGATGTCCGGAAAGGGTTGCTGCCGAGTTCGTTCACGATCTTCTTCTGGTCTTCGGGCAGCTTGTTCCAGGTGTCCATGTTCATGACCATGCCCTCCGAGACGCAGCCGAGGGTGGTCACGACACCGTATTGGGCCACTTCTTGGAGCTTGAAGGCCAGGATCACGGGCGGGCAGGTGACGATGCCGTCGATCGTGCCGGTCTCGATAGCCATGTATACGTCGCCCGGAGGCATGAAGACCGGCTCCGCACCCAGCGCTTTCACGTAGTTGGTCTGGTGGCCGCCGGGCGTTCGGATCTTCAGGCCCTTGAGGTCCTCCATCTTGGCCACAGGCTTCTTGGTCCAGATGTAGGACTGAATGCAGCCGTTGAGCTCGAGTACCTTCACGTTCTTGAACTCATCCTTGAGGATACGATCGTAGACGGCGTTGCCGATGTCGACGGCGAGGTCTTTGCCGTCGACCCAGGCTGCGAGCGAGAGCACATCGGTCAGCGGGAAGCGCCCCGGCGTGAAGGTGGCCGTGAAATAGCCCATGTCGGAGAGCCCCTTGGCTACAATGTCGTAATGTTCCGGAGCTTTTCCGAGCGCCCCGCCGGCGTACATCGCGTAATCTAAATTGCCCCCGCTTTTCTTCTTCATCGCATCGAGCATGGGCGTCCAGACGGTCTTGGTCTCACGGCTCAACGGCGGATGCCATGTGCTGAACTTGAGCCTGGTAGCCTCGGCCAAGGCCGGCCGGCTCTCTTGAAACCCCATGCCCAAAGCGGTACCGCCGATGACGACTCTCTTGAGAAAGTTTCTGCGGGTCAATTCAGCGCATTTTTCGCACATGGCTCAACTCCCTTCAGGGTATGAGTTGCCGCGACAGGGGCGGTAGTTTCCATATCGGGTGAAACCGCCGCGGTCACCGGATGAAGCAGGCCCCTGTGCCGGTGGCGATCGGCGCAGGGGCCGATGCGCCGGCCGGATCCCCCGGTCTGTCGTCACCGATCAGGTCCTCGCGGACACGGTACCCGTATTGCTCCGCGAGGCCGAGCCGCTTCACGATCTCCACTCCCTCGCGCAAGGTGCGGCCGCTCATGTTGAGATACGGCCGGCGCAGATCGCCGGCCGGCAAACCCAAAACCCTCGCGAGAGATTTGACCGGGACGGGGTTGACCTTGGAGTAGGTGAACTGGATCAACGGCAAGATCCTCAGATAGGTCTCGCGGAAGTCGACGGCATCCTGATGGGTTTTCCACGGCTTCGAAATGGCCGCCATCTCACGCGGGGCGATGTTGCCGGTCATGTTGGCCGTGCCGGCGCCGCCAAGCGACATCACCGCCGGTACCAGCCCCAGGTGCGGGGAGTCGCAGCACATGAGGGACATTTCTTTTTCCGCCGCCAGGATCTGGGCGATCTGCCCGGGGCGGGCCATGGCCTCCTTGTCGATTACGATGTTGGGGTGATCGGCCAGGCGGATGATGGCTTCGGCCGGCAGATCGGTGCCCACTCGGGAAGGGTTGTTGTATATGCCGATGGGGATGGGACTCGCATCGGCCACCTCCAGGAAATACTGCACGGCTGCGTCCACCGGCGCATACACGTACGACGGGGCCGTGATGACGGCGCCGTCCGCACCGGCCCGAGCGGCATAATCGACCATGCCGATGGTCTCACGGGTGTTGTTCGACGTGCAGCCGTAGAATAACGGCAAACCGTATCGCTTGAACGCAATGGTTTCCATGATGACCCGGTGGCGTTCTTCCCTTGTCAGCAGCGACACCTCGCCGGTCGAGCCCATGATGAGAAGGGCGCTGGTGCCGTTTTTGGCCTGAAACTCGATCAGCTTGCCGAAGCCTTCGATGTCGGGTGACCCGTCCTCTTTAAACGGCGTGATCAGCGCCACGAAGGAGCCGGTGAGTATCCGTTTTCCCATGCAATCCCTCCCACAATTTCGGCAGGCAACGTCGGCCTGTGATCAATTCACAAGCCGCCTGGTAACTTATACGCAAACCAGGGAGGGATTTCAACGCAGGGGTTGTGCTTCTGATGAAGAGGCCTCTTTTGAAGCCATGCGGGAGCGGCTTTCCATGGCGCGTCCGCCACCCATGGCGCAGGCGGCCGGCTGCGATCTAAACGGGGTTCGAGGGTGTCCCCCCGCCCGTTGGCGCCGGGGGGGCTTCCGGCGCGTGCGTGCTGCGGTAGTTCTTGATCACCGGGCGCAGGAGAAGGTAGGCGATGAGGAGAATGACCGCCAGACCCACCACCACCAGCATAACCCTTTCCAGGTAGACCGCCCCCACGGCCATGGCCCCGAGCAGAAGCGCGACCACGACCAAGGACCAGTCGAAGGTGATCCCGGCCAGGTAAATCGACAGGGCGATGATGATGGTTGCGGTGGGCCCGGCCGCCTCCGCGTTGAGGAATTTCTGCTTGATCAGCCAGAACAACAGCCAGACCGCCGCACCGGTCCCGATCCACTGCAGCACTTGGTGCTGGAGGACCTTCCAGCGCAGCATTCGGTGGCGGTTTTCCGACAGGAGGCAGAGCAGGATGGAAACCACACCGAAACAGGGCACCATCCAGAGCCAATAGTCCGGTGCGTGCTGTTTCCAGAACGGTGTGGTCGCCAGGCCGAAGCCGCACAAGCCCAGCAGAACCACCAGCAGAAGACCGCGGCCGACGAGTCGCCAGTTGATTTTTTCAGGAGAGGTGGCCGGAAGCGGTTGGGAATCCATAATGGTCAACTCCGTGTGAAAGGGTTGCGATGACGAGCAAAAATGCACAACGGGGCCTAAAGCGTTTGTATTGCATTCCGCTCCCGGTGTCAATCAGGGCCGGCCGCCGCAAGGCGCCCGGAAAACCGCTGGAAGTCACTCGTAGCCCAGTTCCGCCAGGCGCTCCTCGCTCATCCCGAGAAAGTGGGCCACCTCGTGGACCACCGTGATTTCGATCTCTTCCTCCAACTCCTCCCGGGTTTCGCACATCTCTTCGAGCGGCTCCTTGTAGATGTAAATCGTGTCGGGATAAAGCGGCGGCTCGCCCACGGTGCGCTCGTTCAGCGGCACTCCCCAATACACCCCAAGCAGCGGCTCGTCCGGCGGATACCCCATTTCCTCTAGCATGGCGGGGTCCGGCCGCTGTTGCACCGTGATCAGGATGTTGTCGAGGTGCCGGCGGATTTCCTCCGGGATCCTGCGGATGGCTTCTTTCACGATACGGTCGAATTCTTTGTTGCCCAGCCTCATGGGTTCTCTTTTTGGGAAGGTTGCAATTTCCTGGACCAAATGAAACGTGTTAAAATGAAATTGGAGTTGTGTTAGAATTGTGTTAGCGTCAGCTATTTATTAACAGCGTTGTCACAAAACGGCAATGAATTTCAAGTCGAAAATACCACGATATCTTTTCGATCAAAAGGACTACGACCTGATCCAGATCGTCAACGACGTTCTGAGCAGATCGAAGTTCGCCCGCAAACTGTACTTTTCCTATTTCCACCCCAACGGCATCAAGGAGATGGCGGAGACCAAGGGGCTGCGCACGGCGTATGCAGTGGCGCAGCTGCTGAGCTCGCTTGAAATCGGCGGGGTGGAAGACCGGCTGAACGCCCTGCGCTCACTGCGCCTGGAGGTGATCGACACCGCCGAGGGCCCCATGCCCAAGAACACGGCGCGGGTGCTCCTGCAAATCATGAAAAACTTGGTGCGGGCCTACGGCGACCTACGGCGCCAACTGGAGTTGGCCCACGATTTCCGGATGACCGCCTCGGGCAAACCCCGCATCGTCCGCCGCCAGCTCAAGCAGCACCACCTGCTGGAGATGCCCGAGGAGTGGAACCAAATCACCTTCGACGACCATGTGCACGATGCCAATACCAAGGGCCGCAAATCCTCCACCCACCTCATCATGGATGCCTGGATCAAGGGCATCCGTCGGCTGCGGGTTATCCACTACAATTTCATCGAGCCGCGCTTTGCCGCCGAGCTGTTCGAGGCGGCCAAGACCCTCGACATCGACGTACGTATCGGCATTGAGTATTCCGCCCGCTTCCGCGACAAGTACGTCCAGCTCATCTGGGTGCCCCGCGGCTTCGCCGATGCCCAGGCGTTCCTTTGTTTCCTGGCCGAGCCGCCGGTGATGAACCTCATGGAGGCCGGCCGCCGGGCCTCCCTTTACCAGCAGGAGTATGTGATCCGCCTGCTCAAGAAGTTCAACACCGTTCACCGCATGGACCTCAACAGCCGCCTCGGCATCGAGCTGCCGCCGATCGACGAAGCGGAATTCCTCGCCTTCGTCGGCATCGGCCAAAAATCCAAGCTGCACCTGTCAAAATTCATCCATGACAAGATGATGAAGGCTCTGAAGGGAAAGGTCGCCGCTCTGGGCAAGGAGCTGGACGCGGCGACGCCGGACCGCAGTCGGGAAATCACCGATTGGGTCGGCTGCTTGAACGGCATGGACCTGGAGGCTTTGGTGGACGGGTACCTGGAGCAGCCCCTGAACCCGGAAATCCCTTTTCCGGACCAGCCCTTTTCCGGGCCGGACGTCCCGGAACTGCTGCGGCTGACCCCGCCGGCAATCCTCGGCCGGCTGGCGGCGCTGCATTCCGGCTACCGGGTCACGCTGAACCTGACCGACCTGAAGGTCGAGGAAGTGCTCGAGCTGCTTTACGATTGCCAGGGTATGATCACGCGGCTGGAGATTTTCAACCTGAAGGACTATTCCGCGGGCAAGACCGCGCACATTCCCGAAATCAGCCGGCTGATGCAGGCGATCAACGAAGGCAGCGTCATCCACCTCAAGCAGGTCATCCGTGAGATCATCACCAGACTCCGCGACCCCGCCTCCCCCGATAACGCGGCACAGGTCGAAAAGCTGACCGCGATCCTGTACGACATCGACACGTTTAAGTCCTATTATGCGGGCAGGTTCCTCAGGGCCCGTATCGGCAGCGACTCCACCGGCCGCTCGGCTCGGCTGCACGGCATGGGACTCGCCATCATGGAAACCCTGCCCCGCAGGGCCCAGCGGGAAATCGAGCGGGACCTCAGCAAGGACGGGCGCGAGATCATTCCGATCCAGATGATCGCTTCCAGGACCCTGACGTTTGTCCCCACTCCCGGGGGTTCGGCCGCCCGCCAAGCCCTGCGGCGCCGGTTCGGCTCGGGGCCTCTGGGTGTCCTCCTTTCCGGCCATCAGGAGAGCTGGCGCGTGGAGCCAGGGCACACCCGCATGGCAGCCCAGGGCAACATCGTGACCTTGGGCGGAACCCAGAAAACCATCGACAATGGCTTATCCGTAAAAACGGCCGGAGCCGCCGAACCCCATAGTGCCTTGCAATGGCAGTTCCTGAATTCCAGGCTAAAGAACACCTTGAAGGTCCTGATCGGCTTCATGCCGGCCTTCGCCACGTTTGCTCTGACAAAAGACTGGTGGCTTTTGGCTTACGGAGGCGCCTTCATCTGGTTCGGCATCACCGGCCTGCGCAACGTTGTGCAGTCGGTGCTGGGCGGCGGCGGGTTCCGCCGCTCCCCTCTTTTAAACTGGAACGACTACATCAGCTGGTCCCGCATCACCGATTCGTTGATGTACACCGGGTTTTCCGTACCCCTGCTGGACTACCTCGTGAAAACGGTTATCCTGGACCGCGGCTTCGGCATCACCACGGCCACCCAACCGGTGCTGCTCTATAGCTTTATGGCGCTGGCCAACGGGATTTACCTCTCCAGTCACAACCTCCTGCGTGGGTTGCCCAGGGCGGCCGTTTTCGGAAATTTTTTCCGCAGCATCGTTTCCATCCCGGTGGCGATCCTCATCAACGCGGCTACCGGGGGCATTCTCGCCGCAAGCGGTACCCCCGAAATCTCTGCCGTGCTGCAGAAATGGGCGGCCATCATCTCCAAGACGGCCTCGGACATCGTCGCCGGCTTCATCGAGGGCCTGGCGGACCGCCACCGGAACATCAAGACCCGTCTGCGCGACTACAAGGGCAAGTTCGAGCAGCTGTTCGATATTTATGCGCAGCTGGAGTTGATCTTCCCGGACGTCCAGACGTTCGCCGTCCTGCAGTACTCCAACAAGCTCAACCAAAGGGCCAGCGTGGAGGCGCGCGACCTGGAGAAGATCATCATGATCCACGCGCTGGACCTGCTTTACTTCTGGATGTACCAGCCGCGTGCACGCACCGCCCTGCGGCATTTCGTCCACACCCTGTCCGAAGACGAACGCCAGATCCTGGCAAGCTCCCAGTTCACCCTGCAACGTCACCGCGAAATCAGCCAGATGTTCATCGACGGCATTCTCGGCAGCAACTTCCCCCGGCCGCTCTCGTTTTATCTATCCCGCAACGCGGAGTACCTCGAGGCCATCAAAGGCCTCGCGTTCGGGGAGAATTTCGCCGATCCTGCGGCGGAACCGACGGCAGCCGAGCGTCTTCCGGATGCCACCGCCGCACCGGCCCGGGAGTGCATCAGCCCTTCGGTGCCTGGGCAGCTGAATTGAAGACCCTCATCGGGACCATGCCTTCACGTGGTGCAACTTATACCGCTTGTCATAACAATGTTCCGAAAAAGAGGACGGCGGCATAAGGGGTTCTAACAAAATAACGCCCGACAATCGGAACGTTATTTTGACAACCACTATAAGGCCTTGTATCAAACGTTCCAGGCGGTGGCATGTTGACAATCCATGCCCTAATTCGCTAAACTTCAATCAAATTCACCTCCCTATTTTCCACAGATTCCTCCTTTGTAGCTGAAAATGAGCCGCTGATGCGGCGTTGACAAACCGAACCGTCAAGGAGGCTGCCCATGCTTTGCATCCGTTGGTTCAATCGAACGGCCGCGGCCGCTCTGGCCTTTATTTTATTGCTTTACCCCGTGCCCTGCCTTCGCGCGCAAGCCAGCCCTTCCAACCAGGGCACGTTGCATTTCCTGTTTGCCGTCGGCGCTCAGATAGCCAAGCAGGGCGACTCCAAGGCTGTGCCGGTAGAGGGTAACACCGTCCTCACTTCCGGCGATCGGATCAAGTTTTTTTTGGAACCCACGTCTGTTGGCTATTTTTACCTCCTTCACATAGGTCCTGATGGCGACCTTTCGCTTCTTTTCCCTCCAGACCCCCAAAAAGCCCACGTGCCAGCCGGCCGGCAATTTTATGTTCCGGAGGGGCCGCTGTGGTTCGAACTTGATGCCGCCAGCGGAAAGGAAAAATTTTTCTTCCTGGCCTCGAAGTCCCGGCTAAGCCAACTGGAAAGCCTTTATGCCCGCCTCGCAACGCTCAAAGACCGTGCCGACATCCAGTCATCCACCCAAGCCGTTTTGGACGAGATAACAAGCTTGAACAAAAAACGCCGGTCACTGGCTGCGCCGGCTGAAAAACCGGTCCGCATCGCCGGAAAATTCCGCGCTCCGTCAAACACGGACTCGGCCGCATTGCCGGACATAACTCCTTTCGCAAAAGAAATCGTCGCACAAGGCTTCTACAGCAAAACCTTAACCATTGAGCATCGATGAAAGATAGAAAAGGATCGGTTGAGGGCAGCCTGGTTTTCAGCATCACCCGCTGATTTTCAAGAATCATACCCCCCACGGGAATATGGCTAAAACCCCAACCCGTTGTTGTGGTTCGATATTATTCAGGAGTTGACAAAATGCGATCTGTTTCTCTAAAGTTGGGGGGAGATCAACGCCGTTTTGACTTCATCAAGTGAGGCGACATGCGCAATTTTAAAGGCTCGCTTTTCAGGAAAATCGCCGTTCCGATAGCCGTCCTATTCATCGCATCCGCGGTTGCTTTTGCCCAGACACCGACAGGCAAAGGTGACATCGGGTTTCTTTACGCCTTCGGAGCCTATGTGGGACCGCAGGGCAAGGGAAAGGTCATTTCCGTTCAAAATGAGACTGCGCTGCACGCCGGGGACCGGTTGAAGCTGTTTTTCGAACCCAAGAGCGATCAGTATTTCTACCTGCTGCACATGAGCTCCCAAGGGGGGCTCACGCCGCTGTTCCCGGCTGCGGCTCAGCCCGCCAAGGTGGTTCGCGGCACCAAGGTGTTCATCCCCACGGACAACAATTGGTTTGAGCTGGACGCCCACCCCGGGCAGGAGAAATTTTTCCTCATCGCGACGGCAGAGCGCCTCGACCGCCTGGAGGAGCTTTGCCACCGCCACACGGCCCTCAAGGACAAGGCGGACGTACAGTCTTCCACCGACGCCATCCTGGATGAAATCAAA
>Ga0210069_1000014_pt1 | contig 33450 bp, 32 predicted proteins | sample RushSE_TuleB_D2_FD_185568 | JGI IMG/M metagenome (GOLD analysis project Ga0210069, IMG submission 185568) | Wetland microbial communities from San Francisco Bay, California, USA, that impact long-term carbon sequestration - RushSE_TuleB_D2... | ecosystem: Environmental > Aquatic > Marine >... | reverse complement strand
GGTTTCGGCCAGAAGGCTCACGGTCCGGCTGCCGGTGAGCGGGGCTTCGAAATAGCCCGGGCTGAAAAGATCCGAGTACGGGTCCTGGCCGCGTTCGGCGTCCTGGTCATGGCGGATCATGTACTGCCACTGCGATTCCGGCACGAAGCGGCCGTTCGAGATCTCCATTTGCAGGCGGTATGGAGCGGACGGCTGGAAGCTGAAGCCGCCGGATTCGGCCTTGACCGAATTCCGGAAGTGCTGCTCCGGGCCTGTGAAGGCCTTGGTGGTGTCGTGAAAGCTGCGGTTTTCGATGTCGGGCCGCAGGATCAGCCGGACCGGGGTGGCATCCGCCAGCCGGGCCGGGTCTGCACCGGCCGGGTGGCGGTAAAAGGCCAGGCGGACGGCATTGCGCTGGGGCAGCATCTCCAGCCCAATAGTGAGCAGCACATGCTCGCCCTGGCCGCTCGGGATCTTGTAGCGCCAGAACGCCCCGCCGCTGTTGCCCGCGGCAAACGCCTGGAGGCAGTCCAGGTTGATGTCCTGGGAAAACCCCTGGTAGACAAGCCAGGCCCGGCAGCGCGTGAACATGACCCAGCGGTCTTCGGGGTAATCCGGGGCGAGGTTGGCGGCAAGCAGGGCATCGTACTTGCTGGCGAGTCCGCCCCAGGCGACCGATGTGCGCAGCATCGCGCCGCGGCCGTTGGTGCCGAGCACGAGCAGCGGCTCCCTGAGCAGTTCGGCGCGGGTGAACACCCGTTTCACCCGGGCATCCTCGGCGTGGGGCAGAAGCAGAATGCGGGCCTCCGCATGGCGAGAGCCTGTTTCCTCATGTGCGGCCACCAGGAGCGAAAGGCGCTTGAGCCCCCGAGGGGCAACGGAGGGAACGAACAGGCAGAAGAAGGCCCCGTCGGCACCTCGCACCCCGGTTTCAACGACCAGGGTACGGTCTTTATCGACCAGCCGCGCGCGGAAACCGCAGCCGCATTTGACCAGTAAGAAATGACCCGGCGGGACCATGACCTCGCGCCTGAGATCCCGCGGCCACTGCCAGGTGACGACACGGCTTTCCGGTCCCCTGAAGTTGAGCTGCGCACAGAAGGCGAGCGGGTCTCTTTTCAGTTCGGCAGCGGCCCTGTCGGGGTCGAAGTCGCCGATGTCCTTGGTATTCCGGTAATAGGTGAACACCTGCAAGGCCTTTGATCTGAGCCGCTGATGTTCAATGTGCGGCGGTACGGCGAAAGAATCGGCCGGCGCCGTCTGCAGCAACTCGAGGTCGGCCGGGTCCGGGCTCAGGCAGCGCACCTGTCCGGGTGCCAGCGGGCAGTTCAACAACCGGTTTGACTCCTGAACTTCCACCGGCGTTTGCGTGAGCAGATCAGTGTACATCAACTGCCGCAGCCCGGCCGCTTCCGGGTTCCACGCGGCCTGCACCGGACGGTCCGGGTCTAGGTTGACCAGCACGAGCAGCCGTTTGCCCGTCGGCAGGTGGTGGCGCAGGATCACCAACTGGTTTCCGTCGCCCTGTTCGATCAGCCTTACCTCCGTGCGGTCGTGAAAGGCGGGGTGAAGCCTGAGAAGCGTTGCCAGGCGGCGGATTTCCGCCACCTGGTTGACCGGTGCGCCCCAGTTCAGGGGGATGGCCTCGTGGACGTTGATCTTGTCGGCGGCGAGCCATTCCACCCCGTTGGCGAACCCAAAGGCCCCTGCAATGGAGGACAGGGCGCACAGGGCCGTGCGCATGCGGGCATAGGCGTGGGAGGTGGCAGCCAGGCGCGGGTTGTCGTGGGTTTCGGCGAAGTTCACCGTGAGGCCGTCCGTTACGGAGATATCGATCGCCTCCGGCAGGTAACGTTCGATCTGGCTGCGGTCGTAGTTCTGGAACAGCTCCGAGTAGGCCCAGTTCAGGTTGGCGGTGTTGAGCAGCTGCCGGGTGACCGAGATCTTGCCGCCGAGCCCCTCCAGCAGGAAAGTCGTGTCGGGGAACTGCTCGCGCACGCGGGCGGTGATGTATCGCCAGGCGGGGTGGGGGACCATGTAACCGGCGTCGCAGCGGAAGCCGTCCACCCCACGGCGGCACCACGTGAGGAAGGCTTCCGCCATGAACTGCCACAGGTCCTGGTGACGGTAGTCGAGCTTGGTCAGGTCCTCCCACTGCACACCCCAGGCCCCCGGCACTTCGATACGGCCTTCGGCCGTGCGCGCCAGCCACTCCGGGTGGTTGGTGTGCAGGTTGGCGGCCCATCCGGTGTGGTTGATGGCGATGTCGAGAAACAGGCGGGCGTTGCGGCGGTGCACGGCGTCCACCAGCTCGATGAACTGCTCGGTCGGGGTTGCCTTGGGGTCGAAAACAGCCAGGGCCGGGTCGACACTGCGGAAGCTCAGAGCCGCATAAGGGCTTCCGAAGCGGCCCATCCGGCCGTAGGTGGTCGGCGTGGGGTGGATCGGCAGCAGCATGAGGATGCGACAGCCCAGCTCGCCGAGGATGAAATCGAGCTCCGCGATGAGGTCGCGGAAGGTCCCTGACGGCGGGATCACCGTGTAGCGGGCGGCGTCTAGCATCCGCACGCACTCCTCGCCGGGGGCTGGCAGCGGTTTCTTCCCGGATTTGTCAGCCCCGAACTGGCGGACGAAGGCGTTGTAAATAATGTTGGCACAGCAGGATTCCGACGACTGAACGTTCACGCAACTGTTGGCTCCGGGCGGCCAGATCGGTGAGCTCTCGCCTTCTTGAAGAAAGAAGCACTTGGCTTCGAAATGACCCACCTCACAGAGGGCGAGTCTTATTTCGAAACGGTTTTCGGAGACCCGGCGCATGGCGGTGTCGAACCAGTCCCGTCCCAGGGGCGTTTCCTGAAGATGAACGCTGCGGATGATCTCGGTGCGGGTCACGGCCGCGTGGCCGATGTTGGTGCGGATCCAGGCGGCCCCCTTCATCCCGGACGGGACCGTCAGCGTAAAAGTCAGAACATCGCCGCAGAAGCGGACCGTGTTTGTCCCGGGCACGGGGTCCTGGATAAGGGCGTCGGAATGCTGCATCGATAAATCCTCAAAACGTTTTCAGCAGAAGCTTCACGTTACAGCATACCTTAGAATCGTTAGAGAAAAAAGCGGCAATTATTACGAAATTCTCTTGAAAAATCAGAAAAGCACGCTAAGCTCAATAGATGAGCCTGCCGCGTCTGCAGGTCAATGGAATGCGGATCGTGCCGCCGATAACCGTCGGCGAAAGGAGAAACGAGTTGCTTCGAAAAAGCTGTCTGTCGTTGCTCACAGCCGTCTGCATCGCGGTGCTGGGGGGAAGTGACGCCCACCCCCAATCACCGCCGCGCAGTGCATCCGGCCCCACGGCCATCCGGCTCTCGTTGGTTCAGGCCCTCGTCTGCGAAGATATGAAGGACGGGATTCCGTTCAACACCGCCGTGGCTTTTTCGATTTCGACGGGCAAGATCTACTGCTACACCCTCTTTGATCAGATCGCCGAGGACACCGTCGTCTACCACCACTGGTTTTTTCGCGACAAGCCCAGCGCCCGCATCCGGCTTTCCCTTAAACAGCCGCGCTGGAGCACTTACAGCAGCATCCAGCTGCGGGAGGCGGACCGGGGACCCTGGCGCGTGGAAATCAGCGATGCCGGCGGCCGGCTCCTTAAAACGCTCCGCTTCAGCGTGACGGATTAGCTCCCGATGGAAAATCTGATTCGTTTTTTTGAGGGGTTCCGGTGGCAGGATGTGGTCGACATCGGTTTGAACAGCTACATCCTGTTCCGGTTTTATGTGCTGTTTCGCGGCACCTACGTCTTCCGGGTCCTGATCGGCCTCACCATGCTGTGGTTTTTCCAGCAGATCGCCGGCTACATGGGCCTGATTGTCACGAGCTGGGTGGTCCAGGGCATTGTGGCGGTAGCGGCGCTGATCATCGTCGTGGTCTTCCGCAACGAAATCCGCAGCGTGCTACAGGCCAAAAACCTTAAGACGATTCTATGGGGGTTCTCCGCCAAGACCCGGGTCGCACCCGTGGACGTCATCGCGGACAGCGCCTTTGAACTCGCCCGGCGCAACCATGGCGCGCTCATCGTCATCCCCGGCGATGAGGACATTCACGAACTGATTCAGGGGGGCATCGACTGGAACGGGGACATCTCCAGGGAAATGATCCTGAGCATTTTCTTCCCGGACAACCCCGTCCACGACGGCGCGGCGGTCATCGAAGGCGACCGGGTTTCGCGGGTGGGTGCCATTCTGCCTCTGTCGCGGCGGGACGATCTTCCGTCCCATCTGGGAACGCGGCACCGTGCCGCCCTTGGCCTTGCGGAAGGCAGCGATGCAATGGTGGTCGTCGTTTCCGAAGAGCGCGGCGAGGTGAGCCTGGCAAAAGGGTCGCGGTTGAGGGAAATCGGCGGTCGGCGCAAATTGATCCAGAAGCTTGAGGAGCATTTCGGGATCAGCGAGACCGACGGCCCCCAGGCGAAGAAGGAACGGCTCGAGGTCACCACCGCCGCCCTGGTGTCGCTGCTGTTCATCGCCGGCTTCTGGTTCAGCATCTCCCGCGGGCTGGAAACCATGGTGACCTTCGACGTCCCCATCGAATACCAGAACCGCGACCCGAACATGGAGATCGTCCACGCCTCGGTCAATTCGGTTCGGCTGAACCTGAGCGGCTCGGGCACCCTGATCAAGTCCATCCGGCCGGAACAGGTGCGGGTCCGTCTGGATTTAAGCAACTCCACCGCCGGGCAGAACACCTATGCGATCACCTCCAACAACATCAGCCTTCCGCCCGGCATCGTGCTTAAGGATGTAGCGCCGCAGAATGTCGTCGTGGATCTGGATGTCACGGTAAGAAAGGAGCTGCCCATTCAGATCGACTGGGCCGGCCGGCTGCCCGAAAACATTGTTTTGGCGGAGGCCGCGGTTGAGCCCCAGCGGGTCGAAATCGTCGGCAGCAAGCGCGTGCTGGAGAACATCCAGACCATTTACACGGAAAAGGTGCCGCTCGACAGGCTTCGGGACGTGGGGGTCCTTGAGGCCGCACTCGCCATCCAACCCGCTTCCCTCAAGGTCGCCCCGGGCGCTTCGGACAAGGTGCTCATCAAATACCTGACGCGCCGCCGGGAATAGGATGGGAATTAAATTCGGATGAGCACTCCGAATTTTCAACAATGGAAATTGCAGGTGAAAGCCCTTACGGTCTATCTATAAGACCAGGTCCCGGTCGATCACCGTTCCGACCTTGATCACCGCCGGGGCGGGGCCGGGGTTGGTGATGGTGACCGCGCCGCGGATCACGACCCCTTTTTCGAAGCGCACATCGCCGTGGATGGTAAGCGCGTCGCATGCCACCAGGGAGGGCTCGCCTTCTTTGAACCGCTCTTCCAGCAGATCGAACTTCCCGTAATATTTCGAATCGAGCTTGATCTTGATCGCCTCGGTCCTTCCGGCGGACTTGCGCGCGGGGTTGAGTTTCAGGCCCTCCCGTTCGGAGTAGACAAAGCAGTCCGAGCGCGCGGCCAGGAGGTCGTTGCAGGTTTTGACCGGCAGGAAGCGTGCGCGCGGGACGTTGACGGCGGCGGCGCCCTCGAAGAGCGAAACCCCCGATCCCATGGCGGTCTCGATCTGGTAGACGGGGGGGCTTTTTTCGTCGCGCGGGTCCACCGTCTTGGGGTTGACGATCATCGGCAGGTCGACGAAGCGGTGCCTGTGGATGAGGTCCTTCAAGAACTCCAGGTTGACCCAGATGTTGTTGGTGTTGAAGAAGCGGTAGCGTCGGATGTCCTGGAAGGCTGCGATTTCCTCCTTGGGGCATTGGGCCGCCTCGCGCAAGACAAGGCGGCCGTTCCGATGGCGGGCGAGATGCCCGCCTTTGATGTCGGAGGGGGTTTTTTCAGCGACCTCCATCATGAAGGGAAACCGCTTTTCGGCGAAATAGCCGAGCAGGCTTTCGTCGATGCCGGCGCCCAGGTTGTCCGAGTTGCAGATAAAGGCATAGCGCACGCCCTCCTCCAGAAGCTTCTGAAGCATTCCGGAGGCGAACAGTGCGGCGTAAACATCGCCGTGGCCGGGGGGGTTCCACTCCAGTTCGCGGTTGGGGGGCCAGCTGACCGGCGTCAGCTCCCCCTGCAGGATCTTGGGGAATTTGTGCTGCAGGAAAAAGAGCGGAGGCCGGGATGGTTTCAGCCTCGTGACTTCCGAAAGCGTATCCGTGTGGGTGTTGAAGCTGTTCATCATGGCCAGCCGGCACTGGCTCAGCTCGGCTTGGCGCAGGATGATCTGCAGGAACGAAAGCCCTTGCTTGACCTTGAGCCGGGATTTCGGGCCGACGAGCCCCATGGAGGTCCCCAGCCCGCCGTTCAAAACGATGCGCACCGCTTGGCCCAACGCGTGCCGGCCGGCCGCCGCATACCCGCCCAGCTCGGCGGCCTTTGGAATCTCATGCGGCTGGATGGGGAGGATGTCCGCGTCGTGGATCAGCCCGGTCTCGCCTCCCACCAGCCGGCGGTAATAGTGGGCAAACGTGTCGATGACCAGCGGGCTCAGTCCCGCATTGGCCATCTTGGCAGAGAACTCCGCCAGATGAGGGATCATTCCCGGCTGACGCATGCAACGCTCCTTCCGTTTCAAGCGACCGGGACGATCCAGCCCCTGGGGTCTGCAGCGCGTCCGTACTGAATGTCGGTGATTGCGGTGTAGAAGCGTTTGGCGAGGGCGCCGACTTGGCCGTTGCCGACCGTGACCTGCCGATCGCCATACTGGATCAGGCCAACCGGCGAGACCACCGCAGCCGTCCCTGAACCGAAGACCTCCTGGAGCTTCCCGTTTTCACCGGCCTGCAGTACCTCGTCGATGCCGATGCGGCGCTCGGCCACTTTAAGGCCCCACATGCGCCCCAGCTGTAGGACCGAATCCCGCGTGATGCCGGGCAGGATGCTGCCCTGAAGCGCCGGCGTGATCACCTCGCCGTCGATGACGAAGAAGATGTTCATGGAGCCCACTTCTTCGATGTATTTGCGCTCGACACCGTCCAGCCACAGCACCTGAGTGAAGCCGGCATCGTGGGCTTTCTGTCCCGCCAGCAGGCTCGCGGCGTAGTTGCCCAGGGTCTTGGCTTCGCCCGTGCCGCCGGGTACGGCGCGCACGTGCTCCTTTTCCACCAGGATCTTCACCGGGTTGAACCCCTCGGGGTAGTAAGCGCCGACGGGGCAGAGGATGATGAAGAATCGGTAGGTGTGGGAGGCCCGCACCCCCAGGAAGGGATCTGTGGCAACAATGGTCGGCCGGATGTACAGCGACGTCTCCGGCACCCGCGGCACCCAGTCTTTTTCAACTTTAATCAACTCTTTCAACGCCTCGAGGCCGAAGCTCTCATCGATGCGGGGGATGCACAGAATGTCATTGGAACGGTTCAGGCGCCGCAAGTTGTCCTGCGGCCGGAAGAGCTGGATGCGTCCGGCGGCCGTGCGGTAGGCCTTGAGCCCTTCGAACACGCCCTGGCCGTAGTGCAAAACCATGGTTGCCGGATCCATGCCGATCGGCGCGTAAGGCTCGATGCGGGGATTGTGCCAGCCCTTGTCAGGGGCATAATCCATGTTGAACATGTGATCGGTGAATTTCGTGCCGAAGCCCAGCTTGGTCTCATCAGGCTTGGGTTTGGGCGTTTTGGCCAGAGTGACGGACAGCTTCATTACTTCCTCCTCGACGGTCGGTTGACTCTCGCTTGATCGGGTGGGATGCGCCGAAATACTCCCGGCGCCCTCCTGCGGTGATCAAAAGCGTAAATTTAACGATACATTAGATTTTCCGGTAAAATCAAGATCAAATTGACGGCCGGCGTTGACTTGGCCGGCCGATGTGGGGTAATTACGCTAGGGAGCCAAAATGGTTCGAGGATTCAATGGATCAGGGGTATCCGGCTGAATACCGAGACTCCCGATTGGCCAACCCACCGAACCTCAACACGCAACCACCTGTTAAGGATTTCCAATGGAACAACTCAGCAAAGGGCCGATTCAGCCGCTGCGGCTGGGCCCGGACAGCCGATTCACCTTTCGCTGCCACAAGGACGTGAAGTGCTTCACGCAGTGTTGCCGCGGCATCAACATCATTCTCACCCCCTACGACATCATTCGCCTGAAAAACCGCTTGGGGCTCTCCTCCGAGCAGTTCTTGTCTCTTTACACCGAGCTGCAGATGCTCGAGAAGACCGACGTTCCCGTGGTGACCCTCAAGCTGCTGGAGGAAGAAAACGCCGAGACCGAAAAAAAAGCCTGTCCCTTCGTCAAGCCTGAGGGATGCATGGTCTACGAGGATCGGCCGACCTCCTGCCGCTATTACCCTCTGGGAGTCGCCTCCCTCGCCTACAAGGACGACCCGGCCGGCGAGGAGTTTTTCTTCATGGTGCGGGAAGCCCACTGCCTCGGCTTCGCTGAGGACAGATCCTGGACCGTGTTGGAGTGGCGCCAGGATCAAGGGGTCGACGTCCACGACCGGATCAACGCCCAGTGGGCGGATCTCATCGTGCGCAAGCGGTCTTTTCCGCCGAACATGCTCTGGACCGATAAGACCAAGCAGATGTTTTTCTTGGCAAGCTACAACATCGACAAGTTCCGCACGTTCGTGTTCGAAAGCTCGTTCCTCAAACGCTACCCGGCGGATGCGCAGACGCTGGATAGTATAAAAAACGATGAGGTGGCCCTGCTGGAGTTCGGGCTGAAGTGGCTGAAGGGATTGCTCTTCAAGGAGGGCGATTCCAAGACGGCGGAGCAAAAGCAGGGCTGAGCGCCTTTGCTCAACCCGGATAAGCTGCAATCAGCTTCGAAATTCGAAGCACGAAACTCGAAACAATTTCAAATGTTCAAAAGGACTAATAGTCCGCGTAGCAGAGCCCTTCCCAGTACTTCGGGTTTTCCAGCCGGTCCTCGATCTTAACCCCGAAGAAGTCCGCGACGGGTTTGAGAATCTCCGGCGCCGTGCGCTGCATGGTGCGGGCGGCCTCCAGCACCTTGGCGAGACCGTTGCGGCTCATCTTGCCGAGCGGCGGCTTGCAGCCGCCCGAGGGCATCCCCAGGATCGCCATGAGCGTCTTGTAGGCGAGCGGGTTGCGTGCTCGGCAGGTCACCTCGCCGTAAGGTGTTTTTTCGGTGGTTTTGACGGTCACGAGATTGAAGAGCGGCTCGAGCTTGGCAGCCAGGGCTTGGGCTTCGGCCTTTCGGCCGGCAATGAGCAGGCTCACCATCTCCGCCACTGCTTTGGGCGCTACATTGGAGGCGACCGAAATCACCCCCGCCGCCTTGATCGTGGGGTCGGTCATCATTTCGACGGTCATGGGGTCGTCGCCGGAGAGGATGGTAAAATCCGGACCGCAGCATTCCCGGGTGCGCCGCATGTTTTCAATGCTGCCCGTGGCCTCCTTGACCGTGTTGATGTTCGGGTACTGCCGGTAGGCCAGTCCGATGTCCTCCGGCAGCAGTTGGGTCCCGGTGCGGCCGGGAATGACGTAGGGAATGATGTCGATCTGGGGGAAGGCCTTGGCGACGGGGGCGAGGTATTCGCGCCGGATTTCGAGCGAACTCGGCCCGTTGTAATAAGGGTCGACCAGCAGCACCCCCTGGGCGCCGGATTTCACCGCATGCCGCGTTCCCTCGAGAGTCTCCTGGGTGTTGTTGCTGCCGGTGCCGGCGATGCAGATGCACTTGTTCTTGGCCTTGAGGGCGATTTTTTCAGTCACGTCGTTGTGCTCTTTCCAGTTGAGCACCGGGCTTTCTCCCGTGGTCCCGACGGCGAGAATCCCTGTGATGCCGTTCTGGATCTGGAAGTCGATCAGCTGGTCCAGACCCTTCCAGTCGATGGCATCGGCCTTGAACGGGGTGATCAGTGCGGTGTAGCACCCGGCTTTCATGTTTTCCCCCTGGATGGCTTCGTAAGATGCCCCATCCCTGCGTTGCGCTTCGCCCCGCATTCACTGCGGCGTGTTGAAGTGCGCCTGCGTCGCAGGAAACTCGCGCCTTGAGTTTGGGTTGACTGCAGCGCCGTGTGTTGGGAGATGGGAAAATGGAAGATTCTTCCTGACTCGCTTGGTAAAGAAAAGCCCAAGCGATGTCAAGCAAAAACATGGCCCAAAATTACCGCCGCCGGCGGGAATTTGACTTGACAACCGTTGGGGGTTACCGTATCCGCAAAAAAATCCGCGGATGGGTCGGGGATATATCAACAAAAACAGCCGGCATCATTAAAAGGCTGCAACAAAGTCAAAATGGAATGTGAGGAAAAAAGGATGGACAAGCCCAAGGACGTTGAGGAATATATTTCCGTGCACAAATCGGCCGTCGACCAGAACCCCGATTGCGGCAACTCTCACTACAACCTGGCGGTCGGGTATGTGGGACAGCGGCGACTGGAGGAGGCGGAGCGAGAGCTGCACGCGGCCCTGGAATGCAGTCCGAACCTGGCCGAAGCCTACGTGCTGTTGGGCGGGATCTGCCTGAACCGAGGGGACTTGGACGGATGCTTGAACTTCAACCGCAAGGCGGTCCAGGTGAGGCCCGGTTTCTCTGAAGGCTACGGCAACATCGGCTTTGTGGAGTTGCAACGCGGCAACGTCGATGAGGCCATCAAGAATTTTGAACGCGCCACCACTTTCAATTTCCGTTATGTCCAGGCCTTCGCCAACCTGGGCAACGCTTACCTCATGAAGGGTCTGGTGGAGGAAGCCATCGCCGCCAATCAGAAGGCCATCAAACTCGCCCCGGATTTCGCACCGGCCCACAACAACCTGACCATTGCTTACCTGGAGAAGGGGGAATTCGCGCTGGCCATCGAGCACTGTGATAAGGCCGTTGCCCTGGGCTTCGACGTGGCTGCCCCGATCCGCCAGGAAATCGACGAGCACCGGGCGAAATTGAAATGAAGGGTCCAAGGGGTCGCGGGTCAAAGGGGTCGAGGATAACGCCTCGATTTGAGTATTTTCTTGAAACCCTCGACCAGCCGGCCACGCCGGAACAACCCTTGTGGCGGCAGCCCCTGCCGCTGAGCCGGACGTTTTGCGCGGGTTCATCTCGGCCAGCCTCAGACGTGCCCCTATCCGTCGGGGGTTATTTTGAAGCGGTGCGGTCGTTTCTCGAAGGAACCGGGCGCAAGGCGATGGACGACTGCCTGGAACGCTGGGGGGCGGAAGCGGCCGCTGCGGCGTCCTTCCGCATTTTTCTGGCCAAGCACGGTGAGTACTACCACCCGGGCCGGGTGGAGGCGGACATCGGAGGCAAGCCTTTCTGCTGGGTGGTCAATGTCGCAGTGTCCGCGGCGGGAAGAGCGCTCCTGCCCAAGGAATATGCCATCCTTAAAAAGCTGAACCAGGAATTCCCGAGGTCGTATGTGCCGGAGGTTTACGCCGCCGGCACGGAGGATGCCGGGAACGGCCGATCGATAGACCTGTTTCTGGGGCAATGGTTCCCGGGCTTTCACGAGTTTCACCTGACACGGAGCGCCGCCGGTACGCAGCCGTCGATCATCCTCTGGGATGCCGAAACCGGGCACCGCCATCTGGACCCAGGCCAGACCCGTGCGGTCTATCACGAAGTCGCCCGGATACTGACCTGTTATTTCAGCCTGACCACGCTTGAAGCTATCGGGGCCTGGCATCACGCCGCGGGGGATTTTGTGGTAAAGGTGAGCGGAAGCCGGCCCGAGGTTCGCCTGGTCACGGTGCGGGACTATCGCCCCCTTTTCCGGGCCCGCCAGGAAGCAGGCGATGCGTGCCCGGACCTCAAGACCCTCCTCGAAACCCTCTTGATCTTTCTGCTGAACCTCGGCATTCGCACCCGCCTGGACCGCTTGGACGGGACCGGGGACATGGCCTGGTCCGACCCGGTGGCCGTAGAGGCGACGGTGACCGGGATGCTGGCCGCCCTTGCGGAAAAACCGGCTCCTTTCGAATTGCCGCTGCCGCTGGACCGGCTTTTCAGGCGCTACCTCGCGGCCTGCTCCGCAGAGGACCTTCTGGAAATGTGCAGGCAAATCGCGTCTACCGTCTTTCCACAGGGCAGCCCGGAGCGTCTCTTGCTGGAAAATCATCTCCAAGAACATGCTGAAATTTTGGCGGTGGTTCATAGCCGGCTGGGATTCTCACAAGATGCAGCCTTGTTTTCACCGAAAGCCGCAAGATAAGGTATGCATCTAACCCCCCTGATTTCCAAGCCTCCAAGAGGCTTGGAAAACCGCTTTTTTATTGACAAGCGCCGCATTTGATTCTATAGCTTCACCTTGATTTTTTACAGATATTCCCCCCGGATAAGCATACATCAAAACCGAAAATTCAGCGGATCGAGAGAGGAGGTGAGCCGGTCTTTCCTGTGTTTCCTGCGGTCGTTGCGTTTCCAGGTGCTTAATCATCAACTCACACGGAGGTAGATAATGGCAAAACACAAAACCCCTATGCTGGACCAGCTGGAAAGTGGTCCGTGGCCGAGCTTTGTGTCGGACCTGAAAGAGTTGGCCGAACATCGCGCGAAAACAGCAGCCAAAGTCGACTACCAGATTCCGGTCGACGTGGTTGACGACGTTCTCGGCCTGATGGAGCTCACCTACAAGCACGGCCGCACGCACTGGAAGCACGGCGGCATCGTCGGCGTCTTCGGCTACGGCGGCGGCGTCATCGGCCGCTACTGCGACATGCCGGAGGAATTCCCGGGTGTGGCCCATTTCCACACCATGCGCGTCAGTCAGCCCGGCGGCAAGTTCTACACCGCCAATTACCTGCGCGAGCTCTGCGACCTGTGGGACCGCCGCGGAAGCGGCATCACCAACATGCACGGGTCCACCGGCGACATCATTTTCCTGGGGACCACGACCCCGCAGCTGGAGGAAATCTTCTTCGAGCTGACCCACAAGATGAACCAGGATCTCGGCGGCTCGGGCTCCAACCTGCGCACCCCCTCCGACTGCATCGGGGAAGCCCGCTGCGAATACTCCTGCTACGACACCCAGGCGCTGTGCTTCACGCTGACCAACGATTACCAGGACGAGCTGCACCGCCCGGCCTTTCCGTACAAGTTCAAATTCAAGTTCGACGGCTGCCCGAACTGCTGTGTGGCCTCCATCGCCCGCGCCGACATGTCCTTCATCGGCACCTGGCGCGACGACATCCGCATCGATCAGGAAGCGGTCCAGGGTTATATCGGCGGTGAATTCGCCCCGAATGCCGGCGCCCACAAAGACCGCGACTGGGGCAAATTCGACATCAAGAAAGAGGTCATCGACCTGTGCCCCACCGAATGCATGTGGATGGAAGGCAAGACACTCAAGATCGACAGCAAGGAATGCAACCGCTGCATGCACTGCATCAACGTCATGCCCCGCGCCCTGAGGATCGGTGAAGACCGTGGTCTTTCCATCCTGGTGGGTGCCAAGGCCCCCATTCTCGACGGCGCCCAGATGGGTTCGCTGCTGGTCCCCTTCGTCAAGGTGGAAGAGCCGTACGACGAGATCAAGGAAGTCATCGAGAAGATCTGGGATTGGTGGATGGAAGAGGGCAAGAACCGCGAGCGCCTGGGCGAGTTGATCAAGCGCCAGGGCTTCCAGAAAATGCTGGAAGTGACCGGCATTGCGCCCGATCCGCGCCATGTGAAAGAGCCGAGATCCAACCCCTACATCTTCTGGAAGGAAGAAGAGGTCGAGGGCGGCTGGTCGCGCGACGTCAACGAATTCAGAAAATACCATCGCAGATAAGGGGGATGAACTATGGCATTTATATCTTCAGGATACGATCCCAAAGAGCCGATGAAAAACCGCATCACGGACATCGGCCCGCGCAAATACGACGAATTCTATCCGCCGGTCATTGCCAAGAACAAGGGCAAATGGCTGTATCATGAAATCCTCAAGCCCGGCGTGTTGGTCCACGTGGCCGAGTCCGGGGACAAGATTTTCACCGTCCGTTGCGGCGGAGCGCGCCTCATGAGCACCCTGCTCATCAAAGAGATTGCCGATATCGCCGACAAGCACTGCGGCGGTTACGTCCGCTGGACCACCCGCAACAACATCGAGTTCCTGCTGGACGACGAGAAGAAGGTCGAGCCGCTGCTCAAGGACCTGGCAAGCCGCAAGTTCAAGGGCGGCAGCTTCAAGTTCCCGGTCGGCGGCACCGGCGCCGGGGTCACCAACATCGTTCACACCCAGGGCTGGATGCACTGCCACACGCCGGCCACCGACGCCTCCGGCCCGGTCAAGGCCACCATGGACGTGCTCTTCGAGGACTTCCAGAAGATGCGGCTGCCGGCTCAAATGCGGGTGTCGCTTGCCTGCTGCCTCAACATGTGCGGCGCCGTGCACTGCTCGGACATCGCCATCCTGGGCTACCACCGCAAGCCGCCCATGATCGACCACGAGTACCTCGACAAGATGTGCGAGATTCCGCTCGCCATCGCCGCCTGCCCGACCGCGGCCATCAAACCGGCCAAGATGGACATCGCCGGACAGAAGGTCAACAGCGTCGCCGTCAACAACGAGCGCTGCATGTTCTGCGGCAACTGCTACACCATGTGCCCGGCCTTGCCGCTGGCCGACAAGGAAGGCGACGGCATCGTCATCATGGCGGGCGGTAAGGTGTCCAACCGGATCTCCGCGCCGAAGTTCTCCAAGGTCGTCGTGGCCTTCATCGAGAACGAGGCCCCGCGCTGGACCAAGACCACTCAGGTCATCAAGAAGATGATCGACGTCTACTCACAAGATGCCCGGAAATACGAGCGCCTCGGCGAATGGGCCGAGCGCATCGGGTGGGAACGCTTTTTCGAGAAATGCGAGATCCCGTTCACGCACCACCTGATCGACGATTTCCGCGATCCGGCCTACTACACCTGGCGCCAGACCACGCAGTTCAAGTTCTAATCCGTCTGGATGGCATGGGGGGCACCCGCCAAGGGTGCCCCCTCACTTTAAGGAAAAGAGGTAAACCATGGAGTACGCGGAAGCGAAGGCCAAGATAGTTGAAGGACTCACCAAGAAGCTCAAGAACAAGTCCAAGTTTTATTTCAACGACCTCTCCGAGATCCTGGAGATGAAGCCGCGGGAGGCCAAGAAGCTGATCAACGACATGGTGGCGGACGGCACGCTGGAGTACTGGTCCAGCGGCAGCACCTCCATGTACGGCCTTAAGGGGACCGGCAAACAGGCGGCTGCAGAGCACGAAGAATAGAACCGCCCGGTTTTCGGCGGTTTTCTTTTCGGTCTCTCCCGACGACAATCGATGCAGCTTCGTGAAACGGAATTCCCCCGGCTGATCATCGCAGCCTTGCGCGGCGGTTCGGGCAAGACGATCGTATCGATCGGCATCATCGCGGCGCTGCGCGGGCAGGGACATACCGTCGCCCCCTTCAAAAAAGGTCCGGATTATATCGATGCGGGCTGGCTTGCCTTAGCGGCAGGCCGGCCCTGCTACAATCTGGACACTTTTCTTCTGGACGCGGACCTGATCCGGCGCTCCTTCTGTATCCACGCCCCGTCCTTTGACGTCGCCCTCATCGAAGGCAACCGCGGCCTCTACGACGGGATCGACCTCGACGGCGCCACCAGCACCGCCGAACTGGCCAAATTGCTGAAGGCGCCCGTGGTGATGTGTGTGGACTGCACCAAGACCACCCGCACCATGGCCGCGGTGATCTCCGGCTGCGTGCAGTTCGAACCCGGTGTGTCGATCCGCGGCGTGATCCTCAACCGCGTGGCCGGATCGCGTCACGAATCCATCCTGCGGCGCAGCATAGAGCACTACAGCGGGGTGCCGGTCATCGGCGCGGTGCCGAAGCTCGGCCGGCAGATCTTCCCCGAACGACACATGGGGCTGGTGCCCACCCCCGAGCACGGGTGGGCCGCGGACTCGATCCAGTCCATAGGCCGCATCGCCGCCCGGCACATAGACCTCGAGGCCCTCGCCCGCATTGCCCGCGAGGCCACGCCCATGGGCGACGCCTGCAGCTCATCGGAGCTCGACCGGCCCGCGGCCGGGCCGGAGAAAGACCGGCCGGCATCCGCGCGCATCGGCATCCTGAGAGACTCCGCGTTTCAGTTCTACTACCCCGAGAACATCGAAGCCCTGCAAGCCGCCGGCGCGCAGATCGTGTTCGTCAGCCCCCTGCGGGAAGACACCCTGCCCGATGTTGACGCGCTGTACATCGGCGGCGGGTTCCCGGAAACCCACGCCCAGGAGCTGTCGGCCAACACCGGTTTCAGCCGACGCGTGCGGGAGCTGGTTGAGCGCGGTTTTCCGGTCTACGCCGAATGCGGCGGGCTCATGTATCTCGGCGAGGAGTTGGTCCTCGAGGGCAAAAGCTTCCCCATGGCAGGGGTGTTGCCCTTGTCATTCGGTTTGTTCAAACGGCCCCAGGGCCACGGCTACACCGTGGTCACCGTGGAAGGCGAAAACCCCTACTACCCGGTCGGGACCGAGGTCCGCGGCCACGAGTTTCACTACTCCCGTGTGCTCAGATGGTCCGGATCGGAGAGCGATTTCGTTTTTAAAATGCGGCGCGGGGTCGGCATCCACGGCGACCGCGACGGCATCGTCCACAAAAACGTCCTCGCTACCTACACCCACATTCACGCCCTGGGAAACCCCGGATGGGCAAGCGCGCTGGTCCGCAATGCCGTCGCCTACCGCTCCCGCAGATCCTGCTGAAGAGATCCGCAACCGGGTGCTGCGCCTGATCGGCGGCAGGCGCCTGCCGCCGGCCGACATTATCAGGGAAATCGGCGGCCGTTTGAAACTCAAAAAGAACCGGGTGCAAAGGGCGATCCACGACCTGGTGGCGGCGGGGGAACTCGCTTACACCTATGAGCACGGGCGGACATTCCTCGAGCCGTCCTTCGACCGCCCCGTGCGGGTGGCCGAGCGCATCGTTCTCATTCCGCCTGAAAAAGTCTTCGCCTCCGGGCCTGAGGATGTGGTCATCCGTGTCATGCCCGGGGCGTCCTTCGGTGCCGGCCGGCACCCCACCACCCGGCTCGCCTTGCGAGGGGTCGAGTTTGTATTGACCCGCTGCGAAAAACCGTCGGCCGAGCCGGGCAGCCGTGTTCTCGACATCGGCACCGGCACCGGCGTTCTGGCGATGGCGGCGGTGCTGCTGGGCATTGAGGCCGGCATCGGCATCGACCTCGATCCCTGCGCGGTGGCTGAGGCCAAGGCAAACGCCCGTCTGAACGACCTGGATGCACGCTTCATGGTTTCCGACACCGCGGTCGAGCGCATCAGCGGGCCTTTCGCATTAGTCGCAGCCAACCTGAGGCTTCCGACCCTTCTGCGTCTGGCCCCATCCATCGCGGCCTGGACCCCGCCGGGGGCTGCCGTAGTGTTGTCCGGTATCCGGGTTGAAGAACGCACTGCAGTTGTTTGCGCGTATGAAAGCGAGTCTTTCGAAACGACGTGGAGTGCAGAAGAGGATGAGTGGATAGGCTTGGCGCTGAGAAAAAAGGCTGTTAAAAAAGGCGGGCATCCTTGAGGATGCCCGCCTTTTTTGATTGACTGATAGTAATCAACCCTTCTTCGGGTGACAGTCGTTGCAGGTCACCGGCGCCTTCTTCGGAGCGTATTTTTTGTTGAATTCCTTGTGGCAGCTGATGCAGTTGTCATGGAACGCTTCGGCGTGATACTCGAGTTTCTGCTTCTTGTCCAGTTTGGGGGCATTCTTGCCCTTCGGGGCTTCGCCCGGTTTTTTGTGGCACTCGATGCATTTTTGAACCTTGCTGTCGGCCTTCAAATCCTTCAGCGGTTCGCCCTTGGCATCGTGGTGGCACTCGCCGCAACCCTTGGGGTAAATGTCCGCATACTGCTTGGCGAACTCCTCGGAGTGCTTCTTGTGGCTGAGCTGGACCTCGCCCTTAGTGACCTTGTCGTAGCCCTTCATATCGATTTTCAACACATCGGCCACCTTGGCGTAGATGCCGCCTGCGAGGAACAGGCACGCCACCGCAACGACCACTGCAATTGCAATTTTCTTCCTCATACCGTCTCCCTCTGCCTCCCTTTGAGTTTATGGTTATTGCCGCTTGCCCAAAGCATTACCCAACTCAAAACCCTCTGATTTTTTACCAAGGAACCGTCCGGCTGTCAATGCCTCTCTCCGGCCTTTTTTCGGCGCCGAAGATCTCTTCCGGTCAATCGGTCTTCGGTGAGGCGTCCGCAGCGGCTTTTCTGCGGGCAAGCAGCCGGGCGCTGAAAATGCTGATTTCGTAGAGGAGCATCAGGGGCAAGGCCATCAGGATCATGGACACGACATCCGGGGTCAGAAACGCCGCCACGAGGAAGGCCAGCAGCACGGCGTACTTGCGGTTGCGCTTCAGGTAATCAGCCGAGATGATGCCGAGCCAGGCCAGGCAGGTCAGGACCACGGGCAGCTCGAACAACAGCCCGAAGATGAACAGCAGTTTGGTGGCGAAGTTCAGGTATTCGCGCATGGAGGGCAGGGTGCGGATGTAATCCGTGCCGAAGCCCAGCAGGAATTTGAACCCCGAGGGGAACACCACGAAATAGCCGAACAGGGCGCCGCCGATGAAGAAAAAAGAGGTGATCGCGATAACCGGCCCCAGCAGGTGTCTTTCCTTGTGATACAGACCGGGCGCAACGAACATCCAGAACTGGTAGAGAAGCACGGGGCTGGCCAGAATGATTCCGGACAGGAAGGCGACCTTGAGATAGGTGAAGAACGCTTCGGGGATCCCCGTGAATATCAGCTTGCCGCCCTCGGGCATGACCCTGATGAGGGGATAGACCAGGATTTCGAACAGCTGCTCTTTAAAACCGTAGCAGAGGAGGAAACCGACGCCCACGGCGATGAAGCTCTTGATAAGCCGCGAGCGCAGCTCGTCCAAGTGGGCGGTGAAGGGCAGCTTTTCATCCTCGCGCAGCATCCTCGGTTTTCCGTTCTGTCAGGGTTGAGCGGTCCGATTCTCAGGCCGACTTGGGCTTGTCTGCGGGAGGCGGGGCCTGCGGCGGCGGTGTTTCCGTAACATTCGGGGCCGAGGATTTTTCAGCGTTCCAGGTCTCGAAGGCCTTTTTCAGCTCTTCCAGCTTTTCGGTAGCAGAGGGTTCCGTCGGTGATTCCGCGGCGGCCGGTTCCGGTGGGAGTCCGAGAGCCTCGGGTTCCACGGCGACGGGTTCCGTTAAGGCGCTGGAAGCCGGAGGTTCCGCGGCGGCAGGTTTTACAGGACCCTCGATTTCGGATTGAATGGTCTTGTTGACTTCCGAGTGGAACTCATTGAAGGCTTTCTTGGCCTCCGAGATCTCGCTGTCGACCTGGAAGGTTTCCTTGAGTTCGGTGGTGGCTTTTTGGAACTCACGCACGGCGCGGCCCAAGGATTTTGCCAGATCCGGAAGTTTTTTCGGGCCGAGAACTATCAACGCCACCACGGCGATCAGGATGAGCTCCGGCATGCCGATGCCAAACATAGGCGATCTCCCAAAAAGTGACGCCGCTTCGCCCGCGGTTGAATCCGTCTCGTTCGGGCATGTGCGGCGAACAAGCCATTTTTACTGGTTTCCGCAGATCCTGTCAAGGCGAAGCCGCGTCCGGCCTGAGCACCAGAAAATAAAGTTTGCCGGGGTGTTTGAGATGGCCGGCGGCGAGTTCCGCGTAGGGGCCGCTGCCCCAGAAAAGATCCGCACGCCCCGCACCGGTGATGGCGCCGCCGGTGTCCTGGTTCAGCATGAAGCGCCGGCAGTCCACCCAGGATGTGATCTTGCCCATACTGTCGCTCAGCGGTTTTTGCGTCGTGACGAAGGTCAGTGCCGAGGCAGGAAAAATCCTCCTGTCCAAGGCCACGGACCGGCCCGGCGTGAGCTTGACATTCAGGGACCCCAGGGGGCCGTCCGGCGTAATCTTGAAAAAAATGTAACTCGGGTTGTGGTTCAACACGCGCTGAATTTCTCCCGGGTGCTGGTTGAGGTAGTCCCTGATGCGCTGCATGGACATTTCCTCGCGGCTGATCCGGCCCTCCTCGATCAGCAGCTGCGCGATGCTGCGGTAGGGGCGGCCGTTGCTTGTGTCGTAGCCGACCACAAGGGTCTGCCCGTCTTCGAGGAGGACCCGGCCGGAGCCCTGGACGTGCAGAAAAAAGAGTTCCACCGGATCGTTGACCCAGGCAAGCGGCTGGGCGTTGCCGTAAAGCGCGCCTGCTTCGTCGATGTCGCGGCGATCGAAGTAGGGGACGACGCCGCCGTTCTGGACCCGGCCGATGAGTTTTTCTCCCTTGTATTTCTCGGCAAAAGCACCCAGGTCGATGCTCAGCAAATCCTCCGGCCGGCCGTAGATCGGGTACCGGCAGTCGGGGCTGGTCGAGCGGCGGCCCTTGAGTAGGGGCTCGTAATACCCGGTGAAAAGAACTTCGCCCTTCTGGTCCCGGCCGACGGACTGGTAGACCCGGTAGAAGGTACGGATGTATTTTTGAAGATCGGCGCCGGTCGGTCGCGTGCGGACAAAGCTCTGGAAGCGCTGCAAGGTGAGCAGAAGGTGCCCGGCGGTGTAGCGGTCGCGGCCGAACTCAAACTCGCGGCCGGGGGGCAGTGCCGCTAGGTAGACGATGCTCTGGCTGATTCCATGCTCCAGGCCTTCGAAGTCGAGGTCATCCGAGAAATCCGGGTAGGCGGACGGTTCGATGCGGACCATCGGCGGCGGTGCTTCTGCACCGGGCGGCGCAGGGGGCGGTTTGAGCGGCGCAGGACACCCGAATAACAGAAGCGCCAGCACGGAAACGAGAGCGAGGCCGCATGTTTCATGGATGGGCAGGCGATGAAGCGGATTAGTAGGTTTCGACATTTTCATAGGGCTCGTTTGAAACAAGCTTAGACAGGCCAAACAGGATGTTCAGGATGTTTACCAACGCCTCGCAATCAGGAAATCCTGTCCATCCTATCGGGGGGATTTTTCTATTTATCGGCACGGCGCTTGTAAGTTCCGCTCTTGCCGCCGGACTTCTCGATCAGCTGGATGCCGGTGATGGTCATCTCCCGGTCGTGGGCCTTGCACATGTCGTATATGGTGAGCGCGGCCAAGGAGGCGGCGGTAAGCGCTTCCATCTCTACCCCGGTCTGGTCCAGCGCCCGCACGCTCGCCCGGATGCCGATGGCATGCTGCGTTTCGTCGGGGAGAAAGTCGATCTGGACATGGGTGATGTTGAGGGGATGGCACATGGGGATCAGGCCCGAGGTCCGCTTGGCGGCCATGATGCCGGCGATCCGCGCGGTTTCGAGGACGTTGCCTTTCTTGACCTTCTGGTCGCGGATCAGCTCGAAAGTGTCCGGCCGCATGCGGACCTCTGCGTCGGCCGTCGCCGTGCGCACGGTCGCCGCCTTGTCGGTCACGTCCACCATGCGCACGCGGCCCTGGTCGTCAAGATGAGTGAATTCAGCCATCGGGTTTTCACCTCTGTGTTACAACTCGGCAATGATGGTTCAGCAAAAAACGGTTACGGCGTCTTGCGATGCCCCATTTGATAATGAGGTCGATTTAAAAATATGGAGGTCGCTTCCAGCCGCGGTCATTAATAGAACTAAATTTTGCATCTGACATTGTCAAGCAAAAGGAGCGGAATGATCTCCACTCAACCCTGCCCTTGGACAGAGTGCAGTTAATCCGGACATTCGACACATGGGATGGTCTTGCTTTAATGCTTTATTAAAGAAAATGCACCAGGCTTAACTCTCGCGCCATATTTTCTCCCCGAACAACCGACCGCTGCACGGTGGGTTGGCCGATGCCCAACCGGCGCGCCGTCTGCACACCACTCATCCCGAACAGCTTGTCGACATCCTGCCACTCCGTTTGAGGCTTCCTTAAAATGACCCCATGCCCGCAGAACTCATAATGATCCAGCTCCGCCATCGACGATACCATCTTTGCCCGCAGCGGATTCAAGTGGAAATGGTTCGGCAGGAGTGCCCAGCTGGAGAAGGTCGTTCGGGTCTTGCTGAGAATTCGTCCGGGTCGGTTGAAAAAATCCTGCTGATCCGAGTCAGCACGATAAATGCGGCGCCGTTCAATCCCCCGGCAGACAATATGATTTTCTGAGGGCTCGAGACACGATGGAAGAGCGGATTGGGAAGAAATTGAAGTGCGAGTGCGAGTTGCTTAAGTGTTAGCGGGGTTCATGAGCTTCTTTAAATCCCTGCTTATGATGTTTGTCGCCATCGACAAGAAGATATTCGCCCCGGCCTTGACATTCATTGCAAACCAATTCGCGGTCTTTTGCAACCACATACCCTTTTCCGTTACAGCCTGCACAAACCATTTCAGCCTCCCGGTGAGTGCCTTTCATGGCGCAATCAAAAGAGTTGCATTAACGTGCTTCGCTTATATGCTGTTTGTGAGTGGCTGGCAAGAAAAAAATAGACCAATCAAGTATGATTATCAAATACGATTGGCTGGGAACTGCGGCGAGCCCTTTTGCGTGTCCGCTTTACCAGCTTGATGGGTTGCGCGGCCTCCCACTCCGCCACCGATCCTGGGGCAATGCGAAACAAGGGGTGAGGATGCTCAACGCCAATTTCTTGAACCTCCCGTCGAGCTGTCATGTTTATTCTCCTTATTGTGAAATCCTTGAAACCGGAAACGACTCCTGGAGGATGAAACATCGGTCTTCCTGAAACGATTGCTCAGGAAGGGCTTTGACTGAAACTTTCTATGATTGGGGGTGGGTCAATTTACAATGCCGATGGACACCGTCTGCACACCACTCATTCAGAGCGCCCTAACCGCCCAATAACACAGCACGCCTCTAACCTTCACGCCCCTCAGTTGGTTTAGGATTTCCGGCGCCGGTCTTTTTGAGGAGCCCATCGGTTGACAGGGGCTCTTGAAGGCGTAATGTATGCACATATGTTCAATCACAAACAAACTTTCGCAGGGGTATTCGCCATGGACCAAGATAACAGTATGCCTTTGCGTATTGTGAACGCGGACCGGGTCAAAACGGCCCGGCGTGAAGCTTCTCCCGAGGACGAGCTGCTGCGGCTGGCGACCATTTATCAAGTGCTGGGCGACCCCAGCCGGTTGAAGATCGTCATGGCGTTGCGCCGGGAAGAGATGTGCGTCTGCGACCTGGCGGCCCTCACGGGAATCAGCGAGTCGGCCGTCTCGCACCAGATGCGGCGTTTGAAAGACCTGGCGCTGGTGAAAACGCGGCGCGACGGGCAGGTGGTGTATTATGCGCTTGACGACAAGCATGTGGTGCTGCTTCTTGACATCGGGCTGAGGCATGTGCGTGAATGACGAAGCAGCAGATAAGGTTTTAAAAAATGAAATGAAGTTATTTGAAGGGTTAATTCATGGAGTTTATACTTAAGGTACTGGGCGAATCGCGGCATCTGCTGTTGGACGCGGCGGTGTACATCCTGTTCGGGCTGGTGGTGAGCGGGCTGTTCAGGGTGTTTCTCAACCCGAACTCCATCGCCCGCCACCTGGGCAACGGCCGCTTTTCGTCGGTGTTCAAGGCGGCCCTGATCGGCGTGCCGGTACCGCTCTGAAGTTGCGGCGTGCTGCCCGCAGCCGTGTCGCTGCGCAAACAAGGGGCCACCCAGGGGGCCACCACCGCATTTCTGATCTCGACCCCGGAGTCCGGCGTGGATTCGATCGCCGTGACCTGGGCCATGATGGACCCGGTCATGACCGTGGCGCGGCCGGCCTCGGCATTTATCACCGCCTTCGTGGCCGGTGTAGCCGAGAACCTTTTCAGCTACCGCAAGGGCGCCGCGCCCGCCATCCCGGACCTGACCTGCCCGGTGGACGGGTGCTGCGACGGCGTAGGCTGCGACCCGGAGGACCACCGCAATCATCACCGCTTCACTGAGAAGTTGCGGGCCGGTCTCAAATTCGCCGTCACGGACCTCTGGGGCGACATGGCCCCGTGGTTTTTCTTCGGCCTGCTCCTGGCCGGCCTGATCACCGTTCTCGTCCCCGAGGACCTTTTCAGCCGCCATCTCGGCTCGGGCTTGCCGGCCATGCTGCTGATGCTGGCGGTCGGCATCCCGCTTTACATCTGCGCCACGGCCTCGACCCCGATCGCGGCGGCCCTGATCCTAAAGGGGGTGAGCCCGGGCGCTGCCCTGGTGTTCCTGCTGGCGGGGCCGGCGACCAACATGGCCTCGATGACGGTGCTGCTGGGGACGTTGGGCAAGCGAGCGACGGTTATTTACTTGGCATCCATAGCGGTGTGTTCGGTGCTGCTGGGGCTGGCGGTCGACCATGTGTACGCCGTCCTGGGCATTTCCGCCAAGGCTGCAGCAGGCCAAGCCGCGGAGGTCTTCCCGATAGGGGTGCAATGGATCGCCGCTGTGGCGGTCGTTGGGATCTCGGTCAAGCCGACCGTTCAGAAGCTGAGGTCCATCATCGAGAAAAAAGGGTCGGTAGCGGCCGCGAGCAAGACGAAAAAGGAGTCGGCCGCAGAGGCCAACTGTGCCCCCGAGGCGGGCAATCCCCTATCGCCAAGGCAGCCTTGCAGCGGCGCCACCTGAACGTGCTCATCGGGGTCGGTCGGTGACCGGCGAGCCAAAACCAGGATGAGCTGACGGTTGGTGGAATCGGTGTTGCCTCGCAGGCTTAGGCAACGGAGGCAGGCGCGAACATCGATGCCGGAGGCCTCTCCCGCTGTTAGTGGATTTCCTGATCGACCATATCTACCTCAGGAATCCAATCTGAACCGTTCCTGCCCACAGAAAATATAGACCCCTTCTTTCGGGGCCAGGCAGGCGAGGCCCATGTTGAGCCGGGAGGATAGCTCGACGGCCAGACCGGTCGGCCGGGATACTGACAGGATGGCGGGTATGCGCGCCCGGGCGGCCTTCTGGACCAGCTCGTAGCTCACCCGGGAGGACAGGATCACAAGGGCTGCTTGCGGGAGGCTGCCTTCGAGAAGCGCTTTGCCGATGGCTTTGTCCAAGGCGTTGTGGCGGCCGATGTCCTCGGCGACGGCGAGCAGCTGGCCCTGGGCATCCCAGAGAGCGGCGGCGTGGGAGGCGCGCGTACGGTCCCTGAGCGGCTGATTCCGGGTCAAGGCATCAAGACAGGCAAGGGCGGTGGACATCACGATGGCCGGGCCCGCCGGCACGGGACGCAGCAGCTGGTAAAGGTCCTGGACCAGCTCCTTGCCGCACAACCCGCAGCTGGTCTGGCTGATGTAGTTGCGTCGATCGAGGATGCCGGCAACTTCCACCCGTCGAGAGGGGGTCAGGGTTACCGTGACCACGTTGGTGCTCTCAGCGTCGCAGTAGGCGATCGAGGTGTACTCCGCCGGGGTGTCGATGATACCCTCGCCGAGGCAGAAACCGGCGACGTGGGCGATCTCCTCCCCCGGGGTGCGCATGATCACCGAATAGGGCTTGCCTTCCACCCGTATGGAAAGCGGCTCCTCCCCGAGCAGTTGCATGTTCAGCGAGAGGGTTCGGTTTTTATCCCAAAGAATTACGGGCTGATCGAGGGAGGTGTCCACAAGGGCCTCCAAAATGCATGTAATTTGAGAAAACTTCCCTGCACCCGACAATCAAATCCCTCCAATCCTCTTTGTAAAAGAGGCGCGAAGGGCATTTTCGATTTCCATTCGGGTGGCGCTATGAGCCCCGAAAGGATTCCAGGCGAGTTTATGCTCTCTGGGATCCAAAAACAACCGGTAAAAAAACAAGTCGGTCGGCAGCTGTTTGCAGGCCAACTCATTTTTTTGTTGACATTTTTTTCGCATCATCTAATATTTACCGGTTTTTGAGACACCATCATTTTTTAGGAGGCACCCGATGTACGCGGTCGTCAGCACAGGCGGAAAACAATACAAGGTTCAAAAAGGCGAAACCCTGCGGATTGAAAAAATTCCGGGCGAAGTCGGTGGAAAGGTGACCTTCGACAAGGTGCTCCTGGTTGCGGATGGCGAGAACATTCGCGTCGGCCAGCCCATGGTCGAAAAAGCGGCGGTCCAGGCGAGCATTGTCGAGCAGGACAAGGCCAAGAAGATCCTGGTCTTCAAATACAAGCGCCGCAAGCGCTATCGCCGCAAGGCAGGCCATCGCCAGCCCTACACCGCCATCCGTATCGACGGCATCGAAGCATAAGCATATCAGCGTTCATTCGTATCAAGCGAATCGCTTAACCGGATTCCAATGAAAAATCCGGCGGCTTTGTAAAAAGTTCAAATTCAAAGCGCACAAATCCCGCCGAATGAGGCGTGCTCATGTCCGCCGCAGTGAGCGCGGGATGCAGTGCAAAGCTGAAGTTGAGCTTTTTACGAAGTTGCCAAAGGAGTTGAGGATATGGCACACAAAAAAGCAGCCGGTAGTTCCAGAAACGGCCGCGACAGCGCCGGGCAACGGCGCGGGGTCAAGATCTACGGCGGGCAGCTTGTCCGGGCGGGCAACATTATTGTGCGCCAGGTGGGCACTAAGTTCCACCCGGGCAACAACGTCGGTCTGGGCAAGGATTTCACCCTGTTCGCCAAGATCGACGGCATCGTCGCCTTTGAGCGCCAGGGGCGGTCGCGCCAGAAAGTAAGCGTCTACGCGCCAGAGTGAAATTTATTGACGAAGCGTTCATAACCGTTCAGTCCGGTGACGGCGGAAGCGGTTGTGTGAGTTTCCGCCGTGAAAAGTACGTGCCCCGCGGGGGTCCGGACGGCGGCGACGGCGGCAAGGGCGGCGATGTCACACTGGTCGCCTCCGCGGAGCGCAGAACGCTCTACCCCTTTCGATTCAAACACGACTTCGCGGCCGAACGGGGCGGCGGCGGCCAAGGCCGGCAGAAATCCGGCCGCAACGGCGCCGACCTCGTTATCGAGGTGCCGCCAGGCACGATCGTCCGGGATGCCGAATCCGGCGAGATCATCAAGGATTTTTCCCAGCCCGGAGAATCCTTCATTGCCGCGCGCGGCGGCCGCGGCGGTAAAGGCAACACCCACTTCAAGTCCGCTACGCACCGCACCCCGCGTTTCTCCCAGCCGGGCGAGCCCGGCGAGTTCAAGCAGCTCAAACTAGAGCTCAAGCTTCTGGCCGACGTGGGCATCGTCGGCCTACCCAACGCGGGCAAATCCACCCTGATCAGCGTCATCTCCTCGGCCAAGCCCAAGATCGCCGATTACCCCTTCACAACCCTCGTCCCCAACCTGGGGGTGGTCAAGGCCGGCGATAGGGAGCCTTTCGTGGTGGCCGACATCCCCGGTCTGATTGCCGGGGCGCACGCCGGCACGGGGCTGGGGATCCGCTTTCTGCGCCACGTCGAGCGCACGCGCATTCTGCTGCACCTGATCGATGCCTCCGCCATCGATCCGGAAACGCCCCTTGCGGCGTTCGACACCATCAACGCCGAGATCACGCTTTACAGCCGTTCGCTCGCCCGCAAGCCCCAGCTCGTTGCTCTCAACAAACTGGACATCCCCGGGACCGAGGAACGGGCCCGGGCCTTCAGGGCGGCCTTGAAAAAAAGGCAAAAGGTCCATCTCATTTCAGCTGCGACCGGCAAAGGCGTCGCCCCGCTTCTGTCCGACATCTGCCGGCGTTTGGATGAGCTTCGCCATGAACCTCCGCCAGATCCCGATTGAGAGTATCCGCCGGGTCGTCGTCAAGGTGGGCAGCAATGTCCTGACCGCGCCCGATGGGCTGAACATCAAAATCATGCGCGAGTTGGCCCGCCAAATAGGCACGCTGATGGACCGGGGCCTCGAGATCATCCTGGTGTCCTCGGGCGCCATGGCCTCCGGGGTAAAGAAAATCGGGCTGGATCGCCGGCCCGACGAGCTCCCGCGGCGTCAGGCCGTGGCGGCCGTGGGTCAGGCCGGCCTCATCATGGAATACGAAAAGGTCTTCGAGCGGCACGGCCGCAAGGTCGCGCAGATCCTGCTCACGAGCGAGGACCTCACCAGCCGCAAGCGCTATCTCAACGCGCGCAACACCCTGAACACCCTGCTCGAGTGGAAGATCGTGCCGATCATCAACGAAAACGACACGGTCTCGGTGGAGGAGATCAAGCTGGGGGACAACGACAACCTGGCCGCCATGATCTCGCTTTTGATGGACGCCGACCTGCTGATCAGTTTGAGCGACATCGACGGGCTGTTTACCAAGGACCCCCGTACGCATGCCGACGCGCAGCTGATCCCAGTGGTGGCCGCCATCACCAAGGGCACCGAAAAGGCCGCCGGAAGCATCCCCGGGCCGCTCGGGACCGGCGGCATGCTGAGCAAGCTCGCCGCCGCGCGCAAGGTAAACTCCGCCGGGGTGCCCATGGTGATCGCCAAGGGGGACAAGCCGGGCATCCTGACACGGCTGCTGGACGGGGAGCCGCACGGCACCTACTTTGTGCCGCGCCGGGAAAAGCTGACGCGGCGTAAATGCTGGATCGCGTTCTCGCTCAAACCCAAGGGCAGCCTCACGGTTGATGCCGGCGCCAAAACCGCTCTCACCCTGCGCGGTAAAAGCCTGCTCGCCAGTGGGGTCGTTGCGGTTCAGGGCGAGTTTGCCGTCGGCGCAGCGGTGGAGTTTCTGGGCCCGGAGGGGGAGCCCCTCGGCGTCGGCCTCGTCAACTACAGTGCGGCCGATATCCGCAGGGTCATGGGCCTAAGGTCCCAGCACATCCGGCAGGTTCTGGGCCACAAGTCCTACGACGAGGTGATCCATCGCGATAATCTTGTGATAACCGCCATGGATGAGGTACAAGGGACGGAGAAGTAGAAATGACCATTTCTGCATCGTGCGTCTCTCGCGGTTCCCGCGGCGTGCTCTGTGAATGCCTCAGGCCGCGCGATTCGAGCGCCTGGGACGTGAATTTTTAGCGCCGCTGCCAGGAATGAAACTATGGACACTATCGACGTCACCATTCAAAGCATGGCAAGGGCCGCCCGACAGGCGGCGAAAGCCATGGCCGGCTGCTCATCACGGCAGAAAACATCCGTGCTTGAGCGCGTGGCCGAGGAGATCACCCGCCGGGCCGATGACCTCATGGCCGAAAACCGCAAGGATCTCCAGGCGGCCAAGGCCGGCGGCTTTTCGGCGGCCATGATCGACCGACTCACCCTCACGGACGCCACCATCGCGGCCATGGCCCGGGGGCTGCGGGAGGTGGCGCAGCAGCCGGATCCCGTGGGCAGCACGGGCCCCGTCCGCGCCCGGCCGAACGGGCTGCAGGTGGCGCGCATGCGCATCCCGCTCGGAGTGATCGGCATCATCTACGAGTCGCGGCCGAACGTGACCGTGGACGCGGCCGGGCTGTGCCTGAAAGCCGGCAATGCGGTCATCCTGCGCGGCGGCTCCGAAGCCCTGCATTCCAACCGGGCGCTGGCGGCCGTGATCGGGGGGGTGCTGGCGGGCAGCGGGCTGCCCGAGGCCGCCGTCCAGGTGGTGCCGGTGAAGGACCGGGCGGCGGTGAACGCCCTGCTGCAGCAGGAGGAGTCCATCGACCTGATCATCCCGCGCGGCGGCGAGGATCTCATCCGTTTCGTGGTCGCGCACTCGCGAATCCCGGTGCTCAAGCATTACAAGGGGGTTTGCCACGTCTACGTGGACGCGGGCGCCGACCTCGCCATGGCCGAGGAGATAAGCTTCAACTCCAAGGTGCAGCGGCCGGGAGTGTGCAACGCCATGGAGACCCTGCTTGTCCACCGGTCGGAAGCCGAGCGGTTCCTGCCAGCGATGGCCCGCCGCTTTGCCGAAGCCGGGGTTGAGCTGCGCGGCTGCCCCGAGTCGCAGCGGATCGTGCCGGGGATCGTGCCGGCCACGGACGCAGACTGGCCGGCTGAGTTCTTAGACCTGATTCTGGCCGTGAAAGTGGTGGCGGACATGGACGAGGCCGTCGGCCACATTGCCGCCTTCGGGTCAAACCATACCGAGGCCATCGTCACCCGCGATTACGAACGGGCGCGGCGTTTCGTGCGGGAGGTGGATTCCTCGGTGGTGCTGGTGAACGCCTCGACCCGCTTCAACGACGGCGGCCAGCTCGGCCTTGGGGCCGAAATCGGCATCAGCACCTCCAAGCTGCACGCCTACGGGCCGATGGGCGTCGAGGAGCTCACCACGACCAAGTTTGTGGTATACGGCAGCGGGCAAATCCGCGAGTGACGGCTGCGTAGAAAGCCCAATTTCCGCGTTGCGCGTCACCCCGCGTTCACTGCGGCGTACGTCGCTGTGCGCCTCGTTCAGCGGGATTCGCGGCGCCTTGAAACTGGACTTTTTGCGCAGCCGTCAACAATTCAGCTTCATTAATAAAATGAAAATAGGTTTATTCGGCGGCACCTTCAACCCGATCCACTTCGGCCACCTGCGGGCGGCCCTCGAAGTGAAGGAGGGGTGCGGCCTGGATCAGGTCCTCCTCATCCCGGCCGCGGTGCCGCCGCACAAGGACAGCGGCGCGCTGGCCGCCGCGGTCGACCGGCTGCGGATGATCGAGCTGGCGGCGGAGGGCGAACCCGGGCTGGCCGCCTCGGATATCGAGATCCGGCGCGGGGGGCCTTCGTACACCGTCGACACCGTCCGGCATTTTCGCCGCGAGCTGCCGGCCGGCACCGACATTTTTCTGATCGTCGGGCTGGACGCCTTTTTGGAGATCGACACGTGGAAGTCATTCCGGGAGCTGCTGACGCTGGTTCCTGTGATCGTGATCTCCCGGCCCGACGCCTCCCATCGCAGCGCCGGCTCCGAGCGTGATGCGGTCGCGGATTTCATCCGCTCCAGGATCTCGCCGTCATGCACGCTTTCAGGGGATCCGGCCGGTTTCAGTGCTGAAGGGGTTCGGAGCGTTACTCTTTTTTCGGTGACCGCCTTGGATGTTTCCAGCCGCCGGATCAGGGACCTGGCAGCCGCGGGCCGCTCCATACGCTTTCTGGTTCCCGAACCGGTTCGGAACCACATCAAAGCCAAAGGACTTTACCTATGACGGATGTCGTGGATGCCTCCTTGGAGGTCTTTTTCAAGGCCGTTTTGGGCAGGAAAGCCGTCAACGTGGTGGCGCTCGACGTGCGCGAGCTTACATCGATCGCCGACGTGTTCATCATCTGCAGCGGCCGCTCCAACCGCCAGGTGAGCGCCATTGCCGATCACATCGTGCGCGAGCTGCGCAAGCAAAAGATCAAGCCCCTGAGCGTGGAAGGCAACTCCGAAGGCCAATGGGTGCTGATAGATTACGGCTACGTCATCATTCATGTGTTCTTCGAGTCGGTGCGGCAGTTCTACGATCTGGAAGGCCTGTGGAGCGACGCGCGGCGCATCCCGGTTCCGGTTCCGCCGAAAACCAAGCCCGCCGCCGGCCGCCGGCCGCAGCCGCCGAGCGACGACGAATAGAGGCGCAGACATCATGGCTCCACCCCTTAAACCCTTCAAGACCCTTGTCGATTTCGTAACCGGTCGAGAGGTGCCGAACATCGGCGCCGAGGAAAACCGCCAGGCCGTCGAGCGCCTTCTCGCGGAACAGAAAGGCTTCGACCGGGAGGAGATCGAGGTCGAGGTGCCGATCGAAATGACCATCGCCGGGGAAACCTACCGTTCGGCCGTTGACTTGGTGGTGAACGCGGCCGGCCGGCGGGTAATGGCGTTCCGTTGCGCAGCAGGGTCTCTGGCTTCCTGCGAGCGCGAGATCCTGGCCGCCGCCCGTCTCTTGGACCGCTGTCAAATTCCGTTGGCCGTCGTTTCCGACGGCAGCACGGCCGTGGTGCTCGACACGCTCAGCGGCCGCAAGATCGGCGAGGGCCTGGAAGCGATTCCGGCCAAGGCGGATTTGCTCGCGCGGTTTGAACAGCTGCAGTTCAGCGACCTGACCGAGGAGCGGCGCACGCGGGAGGAGTTGATTTTCCGAACCTATGACCGCGAGCGGGTCAACTCGGCCCGGCAGCTCCGGGAGCGTTGACAGTTTTCCCGGTTCAGGATAAAGTGAAACATTATGGGAGGTTGAAGCGCGTTTTGTCGATTGCCGAGCGACCCACGCACTGCTGCTCAGCCGCTGTGCCCATCCATCGCCGCCGGTTTCTGCGATGGGGGTTGCTGGCGGCCTCCGTTTTTTTCCTGCCGCGCCAGGTGGGCGCCGCGCTTCAGGAGGCGACTGCGCCTGAACGCCGACTATCCTTTTTCAACACCCACACGGGAGAATCCCTCGAGGCCTGCTACTTTAAATCGGGATGCTACGACCCGAGCGCACGCAGGGCCATCAACCACATCCTGAGGGACCACCGCAGCGGCGAGGTCGGACCCATCGACGAACGCCTGCTGGACCTGCTGCACGACCTCTCCCGCCGCTGTGAGCACCCCCGCCCGTTTCACGTCATCTCCGGCTACCGCTCGCCCGAGACCAACGCCGCCCTGCACCGCGGCAACCGCGGTGTGGCGGCCCAAAGCCTGCATGTCCACGGCAAGGCGATCGACATCCGCGTGCCCGGCATCCAGACCTGCGAGTTGAAGGGCCTTGCCCTGTCGCTGGCGGCAGGGGGTGTCGGATACTACCCCGCGTCCGACTTCGTGCACGTGGACATCGGCCGGGTGCGCGCCTGGTAGCGGCCGGGCGTTTTCCGCTTATAAAGAAGTCGCTTTTAAAATCCCCCATCCCCCTTTGGAAAAGGGGGCCGGGAGGATTTCGTTCCACATAGCATGGTGCAGTGCGCCATAACCCGCGCTTAAGGAAACCGAGGGAGTTTTTCCTTCAGCGCGCGGTCGAGAGTGGGATCCCGCTGGTAGATATCCTGCCAAAATAGAACCCGGCCGTCCGAGTCCACCCCGGCGGTCATATAGATCAGGTGCACGGGAATTTTCCGGGCCAGGCCGATTGTGCGAAGCTGCCCGGTATCGATGGCGGCGCTCACGGCCTCGCGCGACCACCCGGGCGAATCCTTCAAGACGTACTCGGCCAGGTCCAGGGGTTTTTCGATGCGGATGCACCCGGAGCTGAACCCGCGCATGCTGCGTTCGAAGAGCTGTTTGGACGGGGTGTCGTGCAGGTAGACGTCGAATTTATTAGAAAAAATGAACTTGATTCGGCCGAGGTCGTTGTGGGGGCCGGGGTCTTTCTTGAGCTTGTAGCGGAAATTCTCGGCCGTCACCCCGGTCCAGTCGATACCGCTCGGGTCGAGCTCTGCGGCGTCCCTGCTCCAGCTCTCAAAGACGCGGATTTTCCCGCGGCTCATGTAAGTGGGGTCCTTGCGGGCTTTCGGCAGGATGTCCTGAACGGCGATGCGGGTGGGGATGTTCCAATCCGGGTGGATGCAAGCGACCCGAAAGGAATACAAAAGGAGGCCGGAATTGTTGCGGTCTATGTTTATGCGGACGGCAGCCTGCTGCAAAAGCTCACAAAAAGCCCATACCAGGCTCTTTTGAGCACCTGCTTGTCAGCACCGGGCCTGCACTCGATCAGAGCAGTCGCCGAGGACACAGATGGTTTTACCTCAGCGGATACCGTTTTGGTGTCCGTGAACCCCAAACTATAGACGCCCAACCCTGGGCTCCGGTTTTCATACGGCCGATTTTTTAATTTTTCCACTTTGGAATATGAGC
>Ga0210069_1000013_pt1 | contig 33473 bp, 30 predicted proteins | sample RushSE_TuleB_D2_FD_185568 | JGI IMG/M metagenome (GOLD analysis project Ga0210069, IMG submission 185568) | Wetland microbial communities from San Francisco Bay, California, USA, that impact long-term carbon sequestration - RushSE_TuleB_D2... | ecosystem: Environmental > Aquatic > Marine >... | reverse complement strand
CGCACCGAGCTGGCGGAAATGGCCGAGGTACACCTGTGCCACAGGCCCGGCACCGACGTGGCCCTTCTCAACGGCCTGATGCACATCATTCTCCGCGAGGGCCTGTTCGACGAAGCCTTCGCCGCGGACCGCTGCGAGGATTTCGATCCCTTCCGGCGTTCGCTCGACGACTATGACCCCCGGACGGTGGAGGCCGTCACCGGTGTCCCCGCAGATGCCATTGCCCGCAGCGCCCGTATCCTCGGTACGGCTGACACCCTGGTAGCCGTCTACGGGATGGGAATCACGCAGCACACCACGGGCACCGACAACGTCAAGGCCGTCGCCAACCTGCTTATGCTCACCGGCAACATGGGCCGGCCGGGCACCGGCTTTTCGCCCCTGCGGGGCCAGAACAACGTGCAGGGTGCCTGCGACATGGGTGCGCTGCCGAACGTCTTCCCGGGCTACCAGAAAGTGGCCGACGCCGAAGCCCGTGCGAAGTTCGCCCTGGCCTGGCGCACCGAGCTCAACCCCGAGCCGGGCCTGTCGCTGACGGAAATGGTGCAGGCCGCCGAGGAGAGGCGGCTGCAGGCGCTCTACGTGGTCGGCGAAAACCCGCTGATGAGCGAACCCAACCTGGGTCACGCCCGGCGGGCGTTCAGCAGACTCGGGTTTCTGGCCGTGCAGGACATATTTCCGACGGAGACGGCCTTGATGGCCGATGTGGTGCTGCCGGCCGCCTGCTTCGCGGAAAAAGACGGGACCTTCACCAGCACGGAGCGACGCATCCAGCGGGTGCACAGCGTGCTTCCGCCGCCGGGCGAGGCGCGGGAAGACTGGCGCATCGTGGCCGAGATCGCGACCCGTTGCGGCTACCCCATGGCCTACGCCTCCAGCGCTGCCATCATGGATGAAATCAAGTCGCTGGCGCCGATCTACGGCGGCATCCGCCACGTGCGCCTCGAACAAAGCGGCGGCATCCAATGGCCCTGCTGGGACGAAGGCCATCCCGGCACCCCGCGCCTGCACGAGGGGAGTTTTACCCGCGGCAGGGGCAAGTTCCACGTGGTGGAATTCCGCCCGCCGGCCGAAGAGCCGAGCGTTGAATACCCCATCGTGCTCACCACCGGCCGCGTGCTGGAGCACTGGCACACGGGCAGCATGAGCCGCCGCGCCCGCGTGCTGGAAACGCTCTCGCCGCGCAGCCGAATCGACGTCAACCCGGGGGATGCGGAGCGCAACGGTCTCGTCGAAGGCCGTCCGGTCCGAGTGGACTCCCGGCGCGGCAACATCAGGACCTTCGTTCACAGGGACCGACGAGTATCCCAGGGGCAGGCCTTCATGGCCTTCCACTGGCGGGAAGCCCCCGCCAACCTCCTGACGGGCCCGGCGTTCGACCCGTTGTCGAAAATACCGGAGTTTAAGGTGTCGGCCGTCAAGCTTGAGCCAAGCGAGGAACTTGAACCCGACAGCACTTGACAGACGGGTCCAGACGTTTGGCAGGGCGATAAAAAACACGGATATGGTTTTCTGCTCGGGCGGAACCGATCCGAAATAGAGATGTAACTAAAAAATAGGGCTCTCCTCTTCAGAGAGCCCTATTTTTGAACTTATAAAAAAGCGAGTGCTTTTTATGCGCGCACTTCTTCCTTGACCGACACCGCGATCTTGAAGAGGATCGAGAGCACGAAGAAGCCCAGCGCGTAGACACCGATGGTGATGAGCCCCTCAAGCGGGGTCGGAATGTATTCGTTAATCTCGTGCAGGGGGTTCGGTACGAAACCGCCCGAGATCATACCCAGGCCTTTGTCGATCCAGCAGCCGAAAAACACGCACAGGCAGGCCGCGATGAGGGTCAGCTCGTTTTTGCGCGTGACCGGATTCACCAGCAGGATGATCCCGATGACCATCAGCGTCATCGATGCCCACATCCACGGCACATAGGCTCCGTGGCCGTGCAAGCCGACAAACAGGTACTTGAGATGGTCCATGTGCTCGGGGATCTGGCTGTAGAAGGCGACAAACACCTCGCATAGCAGGAAGAACACGTTGATGCAGATGGCGTAGGCCACCGTGACGGCGAGCGACTGGATCTGCTTCCAGCCCGGGTCGAAGTTGCTGACCCGGCGGATGACAAGGCAGAGCAGGATCAAGAGCGCCGGGCCCGAGGCGAACGCCGAGGACAGAAAGCGCGGGGCCAGGATGGCGGTCAGCCAGAAACCGCGGCCGGGCAGGCCGCAGTAAAGGTAGGCCGTGACCGTGTGGATGCTGACGGCCCAGGGAATCGAAATGTAGATCAGCGGTTTCAACCAGCTCTGGTAGTGCACCCCTTGCCGCTCCGCCTCGAGCACGTTCCAGCCGATGATCAGGTTCAGAAACAGGTAACCGTTCAGCACGACCGTGTCCCAGAACAGCACCGAGTTCGGCGAAGGGTAGAGCAGCACGTTCATGACCCGCATGGGCTGGCCGAGGTCCACCAAGATGAAGGTGATGCACATAACCACCGAGGCGATCGCCAGAAACTCGCCCAAGATCGTCACCTTGCCGTAGGCCTTGTAGTCGTGCAGGTAATAGGGCAGCACCACCATGACGCCCCCGGCGGCCACCCCGACCAGGAAGGTGAAGTTCGCGATGTAGAATCCCCAGGACACATCCCGGTTCATGCCGGTGATGCCCAGGCCGAAGTCCAGCTGCTTCAGGTAGACCAGGAACCCGATTCCGGCCAGCCCCAGAAGGAGGACCATCCACCCATAGTACCGTTTCGATCCTTTTATGGCTAATTCAAGCATTCGTCACCTCACACGATATAGTAAACCGCCGGCTCGGTACCCAGGTTGACCTTGCGCCGAATGGTGAAGTTGGTTTGGATCAGCTTCCGCACCTCGGATCCCTCATCGAAGAGGTCCCCGAACTTGAGTTTGCCGCCCGAGGCCTCAACGCAGGCCGGCAGCTTGCCCTCGGCCAGGCGCTCGCTGCAGAAGTTGCATTTCTCGACGACACCCTTCATGCGGGTGGGGAACAGCTTGTTGGTCTCCTTGATGAAGGGCCGCGGGTCCCGGTAGTTGAAACTGCGCGCGCCGAAGGGGCAGGCCGCCATGCAGAACCGGCAGCCGATGCAGCGGTGAAAGTCCATCATCACGATGCCGTCGGAGGGCCGCTTGAAAGTGGCCTTGGTGGGGCAGGCCCGCACGCAGGGCGGGTTCTCGCAGTGGTTGCAGAGCACCAGGTACGGCCGGTGGGCGACCTCATCCGCAATAAACCGGAGCGAGGTTGTCCCGCTGAAGGCGTGCTGATACTCGGCCGCCCAAAGCCACTTGATCTCCCAGCGTTTGAAATCGATTTTGGGCACGTTGTGAATCGTATGGCAGGCCTCGACCAGCGGCTCGATATCCGCCTCGGACTTGAACTTGCGCGTGTCGATCAACATGGCCCACTGCTTGGCCGTCAGGGCGCCCTTGGCGGGGCCGATCTTGGGCTCGGCCGCAGGCGGTCCGGCCGCCAGGGCATCGAGCACCGGCGGTGCTGCCAGAGCCGCGGCCGAAAGACCCAGTAGCTGAAGAATACGACGTCTGCTGGTATCCATCACGATTTCTCCTTCGGGGGTTCAACGTGGCAGTCCCAACAATACGGCCGGACGGATGCGTAGTTGTGGCACTTGTCGCAGAAATCCGCCTTGTTGGAATGGCAGTCCAGGCAGGTGTTGGAAAGGCTCATGACGAAATCCTTGCCCTTGGGGTTCGTGTAAATCCGGTTGCCTTCCCGGACCACCGTCTCCCGCCAGAGGTCGAGGATCTGCATGTGCTCCGCCCGCATGTACTCTTTGGAGAGCACGCACTCCTTGGCCGCCTTGGCCTTGTCCGTGAGCTTGACTTCGGGCGGCGGCACCGCCTTGCCCCGGTTGTACCAGAAGGGGAACAAGACGATCAGAAGAAAAACGATCAGTCCGGTGATAATCAGTTTCTTATCATTCATCGGCTTCACCCTCCGCTTGTGCCTTGAGTTCGTCGAGTTCTTCGCCCCTCAGGTTGGTGGTGCGTTCGTTCTGGCCGGGCATGTTCAGAGCGTTGGCCACCATTTCGTGCACGCCCGTGACCTGCACCCCCGGCACCCAGTAATCCACCAAAGTCGGCAAAACCGCCCGGTCGATGGCGCAGATGGTGGCAAGCGTGTTGACCCCGTACGTGTCGTGCACATGCTTGACGGCGTTGCCCCGCGGCAGCCCTCCCGCCAGGCGCAGCTCCATGTTCTCGCCGGCGTTCAGGCCCGACCCGCTGCCGCAGCAGAAGGTCTGCTCGCGGATGGTGTTCGGCGGCATTTCGTAGAAGTGGTTGCAGACGTTCTGGATAACGTAGCGCGGCTCGTCGAAAAGCCCCATGCCGCGCGCCGGGTTGCAGGAGTCGTGGTAGGTGGCCCTGATGTAGTCGTTGCGGCTTTTTTCCAAGTCGAGCTTGCCGTTGCGGATCAGATCCGCTGTGAACTCGGTGATGTGCACCATCTTGTTGGACTTGGCCTGCTCGAAGCGTGTCCCGGTGATCGGGTTCACCGGAACATCGAGGAAGTCCGCCGGCCCGTTCATGGTGTCCATGTACTGGTTTATCACCCGCCACATGTGGCCGCACTCGCCGCCCAGGATCCACTTCACCCCCAGGCGCTTGGCCTCGGCGTACATCTTGGAGTTCAGCCGCTTCATGGTCTCGTGCGAGGTGAAGAACCCGAAGTTGCCGCCTTCGGAAGCGTAGGTGCTCCAGGTGATGTCCAGCCCGTACTTTTCCTCCAGGTAGTGGAACAGCATGAGGTAGCCCATGGCCGTGTAGGTGCCCGGGTCGGCGAAAACGTCACCGGAGGGGGTGATGAACAGGATGTCGGCCCCCTTCTTCATGAACTTGGGCTTCACCCGCACCCCGGTTTTCTCCTCGATGTCGTCGACGAAGAAGTCCAGCATGTCCTTGAAGGCGTGCGGCTGGATGCCCAGGTGGTTGCCGTTCATGTAGCAGTTGGACACGGGGGTGGCGATCCAGTCGATGTTGAGCCCCAGCAGGTTGAGCAGCTCGCGGCCCATGATGGTGATCTCGGCAGTGTCGATGCCGTAGGGGCAAAACAGCGAGCAGCGCCGGCACTCCGAACACTGGAACAGGTAGTACCACCACTCCTTGAGCACATCGAGGCTCATGGGCCGGGCGCCGTTCAGCTTGCCCAGGAGCTTGCCCATGCGGCTGAAGTCGTTGCGGTAGATCGAGCGCAGGAGCTCGGCCCGCAGCACCGGCATGTTCTTGGGGTCACCGGTGCCGATGAAGTAATGGCACTTGTCCGCGCAGGCGCCGCAGCGCACGCAGATGTCCATGAAGACCTTGAAGGACCGGAAACGCTCCAACCGTTCCTTGAACCCCTCGTGGATGATCTGCTGCCAGTTCTCCGGCAGCTTCCAGTCGTCATCCAGGGGATTCCACGGCCGGGCGTTGGGCAGCCCCAGGATGGCCACGCTCTTGGGGTTGGAGGCATAGCAGTACATCCCCTTGCGGATCTCGACCGGGGTGTCCATCCAGTCGGTCCGGGGGGGCTGGTAGTTGAGCTGGTCCAGTACGTCTTGCGGTTTCGGTTTCGCTTCAGCCATGTCTTACTCCTTCTCTGCCGCTTGTTCCGCGGTGGCTTCGAGCGGCTTATCCACGGGCAGCCCGGCCTCGACCATTTTTTCTCGGAACTCCTCTTCGTACTCCTGATAGGTGTGAACGTGAACGGGATAGTTCCAAGGGTTGACGTGACGGTAGGCCCGGGTGTTGCCGAGCATGTTGCGCGTGGGGCTAAGGAAGATCCCGCCGAGGTGCATCAGCTTGCTGTAGGGGAAATAGGCAAGCAGGGTGCAAACGAAAAACAGGTGGATGTAAAAAATGGCGCCGATCCCTTCCGGAACGGTCGGGTGCAATGTCACCAGCCCCATGGTCAGCTGCTTGGCCGCGTTGATGTCGATCTTGGTGACGTAGCGCATCATGATGCCGGTGAAGGCGATGCCGAAGATCAGAATCAGCGGGAAGAAATCCGAGGCGAGCGAGATGTAGCGCACCGTGGGGATGACGATGCGGCGCACCGCCAGGTAAAGAACGGCGGCCAGCAGCACGATCCCGGACAGGTACACGGCCGGAAGCCCGAACTGAAAGTTGGGATAAAGGACCTCGATCCGGAAGAAGCTGTCGATGGTCTCCAGCAGCTGGACGCACCAGGGCACCGGCTCCAGGAAAAATCGCGTGTGCCGCAGCAGCACCGTGAGAAACGCGTAGTGGAAGGCCAGCGCCCCCACCCACAGGAAGATTTCCAGCTGGTAGAAGAGCTTGCCTTCCTTGAGCTTCGTGCGCGTGTTGCGGAAAAGCGAGCGGAAGGTCAGGACTTCGAAGACCATGCGCATGAACACACCGAATTTACTGGAAGGGTTGTCGAACTTTGCGTCCTGGATCCAATCGAAGGATTTCGCCTGGCCTCCGGTCGTGGGGATGGCGAAGGGCACGGCCGACCGCGACCAACCCAGCACCTTGCGCACAAAACCCACCACAAACACGAGCACGGCCAAGTAGGGTATGGCGACCCCGAAGAGCCACTGCAGGCCGATGGACACCCCCACCCAAGCGATCAGAAAAAGAACCAGCACGGCAATGAATGCGAACATGTACTTTTTGTTCATCGATCAACACCTCGCAGACAATCTGCGTTTCAGCGGCCGGCGCCGGCCCGCTGAAACGTCACGGAATGTGGTTGACCACAGCTCGTCAGGCATCCGGAACCTCTCCCGGATCCTTTGAAACCAAGCCGGCCCTTTCGAACGCCTTGAAGGTACGGTTGCGGGTTTCGTTGGCCTTGAGCTCATAGATCTTTTCCCGGCACGCCATGTAGATGTCGAAGGCGGCCAGGCCCATCTGGTCGATGCGCGTCTCGATCTCCAGGAACTGCCGGGTCATGCCGACATCCTGAAAATTTTTGCCGAACATATCGATAAGGATATTTTTCAAGGCGAAGATGAAAGCGGTAGCGCGAGCGGGGGAGAGATTTTGCACGGCGCGGATCCGCATGATGGGATCCAAATACGTCGTGATGGTGCCGGCATCCATGCCCCCCACAAGCTGGTCGAACAGGCCTTCCACGCCCTTGAGGGTGTGGCTGCCGACGGGGTTGGCAAACTGGTCTTTCTGGCTTTTGATGAAGGCGGCAGTGTCCGGTGCGTAGGCGTGAATCGCGGAATCAAACCATTTGGAAATGATTGCGGAGCGTTGTTTGGTTATCAGGCTGACCAATCCCTCTGCCATATTGACGACGCTAGTCTGCCTCTTAGAATCGAATTTAACCCATTAACTTAAAGGTATTGATACGGCAAAATGATCAGGCGATGGACGAATTTTAATAGACGAGTTGATGCCCCATGTCAAGGGCAATCCCGCATATTGACTGGCGTCTAAATCCATATAGAATGAGCGGCACCATAAATATACGGCAGCCGCTAGCCCTTGCGCTGCAGAGGAGGACAGGATGTACTTCGAAAAGCCGGGAAAAGAGAACACGGAACGGGCCTTGGAGCTTGCCGCTGCGCGCGCCAGGCAGCTGGGGGTCACCGAAGCGGTGCTGGCCACATCGAAGGGCGACACGGCCTATCGGGCGATAGAAATTCTAAAAGGACTCCGGATCGTCGTGGTGACCTACCACTGCGGTTTCAAGGAGCCGTTCAAAAACGTGATGCCCGACGATGTGCGCGGCGAACTTCAACGCAAGGGGGTGACGGTGGTGACCGCCAGCCACGCGCTGTCCGGGATCGAGCGCTCGGTAGCCGCCCGGCACTCGGGGGTCTACCCCGTCCTGCTGATGGCCGACACCCTCAAGCTCTTCGGTCAGGGCACCAAGGTGGCGATAGAAGTTGCGGTCATGGCCGCGGATGCCGGGGCTCTTAGCGGGCAGGATATCGTCTCCATCGGCGGCTCCGGACGGGGGGCAGACACGGCCCTGGTACTCAAACCGGCCCACCAGAACAATTTTTTCGAACTGAGGGTTCGTGAAATCATCTGCAAACCGCGGGATTTTTAAGGTAGATCATGCAAGTGGTGTTTGGGGTTTTGTGTTTGGGGGTTGGGCCAACCCCAAAGAACAAAACACCAACACTACACACCAAACACAAAACTCATAAACAGCCCATCACCGATGCTCGAAACCTTCTTCTTTTTCATTGGCGGCGTTCAGCCCAAGGTCAAGGTCCTGGACGAAAAGCCCAGGCGCTGCCCGCGCTGCGGCCTGAACCAGGCGCGCCTCAAACGCGTGGATCACTACCTGAGTGTTTTTTTCATCCCCGTGTTAAAGGTGAAAACCGGCGAGCCGATGCTCATCTGCGACCGTTGTGAAATCCCCGTGCGCGAGTCCGAATCCGCCCCCGCACCGGGGGTGGAAGCAACGAAAGCCTGCGGCTTCTGCCGGAAGAATTTCCCAGCCGAATATGCGTTTTGCCCCGTCTGCGGCCGCCGATTGTAGCAGCCTGCGACGGAGGGACCCGGATCGTTTTTGCGATGAACGACGCGAAGCCAGCTGCTCAGCTTATTCACCTTGAACGCCATGTGGTTCTCGTGGCACCTGAAATCCACTGGAACACGGGCAACATCGGCCGCACCTGCCTGGCGGCCAATGCCTGCCTGCACATAGTCAAACCGCTGGGATTTTCCCTGGAGAGCAAAGAGGTGAAGCGGGCAGGGCTCGACTACTGGGAGCAGGTGAACTTGCGGGTGTGGGACAGCTTCGATGCGCTGGCCGAGGAATTGACCCCGCGGGACGCCGAGGTGGCGGTGTTCGCCAAGGCCGGGGCCCGGCCCTTCTGGTCCATGCCGTCCGTGCCCCGCCTGTTTCTGGTCTTCGGCTCTGAAACCGGAGGACTGCCCCGGGCCCTTCTCGAGCGCTACGCCGCATCCTCTTACCATATCCCCATAACGGACCGCACGCGCTCCTTGAATCTTTCCACCGCTGCCGGTATCGCCCTCTATGAGAGCCTGCGCCACAACCCGCCCCCGCATGCCTGGGGCCCAACTATGTAAAAAGCCCAATTCCGGACTGACGCTTCTTCTCTATCTCTCAATCGGGGCGGTGTGTGCTTCAAGATCGCCTCGTGGCGCAGGATTCGCATGAGCCTTTCGATCAGCTTCAGCGGTTTTGACATGAGTCAAGAGTGTGATTACTTTTTATAAAAAATTTATAATAATAATGGAATTTTGGCTGACCTGTTGAGGAGGAACGATGCGATTTGACCGATTTACAATTAAATCTCAAGAACTTATCCAAAAAGCGCAGTCGCAGGCGGCGCAGTACGGCAACCAGCAGATTGAGCCTGAACACCTGTTGAGCGCCATGCTGGCCGACAGGGAGGGGGCCGCTGTCGCCATGCTGCGCAAGCTCGGAGTCGTGCCGGAGGCCATCGCCGCAGAGACGCTGCGGGTGGTCGAACGCCTGCCGAAAGTGAGCGGTGCGGGCCTGGGCGAGGCCTACATTTCCGGCCGGACCAAGGCCGTGCTGGAAGCGGCCTTTGCCGAGGCCACCCAAATGAAGGACGAGTACGTCAGCGTGGAGCACATCCTGCTGGCGATCATCGACGAGAAGGCCGGCGAGGCGGGAAGGCTTCTCACCCGGTCAGGCGTAACACGGGATGCGGTGTTCAAGGTAATGCAGGATATTCGCGGCACCCAGCGCATCACCGATCCGAACCCCGAAGAGAAGTACCAGGCCCTGCAGCGCTTCAGCCGCGACCTCACGGACCTGGCGCGCCTGGGCAAGCTCGACCCCGTGATCGGCCGGGACGAGGAAATCCGCCGGGTGGTGCAGGTGCTCTCCCGGCGCACCAAGAACAACCCGGTATTGATCGGCGAGCCGGGAGTGGGCAAAACCGCCATCGTCGAGGGCCTGGCTCAGCGCATCGTGGCCGGCGACGTGTCGGAGACGCTGAAAAACCGGCGCCTGGTGGCGTTAGACATGGGCGCGCTCGTGGCGGGTGCCAAGTACCGCGGGGAGTTCGAGGACCGGCTGAAAGCCGTGCTGCGGGAGGTGGAAAGCGCCGAAGGTCAGATCATTCTCTTTATCGATGAGCTGCACACCGTGGTGGGCGCGGGCGCGGCCGAGGGCGCGATGGACGCTTCCAACATGCTCAAACCGGCACTTGCGCGCGGCCTGCTGCGGTGTGTCGGTGCCACCACCCTGAACGAGTACCGCAAGCACATCGAGAAGGATGCGGCCCTGGAACGGCGTTTCCAACCGGTCATGGTGCGCGAGCCGAGTGTGGCGGACACCATCTCCATTTTAAGGGGTCTCAAGGAAAAGTACGAAGTGCACCACGGGGTGCGCATCAAGGACTCTGCCATCGTGGCCGCGGCCACCCTGTCCCATCGCTACATCGCGGACCGTTTTCTGCCGGACAAGGCCATCGATCTGATCGACGAGTGCGCCTCCAAGCTGCGCATCGAGATCGACAGCATGCCGGCCGAAATCGACGAGATCCAACGCCGGATCACCCAAACCGAGATCGAGCGCCAGGCCCTCAAGAAGGAGAGCGACCAAGCCTCCAAGGAACGGCTCTCCCGACTGGACGACGAGCTCTCCGGGATGAATGCCGAGCTTGGCCGCATGAAGGCACACTGGCAGCGCGAGAAAGAGTTCATCCAGGCGATCCGCACGATCAAGGGCGAGCAGGAGCAGCTCAACTCGGAAGCCCAGCTCGCTGAACGCGAAGGCAATCTGGCGCGTGTCGCCGAGATCCGCTACGGGGGGATGATCGCGCTGCAGAAAAAGCTCGAAGAAGCCAACCGCCAACTCGCCGACCTTCAGAAGGCCAGCAAAATGCTGAAGGAGGAGGTCGACGACGAGGATGTCGCCGAGGTGGTGTCGCGCTGGACAGGCATCCCCGTGAGCAAGATGCTCGAAGGCGAGCGCGACAAGCTCGTGCGCATGGAGGAACGCCTGCAGCAGCGGGTGATCGGACAGGAGGAGGCCGTCGCCGCCGTCTCGGACGCCGTGCGCCGCGCCCGCTCGGGCCTGCAGGACCCCAACCGACCCATCGGGTCTTTCATTTTCATGGGCCCCACCGGCGTCGGCAAGACCGAGCTCGCCAAGGCCCTGGCCGAATTCATCTTCGACAGCGACCAGGCCATGGTGCGGGTCGACATGTCGGAGTTCATGGAAAAGCACTCCGTGTCGCGACTGATCGGGGCCCCCCCGGGCTACGTGGGCTACGAGGAGGGCGGTTATCTCACGGAGGCGGTGCGGCGCCGGCCGTATTCCGTAGTGCTCTTCGACGAGATTGAAAAAGCCCATCCGGAGGTGTTCAACGTGCTCCTGCAGATTCTGGACGACGGCCGCATGACCGACGGCCACGGCCGCACGGTGGACTTCAAGAACACCATCATCATCATGACCTCCAACGTGGGCAGCCAGTGGATCCAGGAGCTGGGCGCACGCGACCGGACGGAGATGGAGCGCCGTGTCATGGACGCCCTGCGGTCGACCTTCAAGCCCGAGTTTCTCAACCGCATCGACGAAGTCATCCTCTTCCACAACCTGACGGCGGAGCAGATCGGCGCCATCGTCGAGATCCAGCTCGAACGCCTGCGGAAGCGGCTGGAAGAACGCAAGATCGAGTTGCGGCTGTCGGAGCCGGCCAAGAAACTCCTGGCGCGCAAGGGCTTCGACCCCGTCTACGGCGCCCGGCCGCTCAAGCGCGCCATCCAGCAATTCATTGAAAATCCGCTGGCGCTTGAAATCCTCAAAGGGCGTTTTCCGGAAGGGGCCACGGTCGTCGTCGATGCCGAAGGCGATCGGATCATTTTTCCCGCGCGATAAAGGTGATGCGGAAGGCCCGCCCGGCTGCTCCGCCGACCGGGCGGGCTTTCGCATGCGGGGACTGATGCGCTCCTGCCGGTCGAGGCCAAACATCTTGTAATCGAAAGCGCCAGCCGTTATGATGGCCCCCCAAAAGCGAAGAGGTCCTTCTTGAATGAAAAGGTCAAGCGCCGACAGGCTGTCCGGGTTTTTCAAGCAGTTTACGAGTTCCGACCGGGTGCTCGTGGTGATTTCCGCGGACCCGGATGCCATCGCCTGCGCGCTGGCGGTGCGCCGTCTGCTGGCGGGCCGAACGGCCGGGGTCGTTATCTCCAACGTCAATCAGATCAGCCGGCCGGACAACCTGGCCATGATCCGCCTCCTGAAGATACCTCTCGTCGCCTTCAGCGATGTCCGGACCGAACAGTTTGCCAAATTGGTCATCGTCGACTCTCAGCCCAAGCACAACGAACACATGGCCGCACTCCACCCGCAGGTCATCATCGATCACCATCCCGACACCGGTTATCAGGCGCCGTTCACCGATATTCGGCCGACCTACGGGGCCACCGCCACCATTATGACCGAATACCTGCGAGCGGCACGGATCGTCCCGGCCCAAACCCTGGCCACTGCGCTTTATCATGCCATCAAGACGGACACGGACGACTTCAAGCGCCAGACGTTGGCGGAAGACCTTCAGGCGTTTCAATACCTGTTGCGGCGCACCAACATCCAGCTGGCCCGACGCATCACGCAAGCCGATCTGAGGCTTGATTATCTCAAGTATTTCAAAATTGCCCTGCAATACATGCGCCTGCGCAAAGGACGGGTGTTCGTTCATCTCGGCACGGTGGCCAACCCGGACGTGTGCGTGATCATCGCGGATTTTTTCATGCGGATCCACACCGTGAGCTGGAGCATCGTCTCCGGGATCTGCGATAAAAAACTGGTCGTCATTTTCCGCAACGACGGCGCGCGCATAAACGCGGGCCGGATAGCTCAGGAAGGCTTCGGGAGCTTCGGCTCCGCCGGTGGGCACAAGACCATGGCCCGGGCCGAGATCAACCTGGTCGATTCGAAAGAGCCCGGCATTGATTTCAAAGACTCCCGCAGGGTGCTGAACTGGATCATCACCCGCACGGAAAAGAGAGCCGGGCGCAAAGCTTCCGCCGCCAAACCCGCGGCCGCCGAGAATAGCCCCAATGGGTGAGTTTCCCGACATCACGGTAACAGTGCTCGGGTCCGGGACTTGCGTGCCGAGCCTTGAGCGCAGTTCATGCTCGGTTTTAGTGGAAACCGCCGGCCGGAAATGGCTGATCGACTCCGGCGCCGGCACCCTGCGGCGCCTGCTCGAAGCCGGCACGACCATCTTCGAGCTGTCGCACCTGCTTTACAGCCACCTCCACCCGGACCACACCGCCGATCTCGTCCCGCTTCTCTTCGCCACCAAGTATCCGGACGGTGGCCGAACGGAACCGCTCACCATCGTTGCCGGCCGCGGATTTGCCGATTTCTTCAACCGCCTCAAGCAGGTCTATGGCCACTGGATCGATATCGGCGAGGATCTTCTCAAGATTGTCGAGATGGACGCCGGAAGTTGCGACCACCGTCTATTGGCAGGGGTCGACATCGACACCGCTCCGATGGAGCACAGCCCCCAGAGTGTGGCCTTTCGCCTGACCGGACCGGGCGGCAAACGCCTGGTCTACTCCGGCGACACGGACTACAGCGAGCAACTGATCGATCTTGCGCGACAGGCCGACCTTCTGATATGTGAGTCGGCTTTCCCGGAAAGCCGGAAAGTCCAGGGCCATCTGACTCCCGCGCTGGCCGGAGCGATCGCCGCCCGTGCCGGCGTCCGCCGCCTGATGCTGACCCACTTCTACCCCGTGTGCGCCCAGACGGACATCGAGGCGGAGTGCCGTCGGACCTACAGCGGACCGCTGATCCTGGCGCGGGATTTGATGCGCGTGACCCTCGATTGAAGTGGACATGCGATACTATCCGATACAACTTGACATCCAGGGCCGCAAGTGCCTGGTGGTCGGCGGCGGAGGGGTCGGCACCCGCAAGGTGGACACGCTTTTGTCGTGTGGGGCCCGCGTGACCGTGGTAAGCCCGGCGGTCACGGACGGGTTGCGCCGACTATCCGCCTGCGGCGCCATTCGGCTGTGGGAGCGGGCCTATACCACCTCGGATCTGGAGGGCATCTTTCTTGTGATCGGTGCCACCGACGACGAAGACCTCAATCGCCGGATCAGCGCCGACGCGGCGGCGCTCAACCTTCTGTGCAACATCGCCGACCGGCCGGAGAAGTGCAACTTCATACTGCCTGCCATCGTTCAGCGGGGCGACCTTGTCCTGACGGTCTCCACGTCCGGCCGGAGCCCCGCAATGGCGAAAAAGCTGCGCCATGAGCTTGAACGGCAGTTCGGGGAAGAATATGCCGTATTGCTGAAGCTGATGGGTGCGATTCGCAAACGTCTGCTCGCCGAGGCGCACGCGCCCGAAGCGCACAAACCCTTTTTTGAAAAAATCGTCCACAGCGACATTCTGACGTGGATCCGGGACGGCCGCATGCAAGAGGTGAATCGCTTGCTGGCGGAGATTCTGGGTGCAGGCTGGAGCGCGGAAGATCTACTCTCCAAAGAGGATTAACCCCTTACCATCGTGCGGCCCATGGAAGCAGCCATCGTCGTCAGCATCCTGTTGTATTTGTTCAGCACGGGCGCCTATCTCGCCTATTTTTTCCTGCAGCGGAAAAGACTGCAGCAGGCGGGCTTCATTCTGCTGCTGGGCGGCTTTGTCTTCCACACGGCCGCCCTCGGCCTCGATTTCGCCCGCCAGGGACACTTCCCGGCGACCAACATGCGGGAGACACTGTCTTTCGCCGGCTGGGCGATTGCGGGCGTTTTCATCCTGCTCAGCTACCGATACAACCTGAAAATCCTGGGGGTGTATGCGGCGCCGTTCATCGCCCTGATCATGGTGATCGTGTCGCAGCTGCCCGATGAACCGGCCAAGACCACCCAGGCGTTCAAGAGCGTCTGGCTGGTGGCCCACGTGATGGCTATTTTCATCGGCGAAGCGGCCTTCGCCCTGGCCTGCGGGGTCGGCGTCCTGTATCTGATTCAGGAAAATTCCATTAAGACCAAGAAACATCGCTTTTTTTTCAAGCGCCTGCCTTCCCTGGATCTTCTGGATTCGACCGGCTACGGCTGCATCGTGGTGGGGTTCACCCTGCTGACCATCGGTCTCATCACCGGGCTGGTCTACGCCAAATCGGTCTGGGGCCGGTTCTGGAGCTGGGACCCCAAGGAGGTGTGGTCGGGCATTTCATGGCTGTTTTACGCCGCCCTCCTGCACGAGCGCCTGACGGTCGGATGGAGGGGCAGGCGCTCGGCCATCATGGCCATCGTGGGCTTCGGCGTGCTGCTGTTCACCTTCCTGGGGGTGAACTTGTTTATGGAAGGGCATCACAGAGACTTCACCAAGTAAAGGGTTCAAGGAGTCAAGAGGTCGAGGGGTTGAGCGATACCGATGGGTCCTGCTCATAAGTTCACTTGACCCCTTGAAATCTCGGACCCTCGAACCCTTAATGATTTAAAGCGTTATGCGTGACATCATCCTGATCGGCATTAACCACAAAACGGCCCCCGTCGAGCTGCGGGAATGCATTGCGTTCGACAAGGTTGAATCGGCGTCGGCGCTGGAGAAACTGCGCCGCACCCCCTTCATTCTCGAGGCGCTGCTTTATTCCACCTGCAACCGGGTGGAGCTGCTGCTCGTCACGGACGACAAGGCCCGGGCCGTCGAGGCCGCCAAGGAATTCATATCCGGCCGCAACAACACCCCCATGGCCCGGTTTGAAAACAGCCTTTACATCCACGAAAACGATCACGCTGTACGCCACTTGTTTCGCGTCGCCGCCAGCCTGGATTCAATGATCCTCGGCGAACCCCAGATCCTGGGCCAGATCAAGGAGGCCTATCGCGGCGCGGCCGAGGCCAAGACGGCGGGCGTCATCCTCAACCGCCTGATGCACCGCGCTTTCTTCATTGCCAAACGCATCCGCACTGAAACCGGCATCGGCGATCACGCCGTGTCCATCAGCTACGCCGCCGTTGAGCTCGGCCGCAAGATCTTCGGAAGCCTGGAAGGCAAGCGCGTGCTGTTGATCGGCGCCGGGGAAATGGCGGAGTTGGCCGTGGAGCACCTGATCCGCCATCAGGTCGGTGAGACCTGCGTGGCCAACCGCACCTTTGAAAACGGCCTGACATTAGCCCGCCGCTTCAACGGCACCGCCATCCGCTTCGAGGAAATCAAGGAGCATTTGAAGCAGGCCGACATCATCATCAGTTCGACCGGCGCCCCCGGCTTCGTCGTTACCCGCGATCAGGTGAAACCGGTCATCCGCGCCCGGAGGAACCGGCCGATGTTCTTCATCGACATTGCCGTTCCGCGCGACATCGACCCCGAGATCAACCGCCTCGACCACTCGTATGTCTACGACATCGACGACCTTAAGGGCGTCATCGAAGAAAACATCGAGGACCGCCAGAAGGAAGCCATCAAGGGCGAGCGCATCATCGACGAAGCGATCATCCGTTTCCGGGAATGGCTCGATGGGCTGGAGGTCGTCCCCACCATTGTTGCCCTGCGCAAGAAACTGGAGGCCATGGCGGAGGTGGAAATCAAGCGCACGGCCCAAGGGCAGGGGATGTCCGCGGAAGGCGCCGAAGCCCTGCAGCGCATGATGGGGGCCTTCATCAACAAGGTTCTGCACGAACCCACGGTGTTTCTGAAAAAGGACGCAATGCTGGGCGACAAGTCGGGGCAGATCGATACGGTTCGCAAACTATTCAAACTCGACGAATAAGGACAAGGGGGTAAGAAGTAAAATGAAAAAAACGGCATTCTTGTTCCCCGGCCAGGGGTCCCAGATCGTCGGCATGGGTGAGGATCTCTACCGGGAATTCGGCTTTGTCCGGGAGATCTTCGACATGGCCGAGGAGATCACCAAGATAAATTTATCCCGGCTGTGCTTCAAAGGACCCATGGAAGAGCTGACGCAGACGGTCAACCTTCAGCCGGCGCTCACGACTGTCAACCTGGCGTTCCTGGCCGCCCTGCGGCATGCGAACGCCGATTTCAGCGCCTGCGCCGGCCACAGCCTGGGGGAGTACAGCGCCCTTCAGGCTGCGGGCGCCATCTCCCTTGAAGACACGATGCGTCTGGTGTTTCAGCGCGGCAATCTCATGCACCGCGAAGCCTGCCGGCACCACGGGGCGATGCAGGCCATCGTCGGCTTGAACATGGCGGACGTGGAGGCCATCGTGGCGGAGGGCCGGAAACAGGGGATCGTTTCCGTGGCCAACCACAACACGGAAACCCAGATCGTGATCACCGGCGCGCCTGACCCGGTAGCCCGGGTGGGAGCCATGGCCGCCGCCAGAGGTGCCAAGGCCGTCCCCCTCAAGGTAAGCGGTGCCTGGCACAGCGAGTTGATCAGGGGTGCGGAAGCTGAATTCAAAGAGGCTCTCTATAAAACGCTCTTTCAGGCCCCTCAGAAAGAGGTCATTTTGAACGTCACCGCGGCCGCCGCCACGGACCCGGCCGAAATCCGGGAGATCATGTCCCGCCAGCTCTGCAGTCCGGTGCGCTGGTACGACAGCATGTGCCTCATGAAGACGGCCGGCTTCGAAGCCTTCGTAGAAGTCGGCCCCGGGAAGGTTCTGACGGGGCTGCTGAAAAAAATTCTGCCCAAGGACTACCCGGCCCAGATTCGCAACGTCGGCAGCCTATCTCAGGTAGAAGAATTATTGAAAGCCGCGCTCTAATGATCAAAGGTCTCTGTCATTTTTGTATTTACTTTGTAAGTACGGTATGATATAGAAATACATTTTAAATTTGAACGTCTGATACCGATGCATTGATGGGGCCTGCCATGAAAAAGAAAGATCTCGATTTTTTCAAAAAATATCTTGAAAACAGGCTGCAGGAACTCCTGAGCCAGGCCGATGACACGGTTTCCGGCATGACGGTCGCTAATGAGAACTTTCCCGATCCGACCGACCGCGCCTCTCTGGAAGCGGACCGTAATTTCCTGCTGCGGATTCGCGACCGGGAGAGCAAGCTTATCAAGAAAATCAAGCAAGCGCTTGATCGGATTGAAAACGGAACCTATGGGATATGCGAGTCGTGCGGGGAGGAAATCTCGGTCAAACGGCTCAAGGCACGGCCGGTGACGACCCAGTGCATCGAGTGCAAAGCCAAAGAGGAAGCCCTGGAGAAAGCGCTTGGAATTTAGGCCTCAACCCTCCATAGATCTGCACATTCATTCCACGGCTTCCGACGGTACGCTTACCCCCGCAGATATTATCGCCCTTGCCCTGCGCCTTCGGATAGGCGCCATCTCCATCACCGACCATGACTCCATCGCCGGTTCCCGGGAGGCCGTGCTCAACGGAATCCCTGAAGATCTCGGATTTCTGACGGGAGTGGAAATCAGCGCTGAACCGCCGCCCTCCTATCCCGGCGCCGGCAGCATCCACATCCTGGGTTACGGGATGCGCCTGGACGACCCCGAACTGAACGGGACGCTCTCGAAACTGCAGGAGGCCCGCAAAGACCGCAATCCGCAGATCATTGCCCGCCTGAACAAACTGGGGATTGCCATCCGCCTCGAAGAGGTTGACCGCGAGGCCGGTGACGGTCAGCCGGGCAGGCCCCACATCGCCAAGCTGCTGGTGAAGAAGGGCATCGTGAGATCGATCGATGACGCTTTCAACCGGTACCTTGGCAACGGCAAACCGGCTTATGTGGACAAATTCCGGATTGAATCCAGCCAAGCGATCGAGTTGATCAACGCTGCCGGCGGCATCCCTGTGTTGGCCCATCCCTGCCTGCTTGAGTTGGAGAGCGACCAACAGCTTGATGAGATTTTACGTGAGATGATGGCCATGGGGCTGAAAGGCTTGGAAGTCTATTTCTCCGAGCACACCCCGGAGCAGACCCACCGGTATGCCGAGTTGGCGAAGCGTTGCGACCTGCTGATGACCGGCGGCACCGACTTTCACGGAGACATCCAACCAGAGGTCCAGATGGGGGTCGGCAGAGGAGACCTCCATGTCCCCTTCGAGCTGTACGAGCGGCTGATCGGGAGTTGACCCGGAACCACCGACCCATAGCGCCCGCCCGCCTTTTTCGCGAAGAGGAGCTTCCTATGGATATTCCCCCGATATCCCCTGTCGAAACGCTCATCCACTATACCTTCAGGGACAATCGCCTGCTGGAGGAAGCCCTGCGGCACAGCTCGTTCGTCAACGAGGTTCCAGACGCCGGCCTAAGGGACAATGAACGGTTGGAGTTTTTAGGGGACGCGGTATTGAATTTGGTTGTGGGGCACATCCTGCTGACACGCTTTTCCACCTTGAGAGAGGGCGACTTGTCGCGCATGCGGGCCAATCTGGTCAATGAGCACCAGCTGGCAGCATTGGCGCGCAGCCTGGACCTCGGTAAGGCCATCAGGCTCGGCAAGGGCGAAGCCCAGTCCGGAGGGCATGAAAAGAACTCCATCCTGGCCGGCACGCTGGAGGCGCTGATGGCGGCCGTCTACGTGGATGGTGGATTCGAGGCGGCCTTTACGATTATACAGAGGACTTTTTTGCCGCTGGTTCAGCAACTCGAAGGCGCTTTCGGGCACGCCGACTTCAAGAGCCAACTCCAGGAATTGGTGCAGGTCCGCCCCGGAACGATGCCGAGCTACGCGGTCACCCGGGAAGAGGGACCCGACCACGACAAAACCTTCTGGGTGCAACTGCGTGTGATGGACATCGAGACGCAGGGCATGGGCAAAAGCAAGAAAACGGCCGAGCAGGATGCGGCCCGCCAAGCGCTTGCGCTCATCAAAGGCTGAACGGCAGCCATCCCCCGTCACCGATCCACTATCTTCTGGAATATCCTGCCGGGATAGGGCATGCGATGAAATGAGGTTATCCTTTTTCCCCTATACCTTTTGCGCTTTGTTTTTTTGCCATGGCTCCAAAACCGCATGTTGAGCATCCCCGCCCTGAACCGATTCCGGCCTTGCCGGTGATTCGTCCATGACGACCCGCCCCTTCATCGTGCCGGTCTTTATCCCGCATGCCGGCTGCCCCCACCGCTGCGTTTTTTGCAACCAGAACGCCGTCACCGGACAGGGCGACGCTCTGACCGAATCCGGTGGGTGGCCGGCCTCTGCCGGAGACTTTCTGCGCTACCGCGGCCGCCGTCGAGGCCTTTCCCAAATTGCTTTTTTCGGAGGCAATTTCCTTGGGTTATCCGATGATCGCATCCTCGGGATGCTGACCGCGGCCACCGAATATGTACGGAAGGCGGCGGTCGACGGAATCCGCTTCTCCACCCGTCCGGACACCGTGAACCGCAAAACCTTGCGCCTGATCTCCGCCTTTCCCGTGCAAACCGTGGAGCTGGGGGCACAGTCGATGGATGCTGAGGTGCTCAGGCTCTCGCGGCGGGGCCACACCGCTGCGGATACGCTGGCCGCCGCAGAGCTGTTGAGGGCCGCCGGCTACGAGGTGGGGCTGCAGGTCATGGTGGGGCTGCCTGGCGACGACGCGGCTCGACTCATGGAGACCGGCCGACGCATCGCAGATCTGAAGCCGGGCTTCGTCCGCATTTATCCGACCCTTGTCCTGGCCGGAAGCATTTTAGAGACATGGTACCATGCGGGCCGGTACCGACCCCTGGAGGTAGAAGAAGCCGTCGAGCAGACGATGCCGCTTTATCGCCTTTTCCGGCAGCACGGGATCCCGGTCATCCGCACCGGGCTTCAGCCCACGGAGGACCTATCTCTAAAAGGAGCGGTGGTGGCCGGACCGTTTCACCCCGCCTTCGGGCATCTGGTGCAAAGCGCATCTTTTCTGGCTGCCGCACGGAATGCCTTGCGCCACAAGTCCGTTTCTGGACGGACTCTTGAAATTCGTGTTCACCCGCGGAACGTGTCGCGCATGCGCGGTCTTAAAAACGCCAATTGCACGGCCATCCGGCAGGAATTCGGATTCTCAGAAGTGAAGGTGTTTGCAAATGCGGAAATGCCGGAGGATGCGATTGGACTGCCGGAGGGCAGTTGGGTTTCGGTCTATAATCCCAGCGATCACTAAAGCGCGTAAGATACTTCTAATAATATTCCCTGCGGCAGGCCGCGATGAGTTATTATAGGTCTTTTTTGAAAAAATCCTCTGTTTCGTTGACCTCCCCCGGTCGCTTGCTGTAGTCGATCGGCACCGTGCCTTCCTTGAAGCACTCAAAAATCGTCTTGCGCGATTCAGGCACGGGCAACAGTCCCGTCTCGGCGTCGATCTTGGCGAAAACAACCCCTTCCGGCGGTTGGAAGGTCTTGACCGGCTCATTGGCCAGCATCCGCTTCATGAAGCCCAGCCAAATGGGGCTGGCCGCTACGGCCCCGGTCTCGGTCTTGCCCAGCGGGGCTTCGCTGTCGAACCCGACCCAGACTCCGGTGAGGTACTCGGGGGTATAGCCGATGTACCAGGCATCGTACATGTCGTTGGTGGTCCCGGTTTTCCCTGCAGAGGGCCTGCCCAGGGCCTTCATCCGTTGTCCCGTGCCGTGCTGGACGACGCTCTCCAGCATGCTGGTCATGATGAAGGCGGTGTCCTTCTCGATAACCTTCCTACGTTCGGAGACGGCTTCCTCAAGCACCTTCCCGTCCCGGTCGACGATTTTCAAGACAAACACCGGCTCGACCAAAAATCCCTGGTTGGCGAAAACGGAATAGGCCCGCGTGAGCTCGAACAAGCTCACTCCGGAGGAGCCCAGGGCAAGCGACAGCGTGCGGGTGAGGTCAGAGGAAATTCCCAGCCTGCGGGCGTAATCGATGGTGTAATCGACGCCGATGTCCTGCAGGAGTTTGACCGTCACGACGTTGCGCGACTGCGCCAACGCTTCGCGCAAAAGGGTCGGCCCGTAAAAGGTATCGCGGTAATTCTTGGGCTTCCAGGTCTGGTCACGCACCTGGTCCTCGAAAACCACGGCGGAATCGACAATGACGGTCGCCGGCGTGTAGATTTTCCTGGGGTCGTTGAACTTCCGGTCCAGGGCGGCCGCGTAGATGATGGGCTTGAAGGAGGACCCCGGCTGGCGGCGCGACTGGATAGCACGATTGAACTGGGTTTCATTGAAATCGCGGCCGCCCACCAATGCCTTCACCAGGCCGGTTTCGGCCTCCAGGCACAACAGCGCGCCCTGCACCAGGGGTTCCTGCTCGAGGGACAGGCGCCAAGGCTCCCGGGCGTCCTTGCGTTTGTCTTTGACCTTCACCAGGATGACATCCCCGGCCTTGAGCACCGCGCTGGGTTGACGGACCTTGGCGTTGTAGTGGGCGACCTCCGGGTCGGGTTTGCGCGCCCAGTCCATGTCCGCCAAGGCGATGATTCCCGAGTCGCTGCCGATTTTCACGCTCACCGTCTTGGCTTGGTCGTTCACTTGAGCCACTAACGCCTGAGTCACCCGTCCCGGCTCGAGAGGGTTCTTGTCCAGCTCGGCCTGTTGGTCGCGGATGAACGCCTCCGTGTCGGCTGGAGGGATCGACTTCAGCGGCCCGCGATAGCCCTGGCGTTTGTCGAGCTCCTGCAGACCCTTGTTGACCTCCTGCTCGGCCATTTTCTGGAAATCGATGTTCACCGCCGTGTGGATTTGAAGCCCCTGGGTGTAAAGGGCGTCCGCACCGTATTTGGCCTCCACGTAGCGGCGGACGTGTTCCGTGTAGTAAGGGACCTCCTCCACGTAAATGTTGCGGCGGGGCTTGATGTCCAGCTTGAGCGCCAGCGCCTCGTTGGCCTGCGCGCGGGAGATATAGCCCTCCTCGACCATTCGGTTGAGAACATACACCTGTCGCGCCCGGGCTTGCTCAGGGTGGCGGAAAGGTGAATAGCGGGTCGGGGCCTGTGGCAGGCCCGCCAGGACCGCGCATTCCGCCAGGCTCAGTTCCTTAACCGGCTTCCCGAAATAGTTTTCGGCCGCGGCCTGCACCCCGTAAGCCCCGTGGCCGAGGTAGATCTGGTTGAGGTATAGAAAAAGAATCTCGTCTTTGGAGAACGCCTTCTCGATGCGGTAGCTGAGGATGATTTCCTTGATCTTGCGGATGTAGCTGCGCTCGGGCGTCAGCAGGAAAGAGCGGGTCACCTGCTGGGTGATGGTGCTGCCGCCCTGCTTGATGGTCCCGGCCTCCAGGTTTTTCAGGGCGGCACGGAGAATGCCCACAGGATCTACCCCCTGGTGCTGGAAAAAACGGGAATCTTCGGCGGCAACGAACGCCTTGACCAGCAGCGGCGGCACTTCGTTCAGCGGGATGACCACTCGGCGTTCCTTGAAAAACTCAGCTATTACGCGCTGATCTTCGGCATATACCCTGGAGATGATCGACGGCCGGTAGTCCATGAGAGAGGTGATTCTGGGCAGATCCTGGCTGACGTACTGGTACCCCCCGACCAATGCGAGCCCGCCAAGCAGACCGAGGATGAAGAGCACCAACATGGGGTACAGGACGAAGCGCTTGAAGCGTCCCCGTTTTTTGGGGCTTTGGGGCTGGGCTTTTTTCTGGGGGACAGCTGCCTTCTCAACCATGGATCGATAGCCTTACGCCGAACGAATGCGAACTGGTAAACTTAAGTCTAATGCAGACCTTTTTCCAAATGCAAGAACGATTCTGAAAACCCCGGGATCTTCGTGTCAGGAACGCCGAGCGGTTACGCCGATTGAAGCCTGGCCCAATCCTCGCCGGACCTGTTATCAGAAAATAAGCCCGCTAACAACAAAAAATAATTGACTTTGACCGTGCAACAATATTAGTAAATAAGTTTTTGGTTGTACTTGAATTCATCACTCAGTGGCGGTATGGCTAATAATAGGTTCGAACCTTCTCGACTTCAATGTTCGGACCACGGCTCTCCCGCTCACACCGCAATGGTAGCCCAGCATGCTCACGCTCAACTTTGACAAACTTGGCGGCCTGGTTCCCGCGATCGCTCAGGATCATCAAACCGGCGAGATCCTGATGCTCGCCTTCATGAACGAAGCGGCCTGGAACGCGACTCTCACCAGCGGACGGGCCACTTACTACAGCCGCAGCCGGAAATGCCTCTGGGTGAAAGGCCAAACGTCCGGAAACATTCAACGCGTACGCGAAATTCGCATCGACTGCGATGACGATGCGGTGATCCTCAAAGTTGAACAGGTGGGCGGCGCTGCCTGCCATACCGGACATCGGAGTTGTTTTCACAAAAAAATTGAAGACGGAGCGGTTCGTATCGAAGGCCAACCGGTGTTCGACCCGAAGGAGGTTTATCGAAAGTGACCAAAAAACTGAAACTGGGCATCCCCAAGGGCAGCCTCCAGGAAGCCACGATCTCGCTTTTCAAGCGCTCCGGTTGGAACATCAATGTCAACAGCCGCAGTTATTTCCCTGAAATAAATGATGATTTCATCGAATGCGCCATTTGTCGCGCTCAAGAGATGTCCCGTTACGTAGAAAACGGGACTCTCGATGCCGGTCTCACCGGAAAGGACTGGATCGCCGAAAACAGCTCCGACGTGCACGTCGTGGAGGATCTTGTCTACTCCAAGGTGAGCGCGCGGCCGGCACGCTGGGTGCTGGCAGTGCCCTACGATTCGCCGATCAACCGTCTGGAAGACCTCGCCGGCAAGAAGCTTGCCACCGAGCTGGTGGAATTTACCCGCCGCTATTTTTCCGAACGCCGGATCGCCGTTAACATCGAGTTTTCCTGGGGCGCCACCGAAGCCAAGGTCGTTTCCGGGCTGGTAGACGCCATCGTCGAAGTCACCGAAACGGAGAGCACCATCAAGGCCCACGGCTTGCGCATTATCCACGAACTGATGCGCACCAACACTCAGTTGATTGCCAACCACGGAGCATGGGCGGACGCCGACAAGCGCTTGAAAATTGAGCAAATAGCCCTTCTTCTCAAGGGCGCGCTGCTGGGCGAAAAGATGGTCGGCCTGAAAATGAACGTGCCCGAAGAGCGCATGGAAGAGGTGGTCGCCATGCTGCCCAGCCTGAAGTCCCCGACGGTCGCCCCGCTTTACCGTTCGACCTACTTTTCGGTGGAGATCATGGTCAGCCGCGAGATCGTGCGCGACCTCATCCCCCGACTGCTTGCGCACGGCGCCGAAGGCATCATCGAGTACCCATTAAACAAAGTAGTCTAAAATCTGTTTCAGTCCCTGAAACAGATTTTAATTAATTTTTCCAAAGGAAAAATTACATGGTTTCAAAAAGAACCCAGGAACTGACATCCTTCATCGTAATGGATGTGCTCGAGAAGGCCAAGGAGATGGAGCGCCGCGGAGTCCATGTCATCCACCTTGAAGTGGGAGAGCCGGATTTCGATGCGCCCACCTGCGTGAAGGCTGCGGCCTGCCGGGCGCTGGAGGAGGGCCACACCCACTACACCCACAGCTTGGGCAATTTCGAGCTGCGGGAAGCCATCGCCCACTACTACCGGGGAACCTACGGCGTCAGCGTCGAACCGGACCAGATCATCGTAACCTCAGGGTCCTCACCCGCCATCCTGCTGGTGTTCTCCGCCCTGCTCGACCCGGGCGATGAGGTCATCATCTCCGACCCACACTACGCCTGCTACCCGAACTTCATCAAGTTCGTGCAGGGGGTGCCGGTTTCCGTTCCGGTCTTTGAGGAAGACGGTTTCCAGTTCCGGCCCGAGGCCATCCGTGAGAAAATCACCGCCCGGACCAAGGCGATCTTCATCAATTCGCCCTCCAACCCCACCGGGAACCTGCTTTCGGCCGAACGCATGCAGGAAATCGCCAAAATGGCCGCGGGGCCCGACGCCCCGATGATCGTCTCCGACGAGATCTACCACGGCCTGGTCTACGAGGGCAAGGACCACAGCATCCTGGAATTCACCGACCGGGCCTTCGTGCTCAACGGGTTTTCCAAGCTCTTCGCCATGACCGGCCTGAGGCTGGGTTATGTCATTGCTCCGCCCGCGCTCATCCGGCCCATGCAGAAACTGCAGCAGAATTTCTTCATCTCCGCCAACTCCATGGTGCAGCGGGCCGCCATCGCTGCCCTGCAGTGCGCCGGCGACGATGTCGCGCGCATGAAGTCGGTCTACGACGAGCGCCGCAAGTTCATGATCCGCCGGCTCAGGGAAATCGGGCTGGGCATCACCGTAGAGCCGACGGGCGCCTTCTACGTGTTCGCCAACGCTAAGCGGGTCTCCAGCGACTCCTACCAGCTCGCCTTCGACATCCTCGAGAAGGCCCATGTGGGAGTCACCCCCGGCATCGATTTCGGCCAAAACGGCGAAGGCTACCTGCGGTTCTCCTACGCGAATTCCATGGAGAACATCGCCGAAGCCATGAACCGGCTTGAGCACTATTTCCGCATGCGGCGCTGACCGGAAACAGCTTCATCCTCGCGCCTATCTCCCGATAGCCGAGTTGTAAACCTATTGGAAAAACACACGTGACTGCGCTCAGAGCGGAAAGCCGAGCGGATAACGTCCTCTCTTTTGAGCCGTCAGCTCTAAGCCGGTGTGCCATCGGGCGTTGACTTTTGCTCCCCAGCGTGGAACAAAGAACCAACCACCCAAACTTTCGACATGTGACATGCTCATAAAATCGGCAGAGTTCGTCATCAGTGCTGTCCGGCCGCAACAATACCCGGCAGAGGAGCTGCCGGAGTTCGCCTTTGCCGGCCGATCCAACGTGGGCAAGTCCAGCCTAATCAACACCCTGGTGAGCCGCAGGAAACTCGTTCAGACCAGCTCCACGCCCGGAAAGACCCGATTGATTAACTTTTTCCGGGTGAACGACGCGCTCATGTTCGTCGACCTTCCGGGCTACGGCTATGCACGCGTGTCCCAAGAGGAACGCCTCAAATGGCGACCCATGATCGAAAAGTACCTCTCCAGCCGGGAAAACCTGAAAGCGGTCGTCCTCATCCTGGACATTCGGCGCACGCCCAACGAGGAAGATGCCCAGCTTCTGAACTGGCTGGCCCGCCGCGAGATAGCGGCTATCCTGGTCGTCACAAAAACCGACAAGCTGTCGAAAACCTCCCAAGCCAAGCAGCTGAGGATCATCGCCGAAGCTCTGGAGATCGACGCCGATGAACTGGTGTTATTCTCCGCCAAGTCCCGCCAGGGCCGGGATGTGCTGTGGAGGACCCTGGTGGATATGGCGACGGCGGCGCCCGAAGATGAAAGGGCCTGACTGGCTCATTGAGGAGGGCATGGGGGGGTTTTGCTTCAAGCGAGGCGCTTTTCAAGCTTCGCAGGAACGATTCTTGAGCCCCTGAGGCCACTCATATCTCTCCGCTGAAACCACCGACCTGCGAGCAATGCAGGCGAACCCATTCTTTCGAAAAGCTGCCGCTCATATGACGACCGACTCTGATTCCAGGGCGACCCCTTTCAAATCCGGCTACGTCACCATCGCCGGGGCGCCCAACGCCGGCAAATCGACGCTGCTCAACTGCATTCTGGGCGAGAAGATATCGATCATCTCCAGCAAACCCCAGACCACGCGCAACCGGATCCTGGGCATCTGCCAACGGCCCGGAGCCCAGATTATATTCTACGACACACCGGGCATTTTTATCGCCACGGATCCGCTGAACGCCAAGATCGTGAACACGGCCTGCGGTGCCATCGGCGATGCCGACCTGCTATTAGCGGTCGTGGATGCCGCCCATCCGGATCCGACGGCGGAAGCCCTTCTGGCCGAGAAGATCCGCGACCAGAAAGCGCCGGTCATCATCGCTTTGAACAAGATCGACCTGGTCGCGGAAAAGAAAAAGCTGCTGCAGGTTATCGCCCGCTGGTCGGCGCGCCAGACCTTCGCGGCCATTGTGCCGGTGTCCGCGCTCGACGGCACGCAGGTCGAGGAGCTCGTCGGCGCCATCGTCAAGGTCCTACCCGACGGACCGCCGTATTTTCCCGAGGACACCTTGACCGACGCCACCGAGCGGTTCATCGCCGCCGAGCTCATCCGGGAGAAGATTTTCCGGCTGACAGGCGAGGAAGTCCCCCATGCCTCGGCCGTGACCGTGGAGGCCTTCAAGCCGAGCGCCGATGAAAAGCGGGTCTCTATCGATGCGACCATCCACCTCGAGCGCGACTCCCAGAAGGGGATCATCATCGGCAAGGGCGGCGCCATGCTCAAGCGCATCGGCACCGAGGCTCGCCAGGACATAGAGAGAATGACGGGGGCCAGGGTTTATCTGAAGCTGTTCGTGCGGGTGCAGAAGAACTGGCGCAAGGACACCAAGGCCATCGAGCGCTTCGGGTATTAACAAAAAAAGCGGAACCTGAAGGTTCCGCTTTTTTTTAACGGGTTGAAACTGGCTGGCGTCTAAGGCCCCAATGGTAAGCGGGAAGATGCCGCCGCTATATCCGGGCGAGCTGGCTTCCTATCCGCCCAGGGCAGCCGCAGGCCTTCGGGCAGAACGCTGAAAAGCGACAGCAGCAGGGCTGCGGCATATGGCAGCGATTGGATCAGAAGCAGGGCCGACCGGATCAGCCTCTCCTCGGTCTGGTCGTTGCCGAAGTTGTAGTTGACCACCACCGCAAAGAAAAGCAGCACCATCATCAGCGCCTCGCCGCGGGCCATCATGAGCCCCTTCACCACCGCGCTCTTGCTTTCGCATTTGGGCGTCCTCAGAAACGGCATGCTCTTGGTGAAAATGCCGCGCAGGATGGCTGTCGCGATGGCATGGGTGAGGGCGGTTCCGGCGAGGGCAGCGCCCAGCCGCTGTTTGAAGGTGCACGGCACCCGCGCCGCGTAAAGCCACAGAAAATGCATCAGTTTGAACAGGAAGGCGCCGATCGGCGGCAGCATCAACACGTATAGCGGGGCCCCGAAGTATTTCGGAAACAGCGCCATCCCGATCGCCCAGAGGACGCAGAGCACGTTCATGATCAGGCTGATGGCATCGCCGAACCAGGGCAGCCACCCGGCGATGAAATGATACCGCTGCCCGAGGTTCAACCCGCTCTTGCGGCTGAACGGGGAAAGCTCCTGCCAGTGGCGTTTCATGATCTGCACGGCGCCATACACCCAGCGGAACCGCTGGCGCTTGTACCCGGCGAAGGAATCCGGCGTCAGGCCCTTGCCGAAGCTCTCTTTCACGTAGACGGTGTCATAGCCCAGACTCTGAATGCGCAAGCCGAGCTCGGCGTCCTCACAGATGCACCACTCCGCCCATTTGCCCGAATCGAGCAGGATCGACTTGCGGATGAGGGTCATGGTGCCGTGCTGAATAATGGCGTTGCGCTCGTTGCGGTGCACCATCCCGATCTCGAAGAAGCCGTGGTATTCCCAGTTGATCATCTCCTTGAAGAGGCTGCCCTCCCATCCGCGATGATCCTGAGGCGCTTGCACGACCCCCACCGCCTGGCGTTCGAAGTGGGGCACGAGCAGCCTGAGCCAGTCGGGACGCACGATGTAGTCGCTGTCGACCACCGCCACGATTTCAGCCTGCGGGTCGGTTTGACGCAGGGCGAAATTCAACGCCCCCGCCTTGTATCCGTCGATCTTCTCCAGGTGGAAAAACCTGAATTTGGCGCCCAAGGCTTCGCAGTGTGCCTGCACCGGCTGCCACAGCTCCGGGTGCGGGTTGTTGTTGTCGATGACCAGCACCTCGTAGTTCGGGTAGTCCAGCGTCGCCAAGCCGTTCAGAGTCTCGATCACCATGTCCGGCGGCTCTTTGCAGATGGGCACATGGATGGAAACCCGCGGCATCGTATGGTCGGCTCCACCGGCCAGGGGCGTGAAGCGTCGCTTCAAACCCTCCGTCCAGATCATCTCGGACATCTCAAAGCCGTTGACCAGAATGATCATGAGCAACCCGGCCTGCATCGGCAGCAGCAGCGCCCAGATGAACGTCTCCCAGAACAGGAACTCGCCGATCAGCGGAGACACGCCCACCCAAACTAGCACCGACGCCGTGGTTTGGAGCAGCATTGCGAAAAACAGCTTGCCGCTGAAGGGCTGCGACGGCAGGTTTCGCAGATACAACCACACGAGCAGCACCCCCGCGATCACGGCGGCGATCCCGCTGTAAATCAGGGTAGGGGACTGGATTGCCCCCTGGAAGGAGAACTTGGGGTTGCGGTCCACGTCGTAGATGCCCCAGAAAGCTCCGACCACCCCTTCGTGGGGCTTTTTCCACGGCTGGTCGAAGACTTCCATGATGCAGTAATCCAGCCCACGCTGGTCCGCGACGTTTAAAAACCGCCGCAGGAACCTGGCCTGGTCTTCGCTGCCCGGCTTGGCCTTGCCGAAATTCTCGCCGTTGCTCGGCCAGCCCACTTCCGCGAGAAACACGGGCTTGTTGGGAAAAGCATCCTTCACCTGCTTGAAGCGATCGAGGACCCAGCCGATGGAATCGCTGAAAGGAACCTTTTCCCAGTAAGGCAGGACATGGATGGCGATGAAGTCGACGTGGTTGACCAGCTCTGGGTTTTTAATGAAGACATGCCACGGTTCGGCCGTGCCGACCGGCACCTTCACGGCGGCACGCACCCTGTCAAGGTAGGTGATCATTTCCTTTATAGAAAGATCGGTGCGGTAGAGCGCCTCGTTGCCAACGATGACCCTCTTGATGGTCGCAGGGTAGCGGTTGACGTTTTGGATGAGGTTGTAAAGTTCGTCTTCGTTGCGCTCGTAGCGGCCGTCGATCCAGGCGCCGGCCGTGACCTCGAACCCCAGGCGCGCGGCCAGGCCCGGGATGGCTTCCATCCCGTCCAAGGACGAGTAGGTGCGCACCCCCTTGGTCTTGCCTTTTAGAAATACCAGATCGTCCCTGATTTCTTCCGGTGTCGGGAACTTGTTTTCGATGGGATCCTGCCCGGAACGATAGGGGCTGAACGATATGTAATTAAAAGTGCCGGACCACCCGGGTTCCGGATTTTCCGGTTGGGTGAACACGGACCACAAAGCGATGTTAAAGGCACAGGTGATGCCGATGATGATCCACATGGTCTTGCGCATGACGCTTATTTTCTCCATGGCTAGTAATTGCCAGCCATATCGCTTTTACTGCCACCCGGCCGTGGTGGTTTGCATGCCGGCCACAGCCCCAAAAAAAAAGGCCTTCCGCAAAGAGGCCACCATAGAAAAGCAGATTGTTTTAACGTCTCGCTCCCAGCAGGAAATTCCAAGTTCCTTTTGGTTTTGTTTTCCCTAAAAGCAATAAGCAGAGAATTATCCCTGCTCATGTTGATGCCCGATCCGCCGATATTCCAACTTGTTGGCGCGCAATATAGCACGTTTTAGGGGGCCGTCAACAACAATCTTGCCCAACCGAAAAGAATCAACCGGATTAGACGCTGTCTGCTGCAGAACCGTTTACGTGACGTGTTGCCCGGCCGCCTCAGTCGTTAAATTTTATCCGTATCGCCCTCTCAAGAGCATGGCGGCGGTTTGTAATTTTATAGGAAACTTTTTTCACAAACGCAAGGAAACTTGCTTCACAGGATATTGCTGAAAGCAAACAAGCGCCAGAATTCGAAACCCCCAACAAACACTCAACTATCTTAAAATATTAACTATTATATTTGGTGGATGACGAATGGAATAAATTTTGCTTAACCGTAGCTATCAACTACGACCTGGACATTGGAGTCAAAGAATAAATTGAGAAGTGCAACTTCTTCAACAAACTAAGCGCGGGGAACAAAGATGAAGACACTTTTTATACTATATCTTGGCGGCTTATTTCCAAATAGCCACAACCTGTTGGAATCCGATCCTTGCGAATGCTCGAACAAAAGCGGGCGTCCTGATTTTTCCAAGGGGTTTTCATTGTTCGAAGTCCTGGTGGTCGTCGCCATTTTAGCCTTGGCCGGTGCGGTCGCTATCCCCAATCTCATCGATTGGCGCTCCAATATGCGCCTGAGGGCAGCGGCCACTGAACTGAAAGAGAATCTGGAATTGGCCAAAGCCGTGGCGGTGAAAGAGAATATGTACATTTACGTGGAGTTCGTCCCGATGGAGGGGAAATACCGCCTCAGCTACAAGGATCTGGACGACAACCTGATCCCTATCAAAGAAGAACGCCTGCCTCACGATGTAATAATCGACAAAACCCATGCCCAGTATACCGTAACGGGCGACAAAACAGGATTCAACTCCCGGGGCGGGGCCAACAATTGCACCATTGTTCTCACCAACCTTCAGAAAAAGAGCAAGATCATTTCCATTTCACCCATAGGAAAGGTGGAGGTTAAGAGCTGATGATTTCCTCCTGTAAAAGTAATGTTTTCCCCGAAATGAGCCGATACCGATCCATATCAGACAACAGCGGCTACCTCCTGCTGGAGATTTTGATAGCCGTCGCCATTTTCTCAGTCGGCTTTCTGGCGGTGGGAACCATGATCGTGTCCACCACGCGCACCAACACCACCGGAAACATTGTCACTCAGGCCACGCTGTTGGCCGTGGAGACGCTGGAGACCCTGAAGAAGGACCCGGTCGGAGACCTCATTCCTGAAACTTACGCCGACTCGAACAACCCCGTCGACGAGTGGGGCAACAAAGGCGGCATTTTCAACCGCAGCTGGGTCATCGATGACCCGGTCGGTTATAACACTTCGCGACGCGTTCGGGTGATTGTGAGCTGGGAGCGTCTCGGCAAAAACCGACGGGTGGAGTTGACAACCATTACCAGGGGCAACGGAACATGAAGAAGGGTTTCTTCAACTGCGTTCATTCCAACGATGGGTTCACCCTGATGGAGCTCTTGGTTGCGCTGGGCCTGACGGCAACGGTGCTGGGGATCATGGTGGCCTTTTTCATGAACTTCAGCCGGGCCTCCACCATCCAGAACGCCGCTGCCGGCGCCCAGCACTCAGCACGGGCCGGTATTGAGTATATCATGCAGGATATCCGCATGGCCGGTCTGGACCCGATGGAGAAGGCCGGCGCCGGAATCGAGGAAATCTCTGCCAGTGGTAAAAAACTGCGGTTCTCATCGGACCGCTGCAACCTGCCCGTAGCATCTGCGGGCTGCCCCAATCCCGAACCGGACGGCGATCTCGATGACGACTCCGAAATCGTCACCTATTTGTACGATGCCGCTCAAAAGACGCTCAAGAGATGCCTGTACGAACTTCCTGCGACCTACGGGTTGGAGAGCTCCAGCGGATCATGCCAGACCGTCTTGGAAAAAGTTATCGCCAATCCGGACGCCTTTCCTGTTTTTACCTTTCTGGATAACGACGACGCCATTATCACCAACAACAACGACCGTAGTCTAATTCGAACCATAATTCTCACGCTGACCGTCGAAGAGCCGGCCGGCTTCAAGAATAAAGTGGCGCGGACTTACTCCTCCCGCGTGCGCCTGCGCAACATCGGTCGGTGAACTGATTGGCAATTTACACCTGGAAAGACGCACCATGATAAAAACTTTGTTGCTGAAAAATGAAGACGGATATTTAACCATTGTGGCCGCCCTGGTCATTCTCGCCCTTCTGACGGTAATCGGGATTTCGGCCTCGCGCGTGTCCAGCACCGAGGCGACCATGGCCCGGAATGAGGTCGTTTACAAGCGGAACTTCTACCTGGCCGAAGGCGCAGCCCTGGAAGCCGCCGATCGGTTG
>Ga0210069_1000012_pt1 | contig 33920 bp, 30 predicted proteins | sample RushSE_TuleB_D2_FD_185568 | JGI IMG/M metagenome (GOLD analysis project Ga0210069, IMG submission 185568) | Wetland microbial communities from San Francisco Bay, California, USA, that impact long-term carbon sequestration - RushSE_TuleB_D2... | ecosystem: Environmental > Aquatic > Marine >... | reverse complement strand
TCTCAAGTGGATGGGAAACTATTAGGACCGGCCACCGGAATGTCAAGTGGGCGCGAGCACCGAGGGGCAAGCCACGAGCGAAGCGTTGCCGGGCGCGTGGTAAAAGCAGCCCCGGCGGCCATGAGCCCCCGGGGCTGCTTTTTTATAGGCTTTCAGTTTTGGCTGACGGCATGAAGCGTCGTTTTGGAGAGTTTGCACAAATAGGTACTGCCGACCCCGAGCCACTTGGCAGCCTCGGTCTTCGTTTTGAAACGACCGATCACATACTCAAGATAGCGAGCCTTCATCAAGTCCTGCATGTCCTGCCACTGGATATGGTTGTCATACAGCCATGAGCAGCAAGCCTCGATCGGGTCCGGGTCGTCGTCATCCGCGGGGGGCGGAAGCTGTTTCTGCTGCGGCTCAAGCTCGATCGTGGCCTGACCGCGCCAGCTTGACTCCACCGCATCACACAGCTTGAGCGTTTTCACCATCAGCGGCATGATGCGGGCATACACTTCCACATTCTGATTCTGGATGATCACGACCCCTTCGCGCTTTACGGCGTTCGTCATGTTGACGCCCATCTGCTGAGTGGCGTTTACGTCCCCGCTCTGGAACGCGGACTCCAGTATCTCCAGAAGCAGCATTTTTATCTCGGCGATCGTCTGCATCGTTTCCTCCTTACCTCCCGAAGCCTATCCTCGCGCTCAGTTGGCTGTAACAGTCTCAAAAGACCCAAAGGGTCCAATAGAAACTTGGGCGGGACGGAATCGCTCCCATCCCGCCATCGCTGTTAATTTCATTTTACGGGACACAAACCCCGCCCGGGTCAACAATGACACCGTTGGCCACGCCGTCGGCATCGCCTATCCCCCCGTCAGTCAGGCTCAGAGTGGCGGACCTGCGATCCCTGGCGAATTTGACATAGGCCGAAAAGTCATACCACTTGCGGGATACCGCATCATACTCGTACCACCTGCTTCCGCGCGGCACGGCCTCGGAGAAATAAAGTTTCACGGTTGCCTGATCGCCGGGCTCGGCCACGGCGACCCTGAAATTGATCAACCCGAACGGGAATCTTCCGGGAGTTCCGCTGAAATACGAACCCGCCTGGGGAGGGCCCTCGGATTCCACCGCCTCGATGGCCAGCGCTGTCGGGCAGCCATTGATGCTGACCCCGATCTGGGTGTTGGTACCCTCCACCCTGACGGTCTTGATCGTTGGCTGTTGGTAATTCTTCACGCCATGCCTGTTCACGTCCGTTTTCGATCCCACTTCCTGGGCATCGGGAATGCCGTTGGCGTTCCGGTCGGTATCGGTCGTCCGGGTGGAGAAATACCCGTCAGCAGACCAGGCCGAGGTTGCCCCTTGAGAGTCGATAAACTGTGCCCTCCAGAAGTAAGGGGTCCCTTCATCGAGCACCAGCCTGGGCATCGTGAGGCTGGTCAGCGCCGCCGTGCTGGTGATGTCCAACACGCAGGCATCGTCCTCGTCCCGGAACACCTGCCAGCGTGTTTTAGCATGGGTGGTGGTGGCAACCGGGGTGCTGAAGGATCCGGTTTTCAGGACAGTCATGGCGTCCTCTACCGCATCGTTTACCGGCGATACCAACACCGGCACCGTCGGTGTCTGTTTGAGTCCGGCCACGAGGGCTTCAGCGTTGTCACCGATGCCGTTTCTATTTGCATCCGCCCACTCTTTCGGATCACGGGGGAAGGCATCCTGGCTGTCTGGTATGCCGTCTCCATCCGAATCCGCAACCCCGGGCGTCGAGCTCTGGCTGATGGTGACGGTCTTGGCACCTGACCAAACCGATTGCGCGCCTCGGCTGTCCCGCGCCTGGGCTTTCACGGCGTACTGCCCGGCCATGGCCCAGCTATGCGACTGGCTGGCCGCCCCCCAGCTGGAGAGAGCTCCGCCGCCCCAGTCATACCGGTACTCCAGGCTGTCGCGATTGGGGTCGCTGGCCGAGGTGCTGAACGTGATCGCCGCATTCACCAGCGCGCTGGATGCTCCCGTTGGGGTGACCGGCGTCGTAGGCGCCGCATTCTGGGTATTCTGGGTGATGGTGACCGTCTTGGCGGCCGACCAGGCCGATTGCGCCCCCCGGCTGTCCTGCGCCTGGGCTTTCACGGCGTACTGCCCGGCCGCGGCCCAGCTGTGCGACTGGCTGGCCACCCCCCAGTTGGATAAAACCCCGCCGCCCCAGTCGTACCGGTACAGCAGGCTGTCGCCGTTGGGGTCGCTGGCCGAGGTGCTGAACGTGATCGCCGCATTCACCAGCGCGCTGGATGGCCCTGAGGGCGCGGCCGGGGTTGCAGGCGCTCCGTTGGCCGCCGGGACGGAATAGCTCACCTCGTTGGAATATCCGCTCTCGTTGCCGGAGCTGTCGTAGGCGCTGGCCGCTAAATAATAGTTCTGTCCCTCCACCAACCCCGTGATGGTGTAGTTGGTGACGTTGTGGACATCTATGTGCGCCGAATAGCTACCGCTGGTGTTGCCGTAATGAATCTTGTAGCCCGCAAGATCAGCCTCTGTATTGGGGTCCCAGGCAAGAGCGACCTGGGCGGCGAAGGCTTTGGGGGCAGTGACAGCGGCGCCAACAAAAATAGCGACCCCTAAACTTAAAATCCAAATCCAGCTGAAAGATCTGGAAGTTCTCATGATCGTCCTCCTCATGCTTGCTCCGGCATAAAAAAACCAAGTTGGCTTCAAACTTCTTTGGCGATCGTGGCCGGCTCCGTCGGTTGGCGATATGCCACCGAGAGCGCCGTCATTTTTATTTCTCGTGGAAAGGTGGGCTTGAGTCGGTTTCACCATAGATGACGACAAGGGCACACCAAGCGAGAATCAAGATATGATAATGCGGGGTGTTCAGATTCGTTGGTTGAGTCGGGGAAAAATAAAGCTTTTGCAGGACCAGGGCGGAATTCTTGACAGACATGACTCAAAACTCCGGAATCGAATTGGTGGAGGAAAGACCCCCGTTCAATTCCGAAGGTTTTCCTCATCGACGCCTGCGAGGTTAGCTGAAGGGCTAGGGCCGATAAGGTTACCCCTCGCCGAATGGCGATACGCCCCAAAAACTTGGGTCCCCCGCTCCCGATCATTCTCGGGATTAGGCATAATTGTTATAAGACTACCCCGCGCGGCTGTTTTTGTCAATAAAAAATAAACCATCCCGATGGGATTCTCCCGCACGAGTGAAAAGGGGTTATGGCCGCTGCCATAACCCCTTGATTCGCGTGGTAGGCACGGTGAGATTTGAACTCACGACCCCTACCGTGTCAGGGTAGTGCTCTCCCCCTGAGCTACGTGCCTTTATCAATCTTTTTTAGTTACCATCGGACCTGAGAGGTGTCAAGGAAAAATAGGCGGGGCGCGGGTTCAGTCGGCATCCTTTTTCGTCTGGGCCCCATAACCGGTCTGCAGAATGTTGAGACCGAGGTAGGTGTAATGCAGGCCTGAGAGGACGGTCATCCCGGCGGTCATCCAGCCGAGAGCCAACTGCAGAGTCTGCGCCCCGGAAAAATCGAGGTCCAGCAAACTGACACCGATCATGAGAATCTGAAACACCGTCGTCCATTTGCTGACCAGCGACGGCCGAATATCGAAAGGAATATTGGCAAAGGTCAGAACCGCGATGCCGGTGACGATCAGCACGTCCCGGCTGATCACCAGGACGGCCAGCCATCCGGGGATGTCCTTGAGAATCCCCAGGGTGATGTAGGCGGCGGTCAGCAGCAGTTTGTCGGCAATAGGGTCAAGGACGGCCCCTAGGTCGCTGCGCTGGTTGAGCCAACGCGCGATCAGGCCGTCCAGGCCGTCGCTCACGCCGGCAAAGGCAAAAACGAGCAGGGCATACCCGTGTTGGTTGCGGATCAGGAAAATGACGAAGAGGGGCGTGACAAGGATCCGCAGAACCGTCAAAATGTTCGGGATGTTGATGGTGAGCTTCGGCAGCCGCTGCCGCCGCGGGCTTTCAACGGTGCTCATCGGCATTCACGGTTGCGACGGATGCCCTCCGGCCCGCCGGTGGAGCGCTCATCGGTCGTCATTTAGGGGATATCACCACTCGCAGCACACCTTCCCCGGCTTCGGCCACAGCCAGAGTGAAGGTATCAAAAGATTGCTGGGTCAGAGCGGCACCCAGGTCCTTGGAGTCCCCCTTGTAGCCCACCAGCAGGGTGGTTTCGTTTGGGTTCATATCCCGGACCTGGATACCTTCGACACCCGAGATGCTGCCCAGCGCCTTGCGAAACTTGACGAAATTGGCGAGGTTCCCGCTGCCCTCGACGGTAAGAGCCAACTGGCTTGCTGCCACGTTTGTTTTTCCGCCGGCAATCCCCGCCCCGGATAGGCGATCGGCGATCAGCTTGGCGTTCACCGTGGCCTGCACCACGACACGATGCTGCTTGGCGATGACGGTTTCCGATAGAACTCTGTAATCCTGAATGTATGCGTCGGGCCGGTCGAGCAGCTGTTCGTTCAGCTTCTTGAAGTTTTCCGCGAACCCTTCCGGAGACAGGATTTCCATCGCGGTGAGGGCGACGGCCTGCATCAGCCCCCCGGCAATGGCGGCGTCCCGTGCCGCGGTGACATTGCTGCCCTGAACCGCTGCCGACCCGAAAACGACTAGGGTGCGGCTGTCTTCCCCTTTCTGCGCCTCGGCGTTGCCGCCGACCGCCCATGCAAAAATCGCAAGAAGCAGGATGCAAACCTTCTGGGTATCGACTAACATGCTTTTCATGGCGCCCTCGTGGGATTGCCTGAAATCAAGGCTGCGAACGGCTCGATAGATAGAACAGTTTTCCGGTTCGATCAAGGCCCCACAAGCAGTACACCGACCCTGCGGGTCCATCGCCTTGCAATCCGCGGATCAAAAAACCCCATGCCGCATCAAACCCGCCGATGCAGGGCGTAGTCGGCGATATCGATCAGGGTCCCCAAGGTCTCGGTTTTCGGAAACAGCGATAGCGCTTCTTTGGCCTTGAAAATGTAAGTTTCAGCGGCTTGCTCCACATACCGGATCGCGCCGCTCGCCTGGAGCAGCCCGACCAGTTTCAAGAAATCCCCGCTTGAAAATTTCGGGTCTTGAACGACTCCCACCATCCATTCCCGGTCCTCGACGCCCGCCTGCTTCAGGCCTTGAATCAACGGCAGCGTCATCTTGCCCTCGCGCAGGTCGGATCCGACGTCCTTTCCGAGCTGGGAAGTGCCCAGGGTGTAGTCGAACAGATCGTCGGCAATCTGAAAGGCCATACCCAAATTGAGACCGTATGCCGCCAGGGCGGATTCCTTCTCTGCGGAGGCCTCGGCCAGAACGGCACTGACCCGGCACGCCGTCTCGAACAGCACGGCCGTCTTGCGGCGGATCACCTCCAAATACTCCGCTTCCGACAAACGGATGTCGCCCTTGCGCATCAACTGGTGGACTTCGCCCTGGGACATCTGTTCGGTCAGCTCCGCCAGGATTTGGACGATCCGCGCGCGGCCTGTGGCAGCCGAAACGGAGAGGGCACGGGCGAGCAGAAAATCCCCCACCAGCACGGCGATGGAGTTGCCCCACTGGAGGTGCGCGGCCGGCTTGTTCCGTCGCAGGGAGGCCCCGTCCACCAGGTCGTCATGCAGCAGAGTGGCGGCGTGCAGGTATTCCAGGGCGGTCGAGAAGGTTTTGTCGTAGTCGCCGCGGTACCCGCACAGGCGTGCCGACAGCACCATGAGCAACGGCCGCAGTCGCTTTCCGCCGCTGAAAAGGATATGTCCGGCCACGTCCCGGACCAGATCGAGATGGGGATTGAGGTTTTTCGCCAGCGCTGTTTCGATGGCGTCCAGATCGGGCTGCACCGCTTTCAGAATTCGAACTTTGAGATCGCTCACGCAACTTCCCCCATCAGGTCGTACTCCAGGGCGTCATTGATCCGGGCCAGGGCAAACCGCCCGATGGGAAGTGGAATCCCGGAACTCGCGGTGTTCACATAGGTCACCCCGTCCACCTCAGGGGCTTGAAATGCGGTCCGACCGGCAAACAGTTGGTTGCCCAAGTCTTCCTCGATCAGCACTTGAAGCGTCCGGCCGATGTGTTTCTGGTTCTTTTCGGCGGCGATGTCCATCTGCGTCGACATGAGCTGGTCGTATCGGTCCTGCGCCACATCCCGCGAAATATGGCCGCGCAGCCGGTGGGAGGGGATATCTTCGGCGTCAGAATAGACAAACGCACCCATATGGTCAAACCGAATCTCTTCGGCCAGGTTCAAAAGGTCCTGGAAGTCCTTGTCGGTTTCGCCGGGAAATCCCACGATGGCCGTCGTTCGCAGGGAGGCGTCCGGGACGATTTCCCGGATGCGGTGGAAAAGCCGCTTGAGCGTGTCGCCGGTGTAGCGCCGACCCATGCGCTTCAACATCCGGCTGCTGGCATGCTGGATCGGCAGGTCGAAGTAGGGGCAGACGTTCGGGTGGGCGGCCACGGCACGGATAAAGGATTCATCGATGCTCTCGGGGTGCCCGTAAAGCACGCGAATCCAGGGCGCCTCGTTTTTCCTGCCCTTTCCCGCGGAAAGGTTGCCGAGGCACTGCACCAGAGCGCCGAGGGATGCCGGCGGCGTGAGGTCCATGCCGTAAGAGGTGGTGTCCTGGGCCACCAGCACCAGTTCCTTCACCCCGGCGGCAACCAGCTCCCGGGCTTCGGCCACCACGTCCCCCGGCGGCCGGCTTTTGTGGGTGCCACGCAGCTTGGGGATGATGCAGTAGGTGCAGTGCTTGCTGCAGCCTTCGGCGATCTTGAGATAAGCCATGTGGGCGGCGGAAAGCAGGCGGGGGCTGATCGGACCGTCCAGGCAAGCGAGTTCCGGGTCCGGTAGGACGGCTTCGTGTGAAATGGGAGAATCTCCCGCCGCCTTCACCACTTGATCGAAGGCCCCCGTGCCGAGAAAAACATCCACCTCGGGCAGGGCCTGTATGATTTTTTCCCGGTAGCGCTCCGGAAGGCACCCGGCAACCACCAGCCTGCGGCAGGAGCCGCTTTTTTTGAATTCCGCCAGCTCCACGATCGTTTCGATCGATTCTTCGGCCGCGGTCTCTATAAAACTGCAGGTGTTCACCACGATGGTGTGCGCTTCTTCCGGGTTGTCGGTGATGCCCCAGCCGGCTTGCTGGAGGCGCCCGAGCATGATTTCGCTGTCCACCTGGTTCTTGGCGCAGCCCAAGCTCACCAGGTGAAGTTTCAGGTTGTTCGGCGTAGGTTTGGAAAGGCGTTTCACAGACCGCATGACTCAAAACCCAATTGGGACCGTCGATAGGCACAAGCGCTAAAGCAAAATAGGACCGTTGGTATCTCCTTGATCACGCCAGTGAACATAAGGAGGACCGGGAAGGCTGTCAACGCGGAAAGCCGCTGTGGGGGCGGACAAACGCAATCCGTCAGCGCGGCGCCGGTTCAAGCAGGATCCCCTGTGAGGCATGCTCCTGCAGGCTGCCGTCGGGCATCTCCACGACGATCAGCCCTTGAACAGTCTCAAGGCGGTCAATCATCGCCAACCCCTTATCCGCACCCATCACCATGACGGCCGTGGCAAGTCCGTCGGCCAGGGTGCAGTCGTCGGCCAGAATTGATACGCTCACGACGCGGTTGGCCACCGGGTAGCCCGTCCGGGGGTCGATGATATGGGAATACCGGATACCGCCTTGCATAAAGAACTGCCGATAGTCGCCGCTGGTGGCAAAGGCTCGGTCCTTCAATGAGACGACCTTGTATATCTCATGCACGCCCGCCTCGGGTTTCGGACGGTTGATTCCGACACGCCAGGGAAGACCGTCCGTGCGGACGCCGGCGGCAACCACTTCGCCGCCGATCTCCACCAGAAAATCCGCGAAACCGGCCGCCCGGACCACATCGGCCACCTGGTCGACCCCGTAGCCCTTGGCGATCGAGGACAGATCGAGGGTCACCGGCGCCTCGCGTTTCACCAGCGCGCCGGAGTCCCGGATGTCGATCTTGCTGAAACCGACGTCGGCGAGCACGGCTGCGATCTTTTCGGCGGGAGGCACCTGGACCGCGCGGCCGGCACGGCCGAACCCCCACAGGTCGACCAGCGGGTTCACCGTCCCGTCCCAGGCGCCTTCCGACAGCGCATGGATCCGGGCCGCCACTTTCATCACGCGCAGAAAATCCGCTGAAACCGGAAACTCGACTCCCGCCTGATGGAAACGGTTGAACCGACTGATCTCGCTTTCCGTGAGGTAAGGCGACATGCTGCGGTTGATTTCATCAAGCCGCCGATCGATTTTTTCCTGGAGCCCGGCAACAGACCCGAAGCGGCCGGTGACCACCTTTACGGCGTAAGTCGTCCCCATCGTGCGCCCGGCGAGAGTATGCTCGCGCCTCGCGTCGCAACTCACCCAGATGCACAACAAAGCTGCTAAAAAGAAGCAACGAGCAACGAGCAACGAGCAACGAGTGAGAAAAAAAACGGATGGACATGTTGGGCATGCCTCGGCAAGAAGACGGCTGCCACGATAACCGCTGTCCAAAGGCAATCGCAGCCAGTCGCTTTCTTTTTCTTTTACCTCGTTGCTCGGTACTCGTTGCTCGTTGCTCATCACTTGGAACTCAGCATATCCGCGGCAACTGCTCCCCCGCCAGCATGTCCACGATGCGGGTGCCGCCGATGCGGGTGTCCATGAAAACTTTGCCGGGGTTGCCGGAAACCACTTCACCAATGACGACCGCATCCCTTCCGAAACGGTCGGCGCGCACCGCCTGCAGCACCGCCTCGGCGTCGTCGGGTGCCACAAAGGCGATGAGCTTGCCCTCGTTGGCCAGATAAAGAGGGTCAAAGCCCAGCAGTTCGCAGAGGCCCGCGACCTCCGGCTTCACCGGGATCCGGTCTTCGCGGATCCTGACGCCGACCGAAGACGCCTCGGCAATTTCATTGAGCGCCGTCCCCAGTCCCCCGCGGGTGGGGTCTCTCAACACGTGAACCCCGCGGCCGGCGGCGAACATCGCCCGCACCATGTGGTTCAAGGGAGCGGTGTCGCTTTGAACAGAGGTCTCAAACGAGAGCCCTTCTCTGCGAGCCAGCACACTCACGCCGTGGTCGGCAATGGTGCCGCTCAGGATGACTCGATCGCCGGGCCTGGCCTTGTGGCTGGCGACATCCACTCCGTCCGGGACCACGCCGATCCCGGAGGTGTTGATGAAAATCTTGTCGGCCATGCCCTTGGGCACCACCTTCGTGTCGCCGGTGACCACCGTCACGCCGGCGGTTTCAGCCGCCTTGCCCATGGCGGCGATGATCGTCTCCAACTGCTCGACCGGGAACCCTTCCTCGATGATCAGGGCAACGCTCAAGTACAGGGGGGATGCCCCGCACATGGCGAGATCGTTCACCGTTCCGTATACAGCCAGCTCGCCGATGTTTCCTCCCGGGAAGAAAATGGGGTCAACGGTGTAGGAGTCGGTCGAGAACGCCATGCGCACGCCCTGCAGCTCGAATATGGCCCCGTCGTTTAGCTCGGAAAGGATGGCGTTGTTGAAAACCGGCAGGAGCATGTCCCTGGCCATGCGGTGGGAAATCTTGCCCCCGCTGCCGTGGTCAAGCAGAATCTTATCCGATTTCATGCAGGTGGACCTCTCACTCGTAACTCGTTACGCGTTCCTCATAGTGGTACCGGTAGTAAGCCGCACAGGTTCCTTCGCTCGAAACCATGCACGGCCCCACCGGATCCACGGGCGTGCAGGCTTTTTTGTAGAGGGCGCACTCCGGCGGTGTTTTTTTCCCGGTCAGGATCTCCCCGCAGGCGCAGCCCTTGGGCGGCTGGGCTTCCGGCAGATTCAGGGCAAAACGCTTTCCGGCGTCGTGCGTCACGTAAGCCTCGCGAATCCGGAGCCCGCTCAGCGGAATGAGGCCGATGCCCCGCCAGCAGGCATCGGCCGGCTCGAAGACCTCCGCCAGTATTTTCTGCGCCTTGAGGTTGCCCTGCAACGTCACGGCCCGTGGGTAGGCATTCTCGAGGCGCGGCGCTCCGGCCTCGATCTGCTCCACCATGGAGGCGATGGCCTGCAGGATGTCGGCCGGCTCGAAGCCGGTGACCACGCAGGGGATCCGGTGCCGATCGAAAAAAGGCCGATAGGCGTTCAGGCCGATAATAACCGAAACATGGCCGGGCAGGATAAACCCGTCGATGCGGACGTCGTCCAGCGCCATAAGGGCTTCGAGGGCCTGCGGCACCGTCTTGTGGGCCGATATCACCGAGAAGTTCTCGAGCTTGGTCTGTGCTGCGGTCAAGATGGCGGCCGCTATGGTCGGCGCGGTGGTTTCAAAGCCCACGCCGAGAAACACCACCTGCTTGCCGGGATGCGTGCGGGCGATGGTCAGCGCATCGACCGTCGAATAAACCATGCGGATGTCTCGGCCCTCCGCTCGCTCGCTCTGCAGGGACGAGGTGCTGCCGGGCACCCGCATGAGATCGCCGAAAGTCGTCAGGATGACGTCTTTCTGTTTGGCGAGTTCGATGAAGGCGTCGATCTCCGTCTGGTCGGTCACACACACCGGGCAGCCGGGGCCCGACAGAAGCGACACGGTCGTCGGAAGCACAGAGCGGATCCCGCTTCGAAAAATAGAGACGGTGTGGGTGCCGCAGACCTCCATCAAGCGGATGCTCCGGCGACTGGTGCGCCGGATCTTTTCAGCGAGCGGACGAGCCAGGTCGGCATCCCTGTATTCCTCACTGTGTTTGATGGCCATGACAATTGATCCTTTATGTAAGGCATGCGGCCATGGGCATAAAGTGGGGGAGATGAAAACGCAATCCCTTTCTTCTATGCTCTCGGCCCTATGACCTGTGCTCGATGCGGGTCGCCGCCACGACCGCCTGTCCCAGCGAAATCCCCCCGTCGTTGGCCGGCACCAGGCGGTGGCTGTAGACCTCGAACCCGCGGGTCGATAGCGCGGGGATCAGCCCCGTCAACAGGCGGGCGTTCTGGAACACGCCACCGCTCAGCACCACGCGGTTCAGGCCGCGCTGCCTGCGGATTACGTCGCAAAGGTCTCTGAACATGAGGATCAGGGTGTTGTGGAACTTCGCGCTGATCGCAGGTGCCCCAAGCCCTTTGCCGACATCGCCCACCACCCCCAGGATGATCGGCGCCGGCAGGAGCCGGCACGGAGCGCCTTCCTCCCAGGCGTAATCGTAAGCGGACTCGGTCTCATCCACAGCCGCCATCTCCAACTCCATCGCGGCCTGGCCTTCGTAAGTGACCCGGCTGCGCAGGCCGGCGATGGCGGCCACTCCGTCGAACAGCCGACCCAGGCTGGAGGTGAGCGGGGAGTTAAGTTGCCTGGCCGCCATCTCCAGCATCAATCGCACCTTCTCGGAGCCGGCCTCGCGCAGCACCGGCAGGTCCAACCCCCAGAGACCGGCGCCAAAGGCATCTTGCAGGTAGCTGACGGCCATGCGCCAGGGCTCCTTGATGGCGGCCGCACTGCCCGGCATCGGAACACAGGCCAGGTGGGCCGCCCGCTCGAACCCCCCGGCATCCGCCACCAGAACTTCCCCTCCCCACACCGTGCCGTCGGGCCCATAGCCGGTGCCGTCGCAAGCAATACCGATCACGGTGCCCTCCAGCTGGTGCTCGGCCATGCCGCTCACGATGTGGGCATGGTGGTGCTGCACCCGGACCTTGGGGATTGCCTCCTGCTCATCCGCCCAGCGCGTGCTGAGGTAATCCGGGTGCAGGTCGCAGGCAATGACCTCCGGCCGCACGCCCAGGATGCGCTGCATGTGCGCGACGGTCTTTTGGAAGAACTCATACGTGGCCAGGTTCTCCAGATCGCCGATGTGCTGGCTGATAAAGGCCTTGTCGCCCTTGGCGATGCAGACGGTGTTCTTGAGCTCGGCCCCGCAGGCCAGAATCGGCGGGAGGGCGTGCTTGAGGAATACCGGCACGGGGACGTAGCCCCGGGAGCGTCGCAAAAAGCGTGTTTCGCCCGCGGCACGCCGCACCACTGAGTCGTCGCTGCGCAGATAGATGTCTCGGTTGTGAACGAGGAAATAATCGGCGATCCGGGCCAGGCGTCCGAAAGCGTCATCGTTGTCGATGGCGATCGGCTCCTCGCTTAAATTACCGCTGGTCATCACCAGCGCTGCAAACCCCTCCCTCAATAGGAGGTGATGCAACGGGGTGTAAGGCAGCATCGCCCCCACGTGTAGGTTGCCGGGCGCCACCTCTTCGGCCAGCAGATGGGGTTTTTTCTTCAAGAGCAGTACGATGGGCCTCTGAATCGAGAGAAGCAGCTTCTCGTCTCCCGGTTCGACCACGGCATAGGTCCGCATGGCTTCGAGGTCGGGCGACATGACCGCAAAAGGCTTTTCCTCCCTGAGCTTGCGCTCCCGCAAACGGGCCACAGCGGCCGCATTCATGGCGTCCGCGGCGAGGTGGTAGCCCCCAAGCCCCTTCACGGCGACGATCTTCCCCTGCCGGATCAATTCGGCGGCGGCAGCTATGGGGTCCCCCAGCCCCATCGCCTCCCGGCGAGCATCCCACAAGCCGACCCGCGGCCCGCAAACGGGGCAGGCGTTGGGCTGAGCGTGGAACCGGCGGTCCAGGGGGTTGTCGTACTCGGCCTGGCATGCGGCGCACATGGTGAAATGCCGCATGGACGTCTTGGGCCGATCGTAAGGGATGTCGTCGATAATGGTGTAGCGGGGCCCGCAGTTGGTGCAGTTGATGAAGGGATACCGATAGCGCCGGTCGGCGGGGTCGAACATCTCGCGCAGGCAATCGCCGCACACGGCCACATCCGGTGATATCAGCGTGGCCATGGACGCTTCCCCGCGGCTGGCGGTGATGCGGAAGTCGGAGAAATGCTTTACGATGTCCGAACGGCTGGTGACCTCGACGATGTAGGCGAGCGGCGGGCCTTTTCCTGTGAGATCGGATTCAAACGCTCGCAGCCGGTCGGCAGGCCCTTCAATGTGGATCGAAACCCCCGAAGACGTGTTGGCGACCTCGCCTTTCAGTCCGTGGCGCAGGGCCAGCTGGTAGACAAACGGCCGGAAACCGACCCCCTGAACGATGCCGTTGACCTGCAGCAACCTGGCCTCATGGTTATGCGCCATCGCCTACACACCCGGGTCGTTGCCCTCGCCGCCCTTGGCCTCCATCAGGGCGGCGGCCTCCTTGAGCAACGCCAGGGTCTCGAGCGCCGCAGCTTCGTCGATTTTCGAAATTGCGAAACCGGCATGCACGATGACATAGTCCCCGACCTGGGCATCTTCCACCAGCAACAGGCTGCACTCCCGCCGCACACCGTCAACGTCGATGACGGCCATGCCGTTTTCGATCTTAGTGATTTTCGACGGAATCGCGAGACACATGATCCGCACCTTCTTTTTTGCGGTAAGATACGCCGAGACGGTCCAACTCGGATAGAACCATCCGTATGACCGTCTCGATCTGCGCTTGAACGGTCGGCGTCAGCACCAGGCTGAGCGTCTGGATATCCTCCGGCTCGATCCCTATGATAACCGTTTGGGGGACGTTGTCGAGGGCCTGGCAGAGCGTCAACGCCTCCAGGAAGTCCACCTGGTGCAGGGAGTTCTTGGCGCGGATACGCTCCGGGATGGCGTCCCCCTCCAGGCGGTAGAGATCGCCGGGCCTGCCCTTGTTGCGCATGGTGTCCACGACGATGAGGTGCTTGGGCTTGGAAATCACGCCCAGCAGGTTGATGCCCAGAACCCCGCCGTCCACCACCAGCACATTGTCCGGGAATTCATATTCGTTTTCAATCCGCTGGGCCACCCGAATGCCGAAGCCGTCATCCGAGAAGAGGATCGAGCCGATCCCAAGGATCATGATGTCCGGTGAATAGATCTCGTCGAAAGGGCTATTCTCTGGTTGGTCCAATTTGCCCTGCTCCTTGATGGCCGAAACTACCCGTGGAAGGCTCGCAGGCATGGTCAATCAAAAAAAATCCGGTCCCCCCTCTCCAGAGAGGAGACCGGATGCACGTGGATCGCTTACAATGCCTTGATCTTGTAAACCTCGTTGGAATCCGGGTCGATTACATGGACCGCACAGGCAATGCACGGGTCGAAGGAGTGCACCGTGCGCAAAATCTCAAGCGGTTTTTTGGGATCGGCAACCGGGGTCCCGATCAACGACTCTTCCACTGGGCCGAGCCTGTCCTTGCTGCATCGCGGGCCGAGGTTCCAAGTGGAGGGGACCACGTACTGGTAGTTTTTGATCTTCTTGCCTTCGACCACCACCCAGTGGCCAAGTGCACCGCGCGGTACGTCGTTCAGGCCCATGCCCTGGGCCTTGTCCGGCATCTCGTAACTTGCATAGGTCTTGGTGTCGCCGCTCTTGAGGTTCTCGACGAGCTCCATGACCCAGCCCTGCATGGCGTCCCCGATGACCAGGGTTTCGATGCCGCGGGCAGCTGTCCTACCCAGGGTCGAGAACAGCGCATCGGCGTTGACGCCGAGGGTGTTCACGACCTTGTCCACCACGGGTGCGATCTGCTTGTGGCCGTAACCGTATGCCACCAGCACCCGGGCGAGCGGCCCGACCTCGCAGGCATGGCCGTCGTAGCGCGGGGCCTTCAGCCAGGAGTAACGACCGTCATTGTCCTTGGTGTTGTACTTGGGGTCTTCCTGCAGCGGCTTGGTCTCGCCCTGGTAGGGGTGCTTGTCGGCCTTGCCCTCGTACCAGGAACGCGCCACGTGCTCTGTGATCTTGGCGGTGTCCACCGGCTTAACGCCGGACATGCTGCGGTTCATGATGACCCCGCGCGGCATGAAGAGGCTTTCCGGTTCCTTCTCGCTCTGCGGGAAGTCGCCGTAGGCGAGGAAGTTGCTGGTGCCGCCGATGGCGCCCCAATCCTTGTAGAAGGAAGCCACGGCCAACAGATCCGGGATGTAGACGTTCTTGATGAAATCCTGGGTTTCTTTGGTGATGTAAAGAAACTCCGCAATTCGGCCCGGGGTCAGGTCGCCCACGCAGGTGACGCCGCCCGGCACCAGGAATTGCGGGTGCGGGTTCTTGCCGCCGAAAATGGCGTGCATGCGTGCGGCTTTGGCCTGCAAGCGCAGGGCCTCGATGTAATGCGCCGTGGCCATGAGGTTCGCCTCCGGCGGCAGCTTGTAAGCCGGATGCCCCCAGTAGGCGTTGGCAAAGGGGCCGAGCTGGCCGCTGTCAACGAAGGTCTTCAGCCGCTGCTGCACGTTCTTGAAATAGGGGGTTCCGCCCCACGGTGCGTTGGTTGCGTTGTCGGACAGGGCCGCGGTTTTGGCCGGGTCGGCCTTCAGTGCGCTGACCACGTCCACCCAGTCCAAGGCGTGGAGGTGATAGAAGTGGACGATGTGATCATGCTGGTACTGCGCACCGTGCATGAGGTTGCGAACCAGGCGCGCATTCTTGGGGATCTTCACGCCAACGGCGTTGTCGACTGCCCTCACCGAGGACAGAGCATGAATGTAGGTTCAGACCCCGCAGGAGCGCTGCACGAAATGCTGGGCATCCCGCGGGTCGCGCCCCTGCAGAATGATTTCGATGCCCCGGAACATCTGCCCGGAGCTCCAGGCGTTCACGACCTTGCCGCCGGCCACCTCCACCTCAATCCGCAGGTGGCCTTCGATTCGGGTGATCGGATCAACAATTATTCTCTCAGCCATATGATCTCCTCCTTAAAGAGATGTTGTAGTAGGTCGCTGTGCCGGAAATTAGAGCTCCTGATAGAACGGGGTGAACTTGTCCCAGAATTCCGGCTGGCTGCAGCCGATGCAGGGATGTCCCGCCTGGACCGGCCAGCTCGTGCCGTCGTTGAACTTGACGATCGAGCAGTTGTTGTAGGTTTCGGGGCCGCGACAACCGACTTTGTAAAGGCAATAGCCATCGGCAGCTTCCTTGGAGCCGAATTCCGTGACGAACTCCCCATTTTCGAAATGACCCCGGCGCGGGCAGTTGTCGTGGATGGTCTGGCCGTAGGCGAACAGCGGCCGGCCCAGGCTATCCAACGCAGGCAGCTTGCCCAGGAGGAGATAGTTGACGACCGTGCCCACGAAGTTGATGGGGTTGGGCGGACAGCCGGCGATGTTGACGGTCTTGATCCCGAGGGCCTCGCCCACGCCCTTGTAACCGCCGGGGTTGGGCTTGGCGGCCTGGATGTTGCCGTAGGCCGAACATTGGCCGATGCAGATGACGCCGGCCGCCTTGGGCAAAACTTCTTTGGCGGTCTGCAGGAAGGTCTTGCCGGCCACCTTGCCGTAGCCGCCGTTGTACTTGGTGGCAATGGCGCCCTCGACCACACAGATGAACTTCCCGTTGTACTTGGTGACGGCGTTGTGCAGCGCTTCCTCGGCCTGTTGACCGGCGGCCGCCATGATGGTCTCCTGGTAGGCGACGTCGAGGACCTCGAGCACCAGTTGGTCAATCCAGGGGTACATGGCTCGAATGGTGGCCTCGGTGCATCCGGTGCACTCTCCGAAATGCAGCCAAATGACCGGCGGTCGTTGCGCCGGCTGGGCGAACACCTCGGCTACCTTCGGGATGAAGGAGGAGGATAGGCCCATGGTCGCTGTCAGGAACGTGCAGAACTTCATGAAGTCCCGCCTGGAGACGCCCTTGCCCTCCAGTTTCTCGTAAAAAGCTTTTTCTTCTTTGTCCATTTGCACCTCCTTGATGCGATTGTTGATCAAAACACCCACAACCCGTTTCTGCCGTTAAGACAACACCAAGACGTTATCCTGACGAAAAAACCCCGCAATGATTTTGCAACAACCCGTTGTGTGAAAGTGCAGGAAAAGAATGATCGGCAAAGGGATATCTGCCTGCTTGAATTAAAGCCATCCGTTGCCGCCCTAATTATTCCCCTTCCGGTGGCAAGTCAATTAAAAAGGCGGTTGAGCCGCACCGGCATCAGCTCTCGTCATCGATGTCCGCAAATTCGTCGTCTTCGATTTTCAGGGTTGAATCGAGTTTCTTGACCTCATCGCCTTCTTCGAATTTTTCATCTTCCAGCCCCACATCGAGCAACTCTTCGATCTCGGGGGCTTCGGCCTCATAAGAGGCGGCCGCTTCGGCCGCTTGATGTCCACGCGCCAGGAACTCGAGATCGTCAAACATGATTTCCTCGGACACCTTGCCCTTTGACCCGTACATCTCCATCACTTTTTCCGCGATCTTCCCGGCGTACATGCCCGGCGGGTAGAGGTTCTTGGTCCGCAAAGCGGCAACCAAGGCCTCGCGGCCGGCGCCGATGGCGGATTTGACGGCTTTTTTGTCGTAGCTTTCCTCGCACAGCAACGACATAATGTCCTTGTCCAACTCGGCAAACTCGCGGATGATCAGTCGCTTGTTGTCATCGTCCCTGAGAATTTCATACTTTTGTTTCATGGTTTCAGATTCCTTTTCCAATTATTCTCATTGCGCAATATTCATTTGATAATTTTTGGATTTTTATACTCTTCCACGCTACCTGTCAACAGACAAGACAGGCGCCGGTTCGGCCTTTAATTAGGGTAGAAACACATCGAATTCGGCGGCACTCGAATTTAGAGCGACCTGCAGGCATCAAAAGTTGTTGACCTTTTACTGCAGCAAATGATAAAAATTTAAATTCAGCCGGAGGGATGGCTGAGTGGTCGAAAGCGGCGGTCTTGAAAACCGTTTCCCGGCAACGGGACGTGGGTTCGAATCCTACTCCCTCCGCCATAAAATTACTGCGCGATTTTATACACTTCTTGGCCACAGCTGTCGCTGCAGCCAAGTTTGAATCATTTGTAAAAAAGTTTTTGAAACCAAATGGTTGGAGACTTTACGGAGAGATGGCCGAGTAGGTCGAAGGCGCTCGCCTGCTAAGCGAGTATATTCCGAAAGGGGTATCCCGGGTTCGAATCCCGGTCTCTCCGCCAAAAGCATAAAAAGCCGCTTTGAAGCATTCAAAGCGGCTTTTTATGCTTTCTTAAAGACCTCTCCCATATTCATCGCTTTGGACCTCCGGTGTCGACTTGTGCTTGACACCCGCGCCTTAAGCCCTTACACTGAAGCCGCTAATTTATATCAAATCAATTAGTTAGAATCAATGCCGCACAGGCGGAAGCAGCAACCTTGAAACCGATCGCCTTCATAGCCGCCGCTTGGGTTTTCCTGTTTCTCAATGTGTCGGCCCGGGGTGCCCCATCGCCCCCGGTTGGACCGCCAGTCGAGCTTCAGAGGGCGCGCGAGAACTTGAAACTCAGCGAGCAGACCCGCGACCGCATCGCTGAGGAGGTTGCCGCCCTCAGGGCATCCGGCAAGGCCTCACCCGATGTGGTTACGGCCTACGAAGCCTATCTGGCGAGGGTTCAGGAGATAGTTGTCGAACACCAAAAGCTGGTGGCGCAGATGGAGGCGGCTTACAGCGCCCACCAGACCCGGGCGCAATCTGCGGCTGCCGGTGCGCCGGACGTGCCCGGTGCGCCCCCCCCAGTCCCGGGCTCAGGAGAGGATCCCGCCGACCGTCTCAAAACCTTGGACCGTCAGTTCAACGAATCGCTGGCCGCCTTCGACGAGATGCTCCTGAAGGAACTCAGGCTCATCCAGGCCGCCTCGGCCAAACGAATGAAGGGCCTGGCCGAAGCGGCAGCGGAAGCCGGTCGACAGGCGGGAGAAAAAGGCGCGACGGCAGAGGCGGAAGGCAGCGGGACCGGGGCAACCGGGAGCGAAAAACGAAGCACCGGCGAGGAGCAGGCCAAGACATCGGAGGGCCGCGGCAAACCGGGCGATTCTGCCGGCGCCGGCCAGGGAGCGGGCGGTTGGGGTTCTGGCGGCACGGGGGCGCCGCCCAGTAGCTACACCCCGAGTGCGGATGATGACATCGTGGCGCGCCAGCTGCGGGAAGCGGCTGAGAAGGAGACGGACCCCGAGCTCAAGGCCAAGCTGTGGAAGGAATATGAAGAGTACAAGAAAAGCCGGGCCAAGCCGTAGCAGGGCGTTCAAAAACGGCGCCTCAGGCCGTGATCCTGCGTTGCGCGGCTCTCGTAAATGCTCACATATCAGCCGATATGCTGCGCTTTCCAACTCGCCGCGCGTCTTGGCTGACGGCCCGATGCTTGTTTTTCAACACCCTGCCAAACTGCACCGCTTCGTTGCAGCCATGGCTTTTATCTCTTGCGCGCTGTTGACCGTGGCCTGTGCCACGACCAGGGTCGGACCGACCACTATCCTTCAGGCTCCGCAGGAAATACCCGAGGAGCAGCTTCTGGACGTCGGCATCGTCGTTTTTTCCTCCGAACCGATGACCGCGGAAAAAGCCCGCAAAGAAGGCACCCACGCCGAAATTCGCAAAGCCGAGCAGAATTTCCTTCCCTATCATCTGAAGACCACCTTGCAGCACAGCAGCCAATGGGGGGCTGTCCGGGTCCTGCCGGTCGAGACCGACAGTGTGGACCTCTTGGTGAAAGGCACGATTATAGAGTCCACCGGCGAAACACTCGAGGTCCGGATCGAAGCCCGCGATGCCGCCGGAAAGGCTTGGTTGGACAAAACGTATGTGGCCGGCGCCACTCCCGCCTCGTACGCCGCTCTCCAACCGGGAGAGAAGGATGCCTTCCAGGACCTATACAACCGCATCGCCAACGATCTCGCCGAAGAGCGCATGAAACTCCCCCCCCATGAGGCCAAGACGCTTCGCACCCTCTCGCAGCTGAGGTTCGCCAACCGGTTTGCGCCCGAGGCCTACGAGGGCTATCTGAAAAAGGGGCCCGGCGACGCCCTCACCATCAACCGGCTGCCGGCCGAAGGCGACCCCATGATGGCGAGGCTGCTCAAGATCCGCGAGCGAGAGAATCTCTTCGTGGATGCTCTCAACCAGCAATACGAGAGCTTCTATGCCCGGATGTGGCCGTCTTACGAGAGCTGGCGCAAGAGCAACCTGGACGAGCAACAGGCGCGGCAAAAGATCGAACGCGATGCGCTCATCCGCCAGGTGGGCGGTGCCCTGCTGCTGGCCGGCGCCATCGCCCTGGGCGCCGGCCGGAGGGAAATCGGGCCGCTTGAAATCGGCATGGCCGTCATCGGCGGCCAGGTGATCGTCAATGGGTTCAACATCTCCAAGCAGGCCGAGATGCACGCCGAGTCCATCCGGGAACTGAGCGAAACCTTCGGCAGCGAAATGAAACCGATCCTGGTGGAATTCGAGGGACAGACCTATGAGCTGACCGGCCCGGCCGAGGAGCAGTTCAAGCGCTGGCGCGAGCTGCTGCGCGAAATTTACCGGGCGGAAACGGGGTTCGGCGGATGAGCTCCAATGACTCCTCAGCCCCGCGGGGGGAAGAAATCATTGCCCCCATCCGGATCAGAACCTCGTCAGTCGGCAGCCAAACTACCGCCCCCCGCCATCCGCGCCGATTGGGGATTGCCGCAGCGCTGCTGCTGATCGCCGCCCTGACGGCCTGCGGCTTCTGGTGGATCGGGCACCTCTCCCGCCATCCCTTGGAGACGCCTCAGGCGGCGCCACAGGTCGAGGCGACGCCGACTTCCCCGGCCCCGCCGCTGCCGGGCGTTCAGGCGTCGTCGCCCGAAACCCAGCAGCCGCCTCCCCAGCCGCTGCCGGTTGCCGCGGCGCCTCCCAGCTCGACCGCGGCCCAGAATACGGAGCAGGCCGAGGCGGTCAGGGAGCGCCTGGTGTCAGCGGAGCGCCTGGCCTCCGCCGGGAACCTCTCCGGCGCCCAGTCCGATTTTCAGGAGGCCTTGCGACTGGATCCGCAGTCCCAACCAGCGCGCGAGGGACTGCGGCGTGTCAAATCCCGCATGACCGCGGAGGAATTTAGCCGATGGATGGCGGAGGGCTTCGCGGCATTGAATGCGGGCGATCTCGCCAATGCCCGGGTCCGGTTTCTCAAAGCCAAGGCCCTGCGGCCGGAGGCCCCTGAAGCGGCGGATGCTCTGGCCCAGGCGGAGAGCCGCCTGCGCACCGCACGGATCGACGCCTTGCGGCAGAGAGCGCTGGCCGCCGAACACCGCGAGGATTGGGCCGGCGCCCTGGCGGCTTACGAGGAATCCCTGGGAATGGAGCCCGCGCTTCAGTTCGCGCAGCAGGGGAAGGAACGCACCGCGGCGCTCGTGGCGCTGGAACGACGCATCACGTTTTTCGTGAATCAGCCGGGGCTGCTTGATTCCGACGCCCAGCTGGAGAACGCATCGCGCCTGCTTCAGGACATCCAGGCGGCACCGCCGGTCGGTTCGCGTCTGCGCGCGGAAGCGGACAAATTAGGAGCCCTGGTTCAGACCGCCAAAACCCCGGTCCGTGTCATGATCGCATCCGACAGCCTGACCGAGGTATCCGTGTATCACGTCGGCAGACTCGGCCGTTTCGGCGCGCGCGAGTTGAGTCTGCGCCCGGGGACATACACCGTGGTGGGGTCACGCGACGGCTACCGCGACGAGCGCCGGGAGCTTGTCGTCAAGCCAGGACCGGAGCCGGTCCATGTTACCATCATTTGCAAGGTAAAAGTTTAACTTCCGCCTGCAGCGGCGGTTGTGCAAGGTCGACCCATGCCGGAAAACAACCCACCCGACTCGCGCCCGACAGAGCCGATCATTGTCACGCCGGTCCCTTTCCGTTCCGGTAGAAGGGGCGGCCGCGAGCAGGCGCGGCGCACGGCGGTCTGGCTCGGGCTTCTGGCGGCAGGTGCGCTGCTCTCGGCCTTGGCGGGCGCACTTTGGTTCGTGTTCACGGCGCGCCAGGTGTGGATTCACCTGGACCCCGCCCCGGACGCCCTCTCACTCTCCGACGGGTGGATTGCCCCCCGCATCGGCGATCATTATCTCCTGCGGCCGGGGTCCTATGCCCTCAAGGCCTCCCTCGCCTGTCATCGCGATATCGCGCACCGTTTCGAGGTCGGCGCGGACGACCGCCAGGAGGTCCGTCTTGCCTTCCAGAAACTCCCCGGGCGCCTCCGCATTCAGGCCCATCCCGACGGCCGGCCAGAGGCAACAGTCCAGGGGGCCGAGGTCCTCATCGACGACCGCTCCTTCGGGGCTGTTGCGATGGGCCCTATAGAGGTGGAGCCGGGCCGCCGACACATCGAGATTCGCAGCGACCGCTACCAGCCGGCCGTCACGGATGTGGAAGTGGAGGGCTGCGACCGTCTTCAGGAGATCGCGCTTGCTCTGGCCCCCAACTGGTCGGGGGTCCGTCTCAGTTCCATTCCCCCCGCGGCCGTCGTCAAGGTGGACGGACGGCCGCTGGGGAAAACCCCCATCGAACTGGAGCTTGCGGCAGGCGCGCACGACATCGAGATCAGCTCTGAGCGCTACAAGACCTGGCGGGGCCGCGTGGAGGTCATTGCCGGGCAGCCCGTGACCCTTCCCGAGGTGCGCTTGGAGCCGGCAGACGGCCGACTGGCGATCCGCTCGCGTCCGACGGGGGCGAGTGTTCTCGTCGATGGCCGCTATGTCGGCCAGACGCCGGTCGAGGTCGATATCGGCCCCGGCAAAGAACACGAGATTCAGCTGTCCAAATCCGGATTCGAGCGTGCGAGCCGGAAGGTCACGGTTGCCAGCGGAGAGGTCAAAGGGCTGGATCTATTGCTGACAGCCCAGGAGGGTGTGATCCATTTCAAAGTCGAGCCGGCGGATGCCGAGCTGTTCGTCAACGGTGCCGGCCGCGGAAAAGTGCCGGGCGAGCTCAGGCTGCCGGCCGTCGAGCACGGCATCGAAATCCGAAAGGAGGGCCTTGAGCCCTTCCGTGCGCGCGTCCTGCCCCGCCCAGGGTTTCCTCAGGAACTGAAGGTGACGCTCAAGCGTCGAGACTCCATTCCGGCACCCGGCGTCGCCGGCCCGGCCCGTGCCTTGATCGGCTACGAGCTCAAGCGCGTGGCACCGGGCACCTTCGCCATGGGCTCCTCCCGGCGCGAACAGGGCCGCCGTTCGAACGAAACTCTCAAACAGGTTCGATTGACGCGAGCCTTCTACATGGGGACCCGCGAAGTGACCAACCGCGAGTTTAGACAGTTTCTGGCGGCGCACACCTCGGGGACGTTCAAAACCCAGGACCTCAACCGCGACGACCTGCCGGCGGTGATGGTTTCATGGGAGCAGGCCGCCCTTTTCTGCAACTGGCTGAGCGTGAGGGAATCGCTGCCGCCGGTTTACATCCAGAAAGACGGCCGGATCGTCGCTTCCGAACCCCTGGGAAAAGGCTACCGCCTGCCGACCGAGGCCGAATGGGAGTTCAGTGCACGCCAGGGCATCTCAGGCAAGTACCCGTGGGGTGAGGGCTACCCGCCGCCCCCGGGGGCCGGGAATTACGCGGATGAGTCCGCCAAGGGTCTGATCGACGTGACCATCGAGGGATACAATGACGGCTACCCGGCGGCTGCGCCGGCAGGCAAATTCAAGCCCAGCACGCCGGGGCTGTTCGACATGGGGGGCAACGTCGCCGAGTGGTGCCACGACTACTATGCGATCGACCCCTCGGAGCCCGAGAAAGAGCAGGCGGACCCGGTCGGCCCGCGGGAAGGGTCCCACCGGGTCGTGAAGGGCGCGAGCTGGAAGTCAGCCGGTATTGCGAACCTGCGCATCTCTTTCCGGGACTACAGCGCCGGCCCGCGAAACGACCTGGGATTCCGGGTCTGCCGCTACGCCGAATGAAAGCCTCGCCCGGCTGTCGGCGGGCGGGGCCTTCAGTTGCGAGGAAGGGGAACCAAAAAAATGATTGGGAGAATTGCAGCAACCGTTCTATGTCTCGTGTGTTTCGGCGCGGAGTTCAGGACAGGCGGCCTCGCTGCTGCAACGAGTGATCGGGCGAGCTACCTGGCGCAAGCCTCCGACGGACCTTCCCGCACGGGCCAGCGCCCGCCGGAGGCCGCGCCGCCTCCATCCCGGGGAAAGGCCCAGGGTGACGTCGGCAAAGAGCAACAGCCGGCGGCACCATCCAAAAATGCACCGCCGAAACCCTTCGACCCCACCGAAAAGGTGAAAGCGGACCAGGCCATCGATTTCCCGGCGGACATTTGATTTAATTTGTGACCGCGTGTATCGACACACCGGGTCTGATTGTAAACCGGCAACATCAACCGTTACTCCATCTGGAAACACCATGCCATGAAACGTAATTTCGGTTTTTCCTTCGAATTCCTGTATCAGGTGGTATCGCTGGTCGTGATCGTCATCCTCGTGCACGCCGCCTATGTCGGCATCGTCCGCCCCCGCGGCGACGCCATCCTGGCTCAGCAGTCGGCGGCGCTGGAAAAAGACAAATCGACCGTCACCGAACGGTCGATCTACGTCCTGATCTATGATTGGGAGCAGGAGGCCGAAATCATCCTGGCCCTTTGGGCCTTTGCGATCATGGGCTTCAAATGGATGATGATCCTGCGGCAAAACGCCCTGTTGAACCAGGATTTCATCCCCCTGGCGGAGGGCGTGCGCATCCTTCCGGACGACACCCGGGAACTGGCCCGCCAGGTCCAGGCCCTGCCGGAGCAGCAGCGCCGTGCCCTTCTGCCGCGTGCCCTGCTGGCCGGCCTGCAGCGTTTCAGCACGACCCGCAGCGTGCAGGACGTGGCGAGCGCCGTTCATGCCTATTGCGATGCCGAGGGGGAGCGCCTCGAGTCGGAGCTTTCCATGATCCGGTATATCGCCTGGGCCATCCCGTCGATCGGGTTCCTCGGCACCGTGCGGGGCATCGGGGACGCCCTGAGCCAGGCCCACCAAGCGATCGAGGGCAACATCTTCGGTGTCACCCGCAGCCTGGGAGTGGCCTTCAACTCCACCCTGATCGCACTGCTCGTCAGCCTGCTGCTGATGTTCATCCTGCACCAGTTGCAACTGCTGCAGGAGCGCTTCATCCTCGACACCGAGGACTATTGCGAAGAAAAGCTTACCCAGCGGCTGCATGCGACGTAAAACAGGTTCGGGGCTCAAAGTGCTCGGCGTCCGGCCAGACGTTTCTCCTTGAACCTTGCGCCGTGCGCCCCGCACCCCAACATTCTCCTGTTGTCGGCAACGGTGACCATTTATGAACCTTCTCGGACTTGAACTCTGCGATGCCGGCATTCAGGTGGCCGGCGGTGAACCGCCGCGGCTGCTGCGGATCGACGAGGATGCCCTGGAAAGCCCGGGCTTCGCCCTGCCGGAAAAAAAAGCGCTGATCACCGGCATAGCAGCCGAGCGCCGGGCGCGGCTGTACCCGCGGCAGATCATGAACCGTTTCTGGGATTCGCTCTCCACCGACCCGCTGGACCCCCCCCTGCCGGCCGCCGGGAACCAAGCGGAAGTGGCCTGCGCCCACCTGGCCCAGATCTGGAACCAGGCGCGCCGGTCCGGGAACTCCCTGGTGATCGCGGTCCCGACCCACTTTCAGCACACCCAACTGGGTTTGCTTCTGGGGATGTCGCAGGAACTGGACATCCCTGTGCAGGGTTTCGTCAGCCTGCCCGTGGCGGCGGCGGCTCCCGGGCCGAAGGGTCTGTACCTCCACGTGGACGTGCACCTGCATCGCTTTGAGGTGTCCATCCTCAAGGCTGAAGGGCGCCTGGAGTTCCAGGAGGCGTTGACAGTCAACGAGAGCGGCCTGGAAGGGCTCTACAAACTCTGGGCCCAGGCCGCCGCCAACGAGTTTGTCCGCACGACCCGCTTTGACCCGTTTCACAGCGCCGAAACCGAGCAGGAACTCTACCGCCGCCTGCCGGCGGTGCTGGCGGCGCTGCAGCGGGAACAGACAACGGCCATCGCCATCCCGACAGGTCACTCCACTTACAGCGTGAACCTGATGCGCGGGATGATCCTGGAAACCGCCAAGCCGGTGTACGACGAGCTGCTGGCCGCCGTGCAGGATGCCGCGCGGCGCGGCGCGGCTCCGGGAACGGCGGCAGCCGTCCAAGTCTCGCAGCGCGTGGCGAGACTTCCCGGCATCCTGGAACGCCTGCGGCAAGTGCCGCACACCCGGATTGTTGAGCTGCCTGCCGGTGCGGCCGCCCTGGCGCTGCCCGCCCTGTGGCGTGAGCTGACGGACGGCCGGCGGACAGCCGGCGCTCCATTATTCAACAGCCGGCCATGGGCCGCCGGAAAACATTCCACCGCAGCAGAACCGGCGGCGTCTGCGCCGCGACCGACCCATCTCCTCTACCGGAGTCTGGCCTACCCCCTGACTGCGACCCCGCTCAATGTAGGGGCGCAGTTGCCGGCCGAGGGTCCCGGCATCCGCATCGAGGCGGATGCCGCCGGCATCGCTCCTATGCATTGCACCGTTCAGCTCCAGGGTGAACAAATCGTGCTCACCGATCTCAGCTCCAACGGCACCTTTTTGAACAATCAACGGGTGGAAGGCCCTGTGGTGCTGAATGTCGGCGATGCGATCCGCCTGGGAACCGCCCCCGACTCCATCGTTGCAATCGCTTGTCTGGACCGCAATGAAACGTAGGAAGCTCACCGTCTTCAGCATTTCCTTCATCGACTGCATCTGCTGCGGCCTGGGAGCCATCATTTTGCTGTTCGTGGTGGTCAACGCCCAGAACACCGCCCAGCGCCAACGCGTCACCGAGGAGCTGACCTCCGAGACCAACCGTTGGGAGCAAGAGGTCCTGGACGGCCGGCGCAACCTCGTCCAGGCCCGCAACACCCTCGATGAGACCACCGCAGAGCTCGCCAAAACCGAAGGGCTTTCACGGAAAATCCTGCAGACGCTTTCCGAAAAGCGCCCGGAGCTGGCCGACCGAGACAAGCAGACCCTCGCCAGCCGGGAGCATGTCAACAAGCTTAAGGCGGACATCCAGTCCCTGGAAGAAGACGTGAAGCGGCTGCAGGCCGGGGCCAAACGCGAAGAGGAGCTTGGCCGGAACCTGAGGCCCTTTCCCGGGCAGGGCGACCGCCAGTACCTGACCGGCCTAAAGATGGGCGGCCGGCGCATCCTGATCCTCATGGATGCCTCCGCCAGCATGCTGGACGAAACCGTGGTGGGCGTCATCCGGCGCCGCAACATGAGCAGCGCCGAGAAGCTGCGCGCCCCCAAGTGGCGGCAGGCGGTGGCCACCGTTGACTGGCTCACCGCCAACCTTCCACGGGATAGCCGTGTCCAGATCTACGTGTTCAACGAGTCCGCCGTGCCGCTGCTGGAGGGCACCCAGGGGACGTGGCTTGAGGCCGGGGATATCAATCGTCTGAACCAGGCGGTCGAAAAGCTCCGCCGCCTGCCGCCGGAAAAAGGAACGAGCCTCCTCAACGCCTTCGAGGCGACGGCCCGGATGTCGCCGCCCCCGGACAATCTTTTTCTGCTGACCGACGGCCTTCCGACCATGGGCAAGGACAAGCCCTGGGGCAGCCGCGTCTCGGCCGACAAACGCCTGAGCCTCTTCCGTGACGCCGTGAAGCGGCTGCCGGCGGGGCTGCCGGTCAACACGATCCTTTTCCCCATGGAGGGGGACCCCATGGCCGCCAGCGAGTTCTGGCGCCTGGCCGTCGACACGCGGGGCTCTTTCATGTGCCCTGCAAAGGATTGGCCGTGAGAAAAAAGGACCGCGACATCGAAGTCTTCAGCCTTTCTTTTCTCGACTGCATCTGCTGCGGGTTCGGGGCGATGATCCTGCTGTTCGTGCTCTCCAAATTCTCGGCGCCCCAGCAGATCGAGGCCGCCCAGCTCGATTTAAAGGCCCGCATCGAAAGGCTCGAGCAGGAACTCTACGAGATCCGGGGCGAGACGGTTATCCTCAACCGCGACCTCACCGCCAAGCGCGAGCAGCTCTCCCAGGAGAAAAAGCGGCTGGCGCGGCTGCAGGGCGACCTCTCGGACATCGAGGGCCGGTTTGCGGCCTCCAAGGGGGATGCCGAGGTCCAGAACATCATAGACGGGCAGCTCGCCAGAGCCCTGCAGCAGCTCACCGAAGAGCAGAAGCGGCTGCAGCAGCTGCAGCCTCGCCGCAGGGCCGACGGCCAGGTCGGCGGCATCCCCGTGGACAGCGAGTACGTCATCTTCGTCATCGACACCTCCAACAGCATGCAGCGCGGCGCCTGGCCCCTCGTGCAGAAGAAACTCCAGGAAACCCTCGAGGTGTATCCCCAGGTAAAGGGCATTCAGATCATGAACGACGACGGCGCCTACATGTTCCCGCAGTATGCCGGCAAGTGGATCCCGGACACACCCGGCCGCCGCCGGATCATTCTGTCCAATTTTTCCGGCTGGCAGCCTTTCAGTAACAGCAACCCCGTGGAGGGCATCGTTGAAGCGATCCGCAGCTTTTATTCCGAAGACAAAAAAGTCGGCATTTATTATTTCGGGGATGAGTTCAGCGGGACCGCCATCCAGCCGGTAATCGACGAGGTGGACCGCATCAACCGGGCCTCGGCGGCCGGCGGCCGGCGCATGCGGATTCACGCGGTGGGGTTCCCGACGGTCATCGAAAGGACGCAGCAGCCCGGAAACACGGGGGAGCGCTATGCAACCCTGATGCGCAGCCTGTGCTACCGCAACGGGGGAACCTTCGTTGGACTGAACGGCACGCGGCCCTGAACGGCAACGCGCAGAGGGAAAAGCGGCAAACCGGCGTTATTGCAACTATGCCCTTTGCCCCACGCCCTATGCCTTCAGTTCTATCCCCACCAGCGTCACATCGTCGGCGGGGGGGGCGCCGCGGCCGAAAGCGAGCCAGGAGGACCGAAACGCAGCGATGGTCGCTGAAACTTTTTCCCCGGCATGGTCCTTCAGCAGGGCGTGCAGCCGCTGGTTGCCGAACATGTCCCCTTCGGGGTTCATGTATTCGTTCAGACCGTCCGTGTAGAGAAACAGCTTGTCGCCGGGATTGAAGGCCAGCTGCTCCTCCATGAAATCCTCGTTTTCCTCCGGCAAGCGGATGCCGACCAGACCGATAAAGGGGCCACCGCGCTTGAGCAGTTTGACACGGCCGTCACGGCGCAGGACGACGGGGCGGGGATGCCCGGCATTGCTGTAAGCCAGGGTCCTCCTTTCGGTGTCCAGGATCAAGTAGACCATGGTGAAAAAGTTGGAGAACCGCTCGAAGGGGTATCCTGCATCAAGCGCCTTGAGGACCTCCGCGGGCCTTCGCGGGGATTGACCCTGGGCCATCCGCGTGTCGGGCCTGGTGAGAAAACCGGAGCCGGGCTGCAAGGCCTGATAGACCGAAACCGCCACCATTGCCGCCGGCACCCCGTGCCCGCTGATGTCCAGGGTATAAATGGCCCAGAGATGGTCGGCCAGCCGGATCACGTTGAAGATGTCGCCGCCGATCTGGGAAGAAGGCTGAAACATCCATTCGATCTCTAATGGTCCGTAATCGCCGGGCTTGCGCGGAAGCAGGCTGCGTTGAATCTCCGCTGCCGCTGCCAAATCTTCTTCTATTCTTTCCTGTTTGGCCATCAGTTCACGGTTCAACCGATAGAGATCCTTCTCGGCGGACGCGTATTTGAACAACAGCGTGTGCAGAAGGCGTGTGGCGGCCGCTGAATCATGCTGGGCCGCCCAGTATTCGAGCAGCTTTCGAAGCTGGTCCGATCCGCCGCCCGTTCCCTCCGTCAAGGTGCGAAGGTGCTCCGTTAGGGATGAATGGTCCTGCATGTCAGGCAAATCGTTTCTGGATGCGTTCGGGGTTGATCCGGTAGCCCTCTTCCACCAAGGCATCGATGCCGACCCTTTTCAGGCCGGCAAGAAGCCCGAAAACCTTTTGCAGGGTCTTTTTGTCGGCAATGACGCTTCCGTGCTGCGGTGCAATCATGGTGAACGGCACCGCCAGGAGTTTTTTCAAGGCGTGGTACAGGGCTTTCTCCGACGGCATCAGCTTTTGATGAAACTTAAGAATATCGCGAATGGGGCACTTCCCCGCCGCGCGGCTGCAGTCCGAAAGGTCCTTGCAATCCAGACACACGGGGTCCGGGTCGAAAAAAAGGGACCACTCGGTGCCGTAGGAACCGAAAAGGTCGCTTGAGAACAGGATACCGCTCTGCGCGTCGAAAGTGACCAGGCTTCCCTGCGCATGGGCATATGGGGTCTTGATGAACTGCAGGACACGGCCGGAGGAAAAGGTGAACTGGGACCCGAGGTTCTCCAGCGCCAGGAGTTTGGACTTTGCCGCATAGTGCCGGATGAACATGTTGTTGGCGGCGCCCGAGATGATTTTCAAGTCTTCGCGTCCGATGATGTCCTCGAAGTTCGGCACGCTTCCGCACAGGTCCGGGTCGTAGTGCTGATACACCAAGGCCTCGATCTGATTCGGGAAAATTCCGGCCTGGAGGATCTTCATCATCACGGTTGGAAAATCCGGACGGCTGCCGCCGTCGATCACAACTGCCTCATCATGATCCACGATCAGGTAGGGGTTGCAATGCAGGCCGGACTGGCAGTCGTAAAAACCCACCCAAAAGACCCCTTTTTCGATCTCCACCGCCCGTTCGTAATCAACTGATCTCTCCTGACGCATGTCATCCATCCAATTTGTCATCGAGCCTATATCTATAAATGCGGCATTGGGGCAAGTCAACTGGCCGGCATGCCTGGCGGGGCTGCCGACACCCTCCTTGAGCCCGCGAATCTGCTTGACAAAAACACCATTGCCTAATAGAAAATGAAATCTTGAACCTAAAACCACCGAGCCCTGGTCTGCAGGGTGAACCCATAAAAACCGAGGAAAGGAGAGAGGATTCTATGTCACAGTTGATACCCCCCCATGGCGGAAAAGGATTGACCTGCTGTCTGCTGGAAGGTGCGGCCCTGGAGGCCGAAAAGAAAAAGGCGGCCGGCCTGAAACAGATCCCGGTTTCCGCGCGCGAGAAGGGCGACCTGATCATGATGGGCATCGGCGGCTTCAGCCCGCTGACCGGTTTCATGACCAAGGCCGACTGGAAGGGCGTCTGCGACAATTTTTTGATGGCGGACGGCACCTTCTGGCCGATCCCGGTCACCCTTTCCGCCTCCAAGGACGAAGCGGCCAAGATCAAGGTCGGGGAAGAGATTGCCCTGTACGACCCCGAGGGCAAGGAAATCATGGCCACCATGAAGGTTACCGAGAAGTACGACATGGGCGTGGCCGAGAAACGCTACGAGTGCGAAAAAACTTTCATGGGCGAGGGATCCAAGACGGTTGAAGATTTCTGGAAAATCGCCGAAAAAGACCACCCGGGCGTCCAGATGGTCATGAATCAGAAGGACGTCAACCTCGCCGGCCCGGTGAAGGTGCTGAGCGAAGGCGAATTCCCCAAGAAATACGCCGGGGTCTACATGCGGCCGGCCGAGTCCCGCAAGATCTTCGAGGAACGCGGATGGAGGCGGATTGCGGCCCTGCAGCTGCGCAACCCCATGCACCGCTCCCATGAGTACCTGTGCAAGATCGCGGTCGAGGTCATGGACGGGGTCTACATCCACTCCCTGGTGGGCAACCTCAAGCCCGGCGACATCCCCGCCGAAGTGCGAGTCAAGTGCATCGACGCCCTCGTCAAGCACTACTTCGTCGAGAAAAACGTGGTCCAGGGCGGCTACCCGCTCGACATGCGCTACGCCGGACCGCGCGAGGCCCTGCTGCATTCCACCTTCCGCCAGAACTACGGCTGCTCGCACATGATCATCGGCCGCGACCACGCGGGCGTGGGCGACTTCTACGGCATGTTCGAGGCCCAGACCATCTTCAATAAAATCCCGGCCCCGAAAGAACCCGGCAAGGCGCTGCTCTGCAAGCCGCTGCTGATCGACTGGACCTTCTACTGCTTCAAGTGCGACGGCATGGCCTCCCTGCGGACCTGCCCGCACGGCAAGGAAGACCGGGTGCTGCTGTCCGGCACGGCGCTGCGCAAGATGCTCTCCGAAAACGCTAAAGTGCCCGACCACTTCGGCCGCGACGAGGTCCTCGCCATCCTGGGCGAATACTACAAGGGCCTGACCGAAAAAGTCGAAATCAAGATGCACGGCGCCGCCACCGGCGAGACCAAGAAGTAGTTTTAAGCTTAGTTATAGCCAAACAAAAAGCGTCCGCGAAAGCAGGCGCTTTTTGTTTTCTGAGGCACGTCTTTGCAGTTGAGGCAGGAAAGCCGCTCCCACAGGTATCCAAACAGGACGATGGATTCATCCCATTCGGCCGCTTGTGAAGTAGGCGGTGCCCTGTAGGGCGCATCAGTAAAAAATCAGGGCATCCGCTGATTCGGATGCCCTGATTTATTTCTTTGCATTACAACCGGCGGCCGCCGCCCGGCCGACATCGCCGTCTATTTTCGCCCGGCATATTCGGCATACGTCATGGCCACCGTCCGGTAGACCAGGTGCGCCAGCTTCGAGAACGGCAGGTAAGCGAAGGTGAACCAAATCACCATCAGGTGGAGGAAATAAATGGTGTAGGACGGTCCCGCCCAGCCGGCCAGGCGGGTCAGCTGCGCGCCCATGCCGGTGACACCCAGCCCGAACACGAGTCCCAGCAGCAGCCAGTCCTTGTAAGCCGATTTCTGGTCGGGCTTGTTCATGCGTGTTTTGATCAAGAGAAAACTGCCGATGATGAGCGCGACCCCGCTCACGTTGGCGAGCCACTTGACCGGGTTCAGTTGGGAGTAAGGCCCGTGAATCTGCAGGCCGTAGATCGCCACGAAGAAAATGGAGGTGACGATGAAAAGCCCGATGAAAGCGAAGAGCACCAGCATGTGGGAGATGGCGCGCTCCTTATTCTCGGTGCACTCATTGAACTTCGCGTGCCGCAGGATGGTGGGGATCGTCCGGATCAGGGCCTGGACGAATCCGCCGGCGTCGATCGTCTGCTGGGTCGTCTTGCCTTCGGCCAGGGCGTTCTGGTGAATGTCGCAGAGGAAGCGCTTCACGCCGTTGAAGAACGTCAGCGCGGCAAAGCCAGCGGCCGTCAGCATGACGACGTCCACCAGCCAGGTGGAAACCATCTTGGCATGGACGATGGTGCCTTCCGGGCTGAAGTTGAGGAATTGGAAGTTGAAAATCTTGCCCATGAGAGTTCCCATGATGAGGATGTAGACCGCCGGCACCAGCAGGAGGATCGGAAGCATCATGGGCTTGTTCAAGGCCTGGGCCAGGGGCTTGGGCGCCGAGTACTCCGTGATCGCCTGGGCGCGGATGGCGGCCAGGACGTCCGCCGGCTTGGCCTTGCGCGGGCAGCGGGTCGAGCAGTCGCCGCAGTTGTGGCACAGCCAGGCGTCGGCGCTTTTCACCAGCTTGTCCTTCAACCCCCAGGACGCCGCGATCATCTCCTTGCGGGGAAACGGCTTGTTGTCCGGGGAAATCGGGCAGACCACCGAGCAGGTGGCGCACTGGTAGCATTTCTTGAGGTCCTCGCCGCCGAGGATCCCCACATCCTTGATGAAATTGAGATCCGGTTCAACTACTAGTCTTTCCGTCATACCCATACCTCCTATGCGGCAACAGGAAAGGGCGGAGGATCCGCCCTCCCCGATTCATAGCAAGCAGAATTAGAACCCCTTGAACGGGTTCGGGCCGAGGCCTTCGATGGTCCCGACGAACTCCTGGAGCATCTGCGGAATCTTGTCGTACTCGTCGATGGCCACCTGGAACTGGGCCACCCGCTCCGGCTCGAGCGCTAGGCTGGAGAGCGCCTCGCCGATTTTCTTGACGCGGATCTCGGCCAGCTCGCTGCCCTTGACGAAATGGCACTGGTAGTCATCGCCGTGCTTGCAGCCCATGAGGAAGACGCCGTCCATGCCCTTGGAGAGCGCGTCCTTGATCCAGATCACGTTGACAGACCCCAGGCAGCGCACCGGGATGAAACGCACGTCCGCATTCCAGGAGAGCTTGTTCATCGCCGCGATGTCCAGCGCCGGATAGGCGTCGTTCTCGCAGATCAGCCCCAGGATGCGCAGGGGCGGCTCGTCGAAGTCGTCGGTCGATGGCACCTTGATCGCCTTGACCATCGAGCTGACGCTGTCGATGCTGTAGTTGGCGAAGTTGATGATGCGCTCGGGGCAGGCCCCCATGCACGTGCCGCAG
>Ga0210069_1000011_pt1 | contig 34432 bp, 30 predicted proteins | sample RushSE_TuleB_D2_FD_185568 | JGI IMG/M metagenome (GOLD analysis project Ga0210069, IMG submission 185568) | Wetland microbial communities from San Francisco Bay, California, USA, that impact long-term carbon sequestration - RushSE_TuleB_D2... | ecosystem: Environmental > Aquatic > Marine >... | reverse complement strand
GGGGAATGATGCCGCTCTCCTGGCATTTCTGGAAAAGATCACTCTTGCGGAAGGCGGCAGGGTCGGCCGTTCCGGCGGCCTGCAGCAGAATGCTGAAGACCTGGCGGCAGCCCGTGCAGCAGAAGTGATAGGTTTGGCCTGCAAATGCGGCTTCAATCCGCTCGCCGCGCAGGGCCAGCCCGCAGAGGTCGCACACCCGGCTGGTTTTTGCAGTGATATCGGCGGATGCCCTTGGTTTCGGCATGACGGATGGATCAAATCACTGGCGCAGCCCCAGCGATTTGACGAAGGCGACAACACTCCAACGGTCGTCGATCGTGATGGTGGTCTCCAGCGGCGGCTGGCGTCCGTTGGAGATTCCGTAGCTCACGCTCTTGAAAAGCTCCCCGGCCGGCTTGGATTGGACGGCGGATGAACGAATATCGGTCGGAAGCGGCTTGAAGCTCTGCCCCACGGTCCCGTTGCCGTCGTAGGCCGGACCGTGGCACTGAGCGCAGAAGGTGAAGTACACGGCCTTGCCCCGGGCAACGACGTTTGCATCTTCCATCGCGAGGGGGGGCTTGAGCGCCGGCCCGGGGGTGGCGCGCAGCACCGCGTCCCCGCCGGCGACGGGCACGATACCGGCGGCCACGCGGATCAGCGGCTCCTCGTGGGGTTTCACGGCCGGCGTTTCGCGCATGCGGCCATAGCGGAAGTTGTTGTCGTAGAACATCAGCGCGTGATACGCACCCAGGGCCCCGACAAGTACCACGGCCAACGCAAGCAGTTTCTTCATTTGACCCCCTGGATGGTCAGCACCTTCTGCGGGTAGGACTCCTGCCCCTGAAGCGCGCGCACGTGCTGCGGATACGGGACGGGCGGGTACATGGCATAGGGTGATTCACCGTAGACGTCCGGAATCGGCCGGTAGTCCCAGTCCGGCTGGCCGAGGTCGCCGATCACCGTGTGAGCCAGCCAGCCCTGGAAGAAAACGATGCCCAGCATGGCTGCCACCAGCAGCCACGTCCTGGCCCGCGAGGTGGAATGCTCCGAATGCAGGGTCATATTTTCACCTTCAGTAGTCCGGTCATCAGAATATAGAGCAGACACCACACTACCGTGCCCGCGATGGTCAAGGTCAGCATGAGTGGAAACGGAGCGTTCCGGCCTTCGATGCCGCCGGGGTATTTTTCAATGATGCGTGTCAAGCGCTCTTCGGAGCCCCTGCGGCGCACATACACGTAGCCCAGGCCGGCCCCAAAGATCAGGATGAACGCCAGGGTCGGGAAGAGGTACATCACCAGGTGCTGGATGTTCAGGACCTCGAATATTCGCATGTGTCACCTCTCAGGGTGTTGAAAAACAAGCATCGGGCCGCCGGCCAAGACGCGCGGCTTTTTGGAAAACGCAGCATATTCATCGATGTGTGAGCATTTACAAAAGGCGCGTAACGCCTGATCACGGCCTGAGGCACCGTTTTTTAACGCCCTGTTATCGGGCGTGGGTCAAGGCAAATATAATCACGGCCACACTGCCGGCCAAGCCGCAGCAGGCCAGCGCGAACAAACCCCAGGTTTCGATGAGGCCCTTGCGGCTCAGTTTGGCCGGGACCGCCGCCGGAGCCCCCTCCAGCGGCAGAAACCGCGCCCGCCGCTGGTCACGAAACTGCCCGCGGTTCAGCGCCCAGAAAAAGACGGACAGGCTGACTCCAAAACCGATCGTCATGTAGGCGACAAAGTAAGGGAAGTACATTTCACGCGTCGCTCAGTTCAGGTTATTGCTTCTTAGCCCCGACCGTGATCACAAGGCCGTCGGCCGCTGGCTCCATGGCATACGATTTTAAATGACGCGCCTCGGTGTCCACCACCAGGCGGACCTTGTCCGGGTAACCGAGATGCCGGACTTGGCTCACCAATTCGCTCCGGACCGGTATCCTCTGTTCGCCTTTGAACGTGCTTTGCAGCCCCATGAAATCGAATACGATGCGGGCCGGGTTTTCCAGAGTGAACACGTTTGCCGTTTTCAGCGTCCCATCGGCCGTCAGCCGGATAAGGACCGCGTCGGCGCGGACTTCCGTGCGCACCTCCCTCAGAACGGAGGCAACCGGCGCAGGGGCTGCCGCAGCCATTTTGACTGGCGGCGGTTCACTCTCCCAAGCTGCCGCCGGCAGCTTGGGCGGCGACGCTACGGTTCCTGAAATGGCAGGCATCCCGCCGAAGGCCGTCTCGGCGGACGCTTTCCGGAAAACGATTTTAAGACCTTCCTTGTCCGGTAAAACCTCGTAGAAAGTCTCCTGCGCCAGTTCCAGAAAAACGTGCGCCTCGCTGCCGCCCGCAGCTTCCGCCGTCCGGATCGAGCGGATCACGGAATTCGGGGGCGGGAAATAAACCGCATCGAGCCCCTCCAGGGCGGTTTCCGGAAACTGAAATAAGACGCCCCGGGGATCTTCCTGCAGGATCGCCGTGTAGGTCAGCGGCTGATCGCTTTTCACTATGACCGCAACCGCCTCGGGCGTCTCGATGGTCCGGAAATCCGTGATGACCCTGAGCGGCCGCCGCGCCGCATCGCTCACCGGCGGCTGAGATGCGCACCCCGTCGTCTGCAGGGCCGCCAGCAGGCAAACCCCCAGCAGCCACGAGGCCTTCCGAGGTATCTCTGCCGGGGCGGCGGGCCATGCACCCGAGCCGCCCTCCTTATGTTTAACTACGATTCCCATCCTTCACACATCACTCGTTACTCATCACTCGTTTTTAAGGTTCCCACGCCGCATCGATGCCTTTTGGTTCATGGTTGGCGTCGCTCTGGTTGATGAAATAATAGGCGACGTAGTCCCCCACTTCCCATATTTTCTGGGACTCGAGATCGCGCTTGAAATAGGGCATGGCCGTGCCGGTGATGCCGTTCATGATCTGGTAGTACAGAATGCCGCCGGAGATCTCCCGCCCCTTCAGGATGGTGAAATTGAGCGGCGGCGGGTAGATCCAGGGCTGTGCCGGTCCCATGCCGTCGCCGATCGGGCCGTGGCAGCCGATGCAGAAATACTGGTAGATCTTGTGCCCGCGCTGCAAGCTCGCTGTTGAGGTCGGGTAGGGATTGGGCACCTTGTGCCACCCCGCCGGGATCTGTTCGGCCAGCCAGCGGGCGTTGACCTCAGGGCCTGCCTCGTAGGCCTTGATGGACTCCGCTTTCCAGTATTTCTGGCGCTGCATGCGGGTGTCGGCCATATTCAGCCCCAGGCTCTGCACGTATTGCGTCAATGTGTTGATGCGCTCCATTCCCAGCCACTGGAAAGGCGGCATGATGGAACTGGGTCGCGTGTAGCGCGGGTTGGTGAAGTGCGCATGGTGCCAGTCATCCGGGTGCTCGCCGCCCTCCTGGGACAGGTCCACGCCCGTGCGCTGTGAGCCCAGTTGAATGGGCTGGTCGGCCACATAGTCCCCGGCCTGGGCAATGCGCTCGGAGCCGATATCCCAGTCGAAGGCTCGGACCGACTGGGTATGGCAGTAGACACAGCCGTTCTGGATGTAGATCTTGCGCCCGGCATCCTCCACCGCCTTACGGACGCGGAAGATCTCCGAAGGCGTTGTGTCCTGGCTGGCATAGGGCCAGTAGACCATAATCAGCGCAATGGACGCCAGCAGCGCCAAAACGCCGCCAAGGATGACGGCAGGAGTCATTCTCATGAAGCCACTCCGCGGTTGAAATAAAGCGATCGGATAACGTTGTAAAGCCCGAGGTAGGCGCCCGCCATGATCAGGGCGCCGAGCGACAGACGCGTGACATAGTAAGGCTGGATCTCCGGCAAGGTGCGGTAGAGGGTCTCCCCGTTATACCAGGCCTGCCCCTGAATCAATCCCACGATGGTCAGCACGATGCCGAACCCGGTGATTCCGATCAGGACCAGCCAGTACTGCAGGTCGGCCAGAAACCGGCTGTGCAGTGGCTTGCCGGTGATGCGCGGTAGGATGAAATACAGGCCCCCCAGTGCCGTCACCCCCGCGAACCCCAGGACGCCGATGTGGGCATGGGCCACGACCCAGTTGTTGAAGTGCGTGATGCGCTGCACATCCGGCAGGGCCATCATCGAGCCCTGGATGTTGACGAAGAAGTAGTAAATGGTCCCGGTGAAGACGAACTTGGCGCCGATGTCGGCATGCACGTCGCCGAGCTTGCCCTTGACCGTGTACCAGATGTTGATCAGGAAGACCATGACCGGGATCACCATGGCGACACTGTCGACGATGGAGATGGTCTTCAGCCAGGTGGGAACCGGCACCTGCAGCAGGTGGTGGGTCCCGATGTGGGTGTAGACGATGATGAGCGACCAAAAGCCGAGCAAGGACAGGGTGTGGCTGTAGAGCGGGCTGCGGGTGGCGATGGGCAGCACATAGTAGGCCACCCCCAGCGCCATGGGAGAAAGCAGCAGCCCGAAGACGTTGTGTCCGTAGAACCACAGCAGGATAGCATCCGGAATGCCCGTCAGCGCGCCCGTGTCCGGCTTCCAGATCACGTTGCCGAGGCAGTAGGTGCAGGCGGTGAGCACGACCGCGGCCGCCGAATACCAGATGGACACGTACAAGATCGGCTCGGTGCGGCTGCGGATGGTCATCAAAAAGTTGACGAACACGAGGCTGAAGCTGATCACCACCATGATGTCCACGACCCAGGGAAGCTCCGCGTATTCGCGCCCCTGGCTGTAGCCCAGAGAAACACCCACCATGCCGGCGGCGACCGTGAGGTTCCAGAACACGGCCGAAAACACCCCGAGCTTCTCGCTGTAGAGCCGGGTTTTCATCAGCCGCGGCAGGTAGTAAAAGGCCACGGCAATCAGCCCCGGGGTCACGAACCCGAAGAGCACGGCGTTGACATGCATCGGCCGCACCCGCCCGAACTGGATGTACTCGATGTTGGCCATGAAGTCGGGCGCGACCAGGTAGCCTGCGGCGATCATGCCGAAGGTGGTGGCAAAGGCGAACCACAGGGCCGAGGTCAGCGTGAACGCCTTGGCCGTCTGGTTGCCGTGAGGGATGCTTTCTTCAGCTGTGCTCAAGTCGCACTCCTGTTGTCGATCATTTTTAATAGGGTTGCTCTCGGGGCTCGCTTCGTAACGAGACCAAGATCGAGGCGCGCAAATTTCGCTTTGCGAGGCGTACTCCCGTACGCCGCAGCAAATGCGAAATGCAGCGCGACGCAGCGGTTGGTCTTGTTATGAAGCAAGCCTCAGTTGTGGCAAGTCAGCCAGCAATCCACACTCGCCTTCTTCTTGTGGTGGCACTCCAGGCACTGGCCCATGCGCCAGATTTTCTCCGGCAGCCGCTGAAGGTTTTTTACTTCTCCGTGACATTCCTCGCAGGCAATCTTGCTGTTGATGTGCCGCTGGTGGTTGAAAAATACGTGTTCGGGGACGTAATTCACCTTGACCCATGGAGTTGAAGTTCGAGTGTTGAAATAATCATGCTCCTTCTGGATCCAGGGGAATTTCACGATAATGTAATTGTGGCAATAAAGGCATTTCTCCACCGGCGGGATCCCGGGGAAATTCGAGTAGGCCACGTAGGGGTGGCAGAACTGGCATTGGATCTCCTTGATGCCGCTGTGCACGTTGTGGCTGAAAGGGATCGGCTGCTCCGGCCCGATCCTTTCGGGCCAGGCATAGAAAAAGTAAAGAAACGCGGCGGTGAACAGGATGCTGCCCAGCGTGATCAGTATCGCGGCGCGGTTTCCTCTCGACATGTCAACCTTTCCCGAAATGCACGGTTCAGCGCGGTGCCTCGCCTCCCGGGGGCAGAAACTCCGGGAAGGTTTTCAGAGTGTAGGCCAGGGCCAGAACCATCAGGCCCAGAAAACCGACAAACACCAGCCCGTCGGTGACCCCCAGCGGCAGCTCCGCCGCAGCATGGTTGAGGGCCGGGCCGAGCAACAGGAGATGCTCGAGCCAGATCCCCAGAATCACTATGCTGCACAGTGCAATCATGGCACCGGGCATGGTCTTGATTCTCCGGTTGATGAGCACGACGAACGGGATGATGAAGCAGACGATGAAGACCACCCAGGCCAGCGCATCCCAGGGCGGAGTCACCGTTCGCAGAATCACGTAGCTGGTCTCCTCGGGGATGTTTCCGTACCAGATGACGGTCAGCTGGACATAGAAAAAATCCGCCCACAGCAGGCAGAAGGCGAAGAATAATTTGCCGACATCATGGAAATGGGCGGCGGCGATTCCTGCGCTGCGGCCCCGGCGCAGATGGACGATCGCCGCGAGGATGATCAGCGCGCCCAGCCCCACGTAGAAAGCCTTGACGAAATGGTAGGCGCCGAAAAGCGTCGAAACCCAGTGCGGGTCCATGCTCATGACGAGGTCAAAGCCGATCAGGCTGAGCACCAGGGCAAACGCAAAACAGTAGAGGCCGCCCCACAGATTCTTGCGGCGCTGAACGCGCTGGATATCGGTGTCGCTTTGAGGGATGCGGCCGGCGAGCATACGGCGCAGGCCGCCCCCCGCAGCGGACGTGCCGAACTTCAGTTTGAGATCCTGAGACAGGTAGGCCCACCCGGTTCCGTAGAGGATCAGAAAACCGATCCCGTCACGGGTGAACAGGAACGGAATGTTCAGCCAGATCTCCTTGCCGTGCAGGTCTTCGTGCAGCCAGGGGAACAGGTGGTTTTTGCCGATCAGCAAGATCAGGAAGCAGGCAAGCGACACCGGGAAAAAGCCGGCGAAGGCCCCCGCAAGTCCGCTGAGAGGACCGGTCCAACGCGCCTTGACCGTGTGGGTGACCGCCGAGAAAAGCACCGCGCCCTGGGCCATGGCCGACCACAGAAGAAAATTGATGAGAAAGGCCTGCCAGGCTCTCTGCGGATGCGGGCCGAGGAGGCCGGCCAGGAAGGCTGCCAGGCCTGCCGCGGCCAATACCGCCCCGAGCGTAAAAAGGGAGCGCTGCGGCGCAGCGTTGCGGCCGGGCTGAACCGGTGGCATGGTCGTGTTCATGCGAATACCTTGACCTCCCCGCCTTTCTTCTGGAAGAAATCCATCAACTCCCCCTCGCGGCCGGCCTCACAGGCGGCCAGCACCCCGAAGTGCTCGCCCGAGCATCGCGGATCGTAGCTCGCGAGCCCTCCGTAATCCGGAAGGCGCGAGCAGACCAGCAGGCCGATCACGTTGCCGAAGACGGAGAACAGGATGGTGAACTCGAAGCCGACGATGAAAAAGGGGATCAGCGAAACGATCGGCTTGCCGCTGACGATCAGGTTCCATTGAACCGACGTGAAGATGGCCAGTGCGAACCCGGCAAAAAACCCGATGATGCCCCCTGTCAGCGTGAACCATCCCACGCGGCCCTTCCTCAGCTTCAAGGCCTCCAGGATCCGATGGCTGGGGATGGGGCTGTGGGCGCGGCGGAAACTAAACCCCGCCGCGGGCAGGTCCAGGATGACCTTGGCGGCCTTGCCGTCGTCCTTGAAAAGGCCCATGATACAGGTTTCAGCCGGCATGGTGTGCGGTCTCCTTCATCTCGGTCATGGATACGGAAGGCATGTGTTTGCAGAAGAGAAGGAACAGGAAGAAGAACAGGCTGAAGCTGCCGACCATGATGCAGTACTCCACCAGGCTGGGCGCATAGAGGCCCCAGGCGTGGGGGGCAAAGTCGTGGGCGACACCGCCGACGATGATAACGAAACGTTCCCACCACATGCCGAAGTTCACCGCCAGCGAGATGGCGAACAGCCAGGGGACGCTGCGGCGCACCGCCTTGAGCAGAAAAAGTGATGGAATCAAGACGTTGCACAAGATCATGAAGTACAGGCCGTAGGCGTACTCGCCCATGGCGCGCCAGCGGAAGGACTCCCATTCCACCGCATTGTGGCTGTACCAGGCGATGAAATACTCAGTGCCGTAGGCCAGGCCGACGATGAGCCCGGTCAGGATCATGGTCTTGGCCACGTTTTCCAGGACGTTCAGGGTAATGATGGCTTCGTAGCGGAAGATGCGGCGCAGGGGGATCATCAGGGTGAGCACCATGGCGAGCCCCGAGTGAATGGCGCCGGCCACGAAGTAAGGCGCAAAAATCGTGGTATGCCAGCCCGGGACGACACCGAGCGCGAAATCCCAGGACACGACGCTGTGCACCGAAATCACCAGCGGTGTCGCCAAGGCCGCGAAGAAAAGATAGCCGCGGCTGTAGTTCAGCCACTGGTGATGGGCCCCGCTCCAGCCCAGCGAGAGCACCCGAAAGATCTTGTGCCGCAGCCCGGTGGAGCGGTCGCGCACGACGGCCAGATCCGGCACCAGGCCGGTGTACCAGAAGAGCGAGCTCACCGTGAGATAAGTGCTGATGGCGACGACGTCGAACATCAGCGGCGACAGGAAATTGGGCCACAGCAGCCGCTGGTTGGGCAGTGGGAGCATGAAGTACACCTGCCAAGCCCGGCCCAGGTGGATGAAGGGGAAGAGCCCGGCACAGCAGACCGCGAAGACGGTCATGGTCTCGGCCGCGCGCGCAATCGGGTTGCGCCAACCCGCCCGGAACAGGTGCAGAATGGCCGAAATGAGCGTCCCGGAGTGGGCGATACCGACCCAGAACACGAAGTTGATGAGGTAGGTGCCCCAGGCCACCGGGATGTCCTGGCCGCCGACGCCGATGCCGACGAAGATCTGGTAGGCCCAGGCGCCGGCCCCCAGGAGGACGCCGCATAGCATGAGCGCGACAAAAACCCAGTAGCGCGGCCGGGGCCGCTCCAAGGTGTTCAGAACGGTCTCGTCGATCTGTGCGTAGGTGAGGTCGGTCATGCCATCATACCTCGTGCAAAACCTTCTTCAGGTATATCACCGCCGGTTTCGTGTTGAGATACCCCATGGCCTGGTAGGCCCGCGGGTCGTCGCAGAGCCGGCGTACGCGGCTGTCCTTGTCCATCAGGTTCCCGAAGACCAGCGCGTCCGTCGGGCAGGTCTGGACGCAGGCCGGAGTCACCTCGCCTTCGCGAATCGGCCGGTTCTCGTTTTTCGCCCAAGTGCGGGCCTCCTTGATGCGCTGGATGCAGAACGAGCATTTCTCCATGACGCCCTTGCTGCGCACGGTGACGTCTGGGTTCAGCTGCAGGTTCATCGGCTCCGGCCACTCCCAGTCGAACCAGTTGAAGCGCCGCACCTTGTAAGGGCAGTTCTGGGAGCAGAAGCGGGTGCCGATGCAGCGGTTGTAGATCTGGTTGTTCAGCCCCTCAGAGGAGTGGTGGGGCGCGTACACCGGGCAGACCGACTCGCAGGGGGCGTTGTCGCAGTGCTGGCAGAGCATGGGCAGGAACATCACCCGCTCCATGCGGCGTTCGTCGTGGTAGCGCACGATCTCCAGCCACGCCATCTCCCGGCCCTGGACGATGCGCTTCTCGCCGACGATACCCAGGTTGTTCTCGGCATAGCAGGCCGCCGCGCAAGCGCCGCAGCCGATGCACCGATCGAGGTCCACCACCATGGCCCAGCGGTAGTGGTCGTGGTCGTGGGGCGGGTAGAAATCCCGCTTGGGATCGTAGCCCTCCGGCAGTGGCAGGGTGAGCGGAAAATCGCCCATGGTGAGGCCGGCCCTGGCCGGTGGCGGGCCCTTCTGGAGGTCGGCCAGCGTGGTCGTCAATATGAACGCACGGCCGTGCTGGATGCGACTGCCGTCGGTGTGAGCCAGCTCGACGCTGCGACCGGTGGCTTCGAGCGTGATGTCGGGCAGACCGCATCCCGTGCCGCCGCAAGCCGGTTCAACAGCGGAGGGCAGAAGGCCGAGGGGGTTGGCGCCGTGGTCCTTCGCGTAGCGACCATAGGCGGTGTGCCCCTGGCCCGCGGCCATGAGGACCAGGCCGGGGTGGACCACCTCGGTGGCATAGACCGGCGCCTCGAGGCTGCCCCAGCGCGACGTGACCCTGACGACGTCTGCCGTTCGCAGGCCTTTGCTTTTGGCGGTGGCCGGATGGATCATGACCGGCGACTGCCAGGCCACCCGGGAGATCGGGTCCGGGATTTCGCACAGCCAGGGCTTGTTCGCCCCGCGGCCGTCGAAAAAGCGCACGGAGGGAGCGACCGCGAAGGCCAGCCCGGCCGGCGGGGACTCATAAGGAGACGCGAGTTCTCGCGGGAGCCGTTGCGGCCGTGTTGCCGGAGAGGCGCTGGTCACTTGCCCCGCCGCTGGGAAAAGGCCGCCCTGCTGCAATGTTCGCACCCACTCGAGCTCATTGCGGATGCGGCCTGTCTTCCGAAGCCGCTCGGCGATGTAGGTCTTGTAATCCGGCACCGGCCGGGTTTCAAAACCGACGTCCAGGAAAAGATCCCCTATGTGGGGTGCCTCAGTGATCTTACCCATGGCCGGCTGGAGGGTAGAGACGAGTGAGGACCAGCCGCTGTAATCATCCCAGGTTTCCAGCGGCAGACTCCCCGGCAGGATGAGGTCGGCCAACAGGGAGGTTTCGTCGATGAAATCGCTGAGGCTGACGACAAACAGGTTCGAGGCTTCCAAGGCGGCTTTGGCCCCGTTTTCCGGCGGCAGGTTGAAAACAGGGTTGACGTTGTTCAAGATCAGAACATCCGACTGCCCGGAGAAAAGGGCCTTGAACAGGTCGAGCACCTCGGCCCGCCGAGCGGCGGTTTCCACTCGATGGCGGTTGGCCGCGTCGATGAGGCTGAGCTCCGGGTCGAGCAAAAGGTTCAGCAGGTTCGAGGCGATGTTGGCGGCAAGACCGTTGGCATCCGACTGCCCGCTCCCGGCACCCAGCACCAGGGGCCGGCGCGCTTCGGTCAGGCGCACCACCAGCTGCTCGTACTGCGCAAGGGGGATGCCGGAGAGCTTGAGCACCGCCTCCTGCTGATAGGGCTCGGTCGCCTTTTCCAGCGCCTCGCGCAGGTCCGGCGGCAGATGCTTCCCGCGCCGGATGTCCAGCAGCTGGCGCACCAGCCCCAGGGCGACCACTGCCTCTGTGCCTGGGGCGCAGGCGAGCCAGTGGTCCGCGTTGGCGCCGGTGAGCGTCTGGAACGGGCTCACCAGGAAAAAGAGCCCTTTTTCAGGGCCGCGGGCAGCGTGCATGGCCTTGAACTTCCAAGCGTACTCCACCGGCGAGAGCCAGGTCTCCAGAAATTCGGCGCCGAAGGCCAGCAGCATGTCGGCCTGGTCCAGGCGATAGGACACCAGGCCGTCCACGCCGAAAACCTCGCGGTTGGCGACCTTGAGCGCTTCGTAGGCGAACGGCTCAAAAACGACGGGCGGCGAAGAGTTCCAGTTTTTGAGCGCGGCCCGGAAGATCTCCATCTGGCTTTCGCCGACCACTTCGGTCATGAGCCGCACTCGGTCGGCGCCCCTGCGGGCCGCTTCCCAGACCTTGGTCTTGAGCAGGGCCTGCGCCCGGTCGAAGCCGATGGGAACAAACCCGTCCTTTTCCTTCAGCAGAGGTGTTTTCAGCCGGTCCGGGTTGTAAACGGCTTGCAGGGCGGCCTGACCCCGCATGCAGAGCTTGCCGCGGTTGAGCGGGTGCAGAGGGTTGCCCTCGACCTTGACCACGCGCCCCTCGCGGTTTTTGGCGATGATGCCGCAGCCGGCCGGGCACTCCCGGCAGGTGGACGCGTACCACGTGGCCTTGCCGGTCACCATGTCTTCCGGCGCCTGAACCAGGCTGTAGAGATACTTGGGGGACTCGGGGCTGCAGCCTGCGGCGAAGGAAACGCTGCCGAGGCCGGCCAGTTTGAGGAAGGTGCGTCGGTTCATAGGCGCTCTCGACTCCAACCGCGGTTCACTGAGGTCGAAACTATCCGGGTGCTAAAAAACCGCGCCGAAGGCCGTGACCCGGCGTTGTGCGGCTTTTGTAAATGCTCACCTGTCGGCTGAAATAGGCTGCGCGTTCCAAAACACATCACACCTTGGCTGGCGGCCTGATGCTTGCTTTTCAGCTCCCTGATGGAAATGAAAAAGCACCTTCCACCAGGCGCCATCGCGCGAGACGGGAATGGAAACACCACATGGTGGCTCTATATCGGAAACCCTCGGACGGTGTCAAGGGTTGCTGCGCCGCATCCGGCGGTTGATCTCCAGACGCTCCAAGGAAAGCCGGATCACGTCCCGCGCCCTGTCGGTCTTGCGCTGATAGTCGGCAAAAAAATTCAACACCTCGTCGGGTCGCTCGAGGCCCGCCGCCGGCAGGACGGCCGCGACCACCCGCTCGTAGAGCATGGGGTGGAACTGCTCGATCCGGGAAAGGCGACTCACGTACCAGTCCCACAGAATGGATGCCGCATGGCGGTTGGCCGCCAGGGCCACCACCGGGATGTAGGTGTTGCGGGCCGGCACGGAGGTGAGGACGTAGTCCAGCACCCTCTCGATTTCACGGCGCCCCCGGAAGCAGCCCAAGGCAGCCAGGAGGGTCAGCCGCTCGTGTTCGCTTTCGGAGGTTTGAATCCGCCGGTCAAACCAGGCGAACGCACGGCCGTCGCCTTCCCAGGCGCCGGCCTGCAGGACGCTGCGCAGGATGTCCGGGTGAACCGGCTTTCCCTGTCGGAGGGCTTCGAACCGCTTCAGTGCAAAGGCCTCGGCTTCCCGACAGCCGTATTGGACCGCATCGAAAAGGATCTGGTCGCGCAGGATGGTCGTGGTCTGGCCCTCGTCCGGCCGGGGATCATAGCCGATGCGGTCGAGCACCGCCCCGAACCAGGACCCGGCCAGGCCTTCGATCCGGGCGGCCGCCTTCGGGCCGGACGCCTGATGGGCATGGGACAGGTTGGCGGCGATGCTGGAAAGCGGCAGATAGGCGTCGTCTTCCCGGTAGTGGTCGAGGAAGGCAAGATAATCGTCGAGGCCTTCATCCCCGGCCACGCTCAGGGCGTAGAAATCGTTTTGAACCCCCCAGCGGTCCTCCGGCGGCAGGGCCTTCTGCCGCACCAGGGCGCCGAGCCGCCGGAGGTTCTCCGCGTCCGAATACTTCACGCGGTAGTAGCCGGTCTGACCGTCGTTGAGCTTGTAGGCTGCGGCGTCCTGCCCGAGATCGACCCGGGTTTCATCGGTTTCCATCAACACCGTGGTACGGCGCGATTCGCCCCGGGAAGTGAAGACACGCAGGTTTACGGGGATCAGCCATGTCTGGCCGTTGTTGTTGGGAAGGTAGGTGAACCGGCGCTGGGACAACACCAGCGTGTCGCCCTCGCGGGCCGCGGATATCACCGGGAACCCGGGCTGCTCGACCCAGTTCTTGACCATGGTGGTGACCGGCCGGTCGGAGACGGCCTCGAAGGCCTCCCAGAGGTGGCTGCTTTCGGCGCTCTGGTAGGCGTGGGTCTGCAAATAGTGCTGCAGGCCTTTCTGAAAATTTTCCGCGCCGATGTAGCCTTCGACCTGTCTCAAAATGCTGCCGCCCTTGTTGTAGATAATCGGCGCGGTGCTCGTGTTGATAACCAGATGCTCGCCGCCGGGGATCTCGATGGCGACGTTTTCGAGCAAGGCGTCCCGGTTCATGGCCGTGGCGGTGGTGCCTTGCAGAAACTGCTGCCAGATGCCCCAGTCGGGGTAGTAGTGGGCGACGACGCCGTAGCCGAAATAGGTGGCGAAGCTTTCGTTCAACCAGAGGTATTTCCAGTCCGACGGGGTGACCAGGTTGCCGAACCACTGGTGGGCGATTTCATGGGCGATGACCTCGCAGATCCGCTCTTCCCCGGACTTGGACGTGATCCCCGGGTAATGCAGCAGCAGATTCTCCCGGAAGGTGATGGCACCCCAATTTTCCATGGCGCCGAAGGCGAAGTCCGGCACGGCGATCAAGTCCATCTTGGACAGGGGATACGGGATGCCGTAATAGGCCTCGCTGAACTGCAGCGCCTTGCGGCCGAACTCCAGCCCGAAGCCGGCGTTGGGCTGGGACCCCGGCAGGGTGAGGACGCGCACACGGCCGTCGACGGGGTCCTGCAGGGTTTCGAACTCTCCCACGCCGAAGAAGACTAGGTAGGTGGACATCTTCGGGGTGGTCTCGAAGATCACCCGCTTCTTGCCTCCCTTGAGCATCTCCAGGGCTTTGATATCGGTGTTGGCGACCGCAGCCAGGCCGCGGCCGACCTCCATCTCGATGTCGAAGGTCGCCTTGCGGCCGGGGTGATCCATGCAGGGGAACGCGCGGCGGGCATCGCTTTCCTGGAACTGGGTCACGGCGATGTGGCGGGGGCGGCCTCTGCGGACGTATTTGCTGCGGTATAAACCCGCCATGCGGTCGTTGATCCGACCGGTGTAGACGATGCTCAGAAGAACCTCACCCGACCCCGCCTCGGGGAGCTGGATGCGAAGCTCCTCCGACGCTGGCCCCACGCGGAAGGAACAGGGGGTGAGCGACTCGCCCCGCTTGACCGCGCAGCTCCAGACGGCGAGCTCGACGGCGTTTAAAACAATCTCGCCGGTAGACTCCGAAAGGAGGAGCCGGATCTCGACATGGCCTTCGAAAGTAAAGCGGCTGAGATCGGGAACCAAGCGCAGGCGGTAGTTCAGGGGCGTAACTTTGGACATTGTTTTCTCCTAACGAACAGGTTGCGGCGTGCGGCCCCATCCGATCGGCAATGGCCTCATTTTTGTGGAAGAGGCCCCCGGCCTCGATGGTTGCGGCTGGAAAGCAGCTTCCACCAAGTTTCAAAAAAGCGACATCATCGGCGGGGCTTTTTACATCGGGTGCAAGTCGTGCTAAGCATTTGTAGAAAATGAGGTCCGGAATGTCAAACTCGACAAGGAGCACCAAATGAGCGTCATTGTGGATTTTTCGATGTACCCCCTGGACAAGGGCGAGAGCCTGAGCCCCTACGTAGCGCGTTCGATCAAGATTATCCAGGAAAGCGGTCTGCCCTACGAGTTTCGCGCCATGGGCACCAGCATCGAAGGCGAGTGGGAGGAGGTCATGGCCGTGGTCAACCGCTGCTTCGAGACCATGCGCCGGGACTGCAACCGGGTGGTCCTCTCGCTCAAGGCCGACTACCGCAAGGGGCCGTCCGGACGGATGCAGCGCAAGGTAGAATCGGTGAAGGAAAAACTTTGACGGTTTCCTATGAAGAATATCACCGCCTGCACCTATGACTGCCCGGACGCCTGCGCGCTGGTTTTGGAGCAGGGCGAGGACGGGAGCCTGCGGCTGACAGGCAACCCCGACAGTCCCTTCACGCGGGGGGTCATGTGCGCCAAGACCCGGCGCCAGCTTCGGCGGCTGAGAAGCCCCCACCGGATCGTGAAACCCCGGCTCAAAACCAAAGGCGGATGGCAGGACATCGGATGGGAGGCGGCCCTCGACCTGTGCGCCGAAAAGATCCAGCGCCTGCGCAGTGAGCCGACCGCCATCCTGCACCTCCACAGCGACGGCGCCAAGGGCGTCCTCAAGGAGGCCGTCAACCTGTTCTTTGCTCAACTGGGGTCGAGCCGGATCAGGGGCTCGCTCTGCGATGCCGCCGGTTTCATCGCGGGTGTCGAAGATTTCGGCGCAAGAGAAAACAATGACATCGAGGACCTGGCCAACGCCGCGGCCATCGTGAACTGGGGCAAGGATTTCTCGCGCAGCTCGATCCACACGGCCGCGGTCGTCCACCGGGCCCGCCGCCAAGGCGCACGCGTGCTGACCATCTCGCCCGGCGGCGACGGCAACGACCCCTTCTCCGACGGCCGCGTCCGTATCCGGCCGGGGACGGACCGCTTTCTGGCTGCCGCCGTGATCCGGCGGCTGCTCGGGGAGGGGCGCGCGTCGGAGGACGTGCTGGCCCACACCTGCCACCCGGAGAAATTCCTTGGGCTGATCCAGGGCCGGTCGACGGAAGAGTTGCTGGCAATGGCCGAGGTGACCCGGTCGGACGCCGAGAGCCTCTTCCATGCATACGCCAAAGTCAAACCCCTGGCCACCTTCATCGGTGCCGGCCTGCAACGCTACCGCTACGGCGGCGAAAACGTGCGCCTCATCAACGCCTTGGCGCTGCTTTCCGGCAACATCGGCCGGTCCGGCGGGGGTGCCTATTTCCATTTACACTCTTACCGCAACCTTGATCTCGGGTGGATCAAGGGCCCAGGCCACAAAGGCCGGCGGGCCTTGCACATCGCCGCCATCGGCCGTGACATGCTGGCCGCCCAGAACCCGCCGATCCGGATGATCTGGGTCAACGGCATCAATGTCGTCAACCAGGCGCCCGGAGCCTTGGAGACCGCCCGCGCCTTCGACCGCGTGGAGTTCAAGGTAGTGGTGGACGCCTTCATGAACGACACCGCCGAACGGGCCGACCTGTTGCTTCCCTGTGCGCTCATGCTCGAGCAGCAGGACGTCGTCGGATCCTTTCTGCACGAATACGTTCAATACGCCGCAGCCGTGGTAGCGCCGCCGCCGGAAGTCCGCACCGACCTGTGGATCGTGACGGAGCTGGGCAAACGCCTGGACCCGCCGGTGGTCATGCCGACGGCAGAAGACTGCCTGCGGACCGCCTTGACGTCGCCCCATCTCGAAACCACCCTCGAAGAGCTGAAGACCAAAGGCTTCATCCGGTCGAAGCGGCCCCGGATAGCTTTCGAGGGGCTCCGGTTCGCACATGCCGACGGCAAGTATCGGTTTCCGGGCCAGTTGCACGACGAGCCGCCGGCCCCGGCCGGCTACCCGCTGCGCCTGCTCACGCTGGTGCGGCGGACGGCCATCCACTCCCAGATCCTGCCGGAGGACCAGCGGCCGTCGCCGCCGGTGTGGATAGCGCCCGACTGCCCGGTGCTGGCAACGTTCGATGCTTCAGAACCAGCGGTGTTGGTGTCGCCCGCGGGGCGGCTGCCGGTGACGGTCCGCCTGATGCCGGGCCTGCACCCCGGAACGGTGGTTTACCGCCGTGGGGACTGGATGAACCGCGGGGGCGGCGGGAACCAACTGATCGCCGCAGGGCTGACGGACATGGGCGGGGGGGCGCCGTACTACGACCAATACGTACGACTAGAAAATTCCGACGGCTGACGTCGCCGGAATTTTCATATGGATGCAATTATGAGCGGGCCATATCAGGAAGAATTGCTGGGTGGTTGCAGAAAATGGACGGAGGCCGTTAAACCCATCGATGGCAGCGAGGACCGGATGGCTTTTTTCCGGGATGAACTGCCGGCCCTTTTGGCCAATCGGACGCTTTTCGAGGGCATCTTATCTGGAATCCTAAGCGGCGCCCCTCATCCTGATTTGCGCCAGGAAACGCTGTTCGACAATGAGCTGGTTCTCTTTCGCGACCCCGGTCGGCTTTTTTCTCTGCGCTTGTACATCTTCGGGCCGGGCGAGCACACCTCCGTGCACGATCACACCTCCTGGGGAGTGTCGGGCTCGGCGTTCGGGCAGCTTGAGGTGGTTCGCTACCACCGCGAGGATGACGGCTCGGATCCCGAGCACGCGCAATTGGCGTTGACCGAGCGCCGGGTCCTCCGGCCGGGCGAAATCGAAACAACCTTGCCACTCCATCAGGGAATCCACCGCACCGGCAACCCGACCGAGGGAACCACGCTCATGGTCAGCGTCTACGGCACGCCCTTGCGGCGGCTTTACATCCAGCGCTTCAATCTTGAAAACGGCAGCGTTCATCGCGTGTTTACGCCACGGTTCAAGAAGAAGATGCTTGCGGAACAGGCCCTGACGGCGATGGAAACCACCCGACCGTCGAATTGAAAAAACGACTTGGGTGTTAACTTTCTTGCACATCATTTCTTGCCCTTTACGCTTGAACTCTCGACCCTTTATGGCGGCAGGCCCGGTCGGGGAAACGATTCCCATCCGGGAAAGGAAAACAGCTCATGACGGAGATAATAAAATACAACGTCGTCATCCTCGGCACCGGCCCGGCCGGGCTGCAGGCGGCCATCCACGCCGCGCGCAAGAAGGTGTCCGTGCTCGTCCTCGGCAAGGAGAGCCGAAGCAGCATCTTCCATCACCACGTCGAAAATTACTGCTGCGTGTTCAACACGACCGGCGAGGACATCATCAAGACCGGCCGCCAGCAGGCGGCGGCTTTCGGGGCGGAGTTCCTGGATGAAGACGTTCTCGCGATGGCGGCCGACAGCGGCCGCTTCAACATCACGCTGGAGAGCGGCAGGATCGTCGGCGCCGGGGCCGTGATCATCGCCACCGGAACGGCGCGCAAGCGGCTGGGTGTGCCGGGCGAAAAGGAACTGCTCGGCCGGGGGGTGAGCTACTGTGTCGAGTGCGACTGCAACTTCTACAAGGGGGCCGAGGTGGCAGTGGTGGGCAACGGGAGCGCTGCCGCGAGCGGCGCCTTGACCATGCTCGCCTATGCCCGCTCGGTGCACCTCGTCTGCGAGACGCTCGATGTCAGCTCCGCGCTCGCATCCGAGTTGCGCAACAGCGCCGCGACCCTTCACGAAAACCGCAAAGTCAAGGAAATCACCGGCAAGGACGAGGTCGACGGGGCAGTACTGGACGACGGCTCGCGGCTGGCGGTGCAGGGGGTGTTCATCGAGCTCGGCGCCAAGGGGGTGATGGAACTGGCCGGCCTGCTTGGAGTCCAGCTCGACGACGAGATGAAACACATTCAGACGAACAAGAAGATGGAGACCAGCGTCCCCGGTATTTACGCGGCCGGCGACATCACCGGTCCGCCCTGGCAGGTAGCCAAGGCCGTGGGCGAAGGGTGTGTGGCCGGGCTTGAAGCCGCGGGCTACGCCAAGAAACAGGCAAGGGAATAAGCGTCGCGGATTTGATCAAAGGCCGCAGCCAGAAGGGTGCTAACCGGACGGTGCGTCCTGAGCTTGACCTTGTGCCAGCCGCGCCCGCAGGGTCTCGAGGGCTTTGGCCGCCGCCTCCGCGTGGGGTGTCTTGCCTTCGGCCAGTTTGGACAGGAACTCCTCCGAGCGGGCGGCGCCAATGGCCCCGAGGGCAGTCACAGCCGCGCCGACGACGGCCGCATCGTCCGCCACGGCGGATTTGCGGATGCGCTGCAACAGCCCCTTTTTGTGGCCTGCCGCGCGCCGGGCGGCTTCCAGCACCGCTGCTTCGGCGGCTTCCGGTTCCTGGAAACTGCGCATGCTGCCGACGGCCCGGATGAGCTGGGTCACCTTGCGCGAATGCCGCGCGGCCAGTTCCTTCTCTTCGGGGGGCTCCGCGCGCATGCGGCTCAGGAGCTTGACCATCGATTCCTCGGTCAGCGGTGACAGCTCGCCGAGGGCATTGACGGCGCGCCAGCGGATTTTCTCGTCGGCATCGTCCAGCGCCTTGATGGCGAGACGCTCCGCATCGGAGGGTTTCAACGCCACGAGAGTGCTCAGGGCTTCGTCCCGAACACGTGCATGGGGGTGGCTTAAGAGCTTGCGGGCGAGGTCGAGGTCGCCGTCTCCCTTGGCGACATGCCGCAGAAGCATCAGCGCGTTGCGTTTTAGATACCATTTCTGGGTCGGGTCCTCGAGCGTCGTGAGCACCCACTCGCGGGCCAGGTCCCCTTTCTGCACGAGGGCGGCCATGGCGGCCTTGCGAGCCCCCCTGTCCTCGCTGTCGGAGAGGACTTTGCAGAGGATTTCGATCCCGAAACCGCCCAGCATCCCCAGCAGGGCCTCGATGGACGTGCGCTGCGTCTCGTGGGCCTTCTCGTAAGCGAGCTCAAGCTCGCGGCCGCGGTCCTTGAAAATGAACTGAAGCGCATCGGCGCCCGTTTCGGCGTCCGGCGGGACCAACCCCTTTTCCGCGCCCTTTTTCACCACCTGCACGATCTGAAGAACGACCGGCACCTCCCCCTGCTCCACCAGATTCGGGACGACGCGCCGGAAGCATTTCAGGAGCGCTGCCGTATCGCCGGGGGAGCGCGGCTTAAGCAGACGTTCGAGATAGGCCAGCAGGTGGCTGGTCACATCCCGGGCCATCTTCTGGGTGTTCACCAGGTATTGCACATCGGCCGGCAGCTCATCGAAGGCCAGCACGCCGTTGGCATAAAGCTCTTCCAAAAACCGCTGCGACCCGCCTACGTCCGCAAGCACCAGGCGACGCGACACCCACTTTAAAATCCGCCTCACCCCGGCGAAACGCCGCTTGATGGCAGGGTTGTCCGGGTCCTTCCCGCCGATCTCCCGCAGCCGGTTGAGTTCCTGAAAGATGTAGCGCGACGTCGGCAGCAGGGTTTCCATGGGGAAGGCCTCGATGATGACCTTTTCGATGTCTTCTTCCTGGATGTTATTGACGTGTTGGGCGATGACGTAGCAGTTGATGATCAGGTCCTTGAGGAACTCCGGGTGCTTGAGCGGGCGCAGGATGTCCTGGATGATCTGCAGTTTCATCCGTTTGATGGCCTCATCCGATTCCCCCCGGAACATCGGAAGCACCTTCAAGTCCTTGGCCAGGCGCTGGATGGCCATTTCCACCCGCCAAGGCAGGTTTTTCTCGAGGACGATGATGTCGTCCATGAAGACCAGGGAGATGTCGCTGATCCCCTGCTCCACCAAGGCTTTGGTCAGCAACTCACCGACCTTGGCGTTTTCACCGTGGTCGGCGGAGGGGTCGCTCATCACGTTTACGAAACCGTCGAAATGCTCCGCCGAAATACTTTTCTTGATGGCGAAGCTGACGAGCCCCTTGCGGCTGAAATACTCACGCAATTTAGGCACGAAGAGCTCCGCCATGCCGGCTCCCACCAGGGTGCGCACGTTGACGGGCTCGTCCAGGATGCCGGTGATCAGGACATCGGTTTTTTCGCGGGTTTCCTGGCTGGTGATCATAATTTCCGCGGAATCCTGCAGGCATTTCCGGAAGGCCTCATAAAGGCCGCGCTTGGCATTCTGGGACCCGGGGTGGTCCGGGGAATAATAGCCGGTCCGCAGCATGGCCTTGGTTAGGTCCATGACGAAATCGCCGGCGGGCTTTATGCGCTCGCGCTCCGCCGGGGTGAGGTCTTTTTTTTCACGGCCGACCGCAGCGGCCGGGTCCGGCCCTTGGGTTTCCCGGGCGGCCTCCGCCTGAGCCACGGCGGAGCGAATCCAGTCCATGGACAGTTCAGGGGATGACCTAGTCGCCTGCTTGGGTTCAAGGCTCGTTTGAAGGGTCGCCGCCGAAGCGCTGGATTTGCCGGCTGGTTCGGCCGCAGGAGACGTTGCCGTTGAAGGTGTGATTTTTTCGACCGGCGGAAGGGATGGGCTGCCTTCTTCGGGACGCGCCGGACCCGGAGGCTCCGGCGGTTTGACGTCGGCGGTGGCGGATACGATGCCCAACTCCCGCTCCAGATCCTGAATGGCCGTTGTCTCGTCGCCGACCAGGCCGAGCAGCATCCCGGCGACTTTTTTTGAGTCTGCGGCGGTCTTGCGGTCCGTCGCTTCAAGCACCTCTGCCTCGACCGAAATACGCCGGCTTCTCTCCGGCAGAACGAGCGCCAGTCTCAGCCGGGTCTGGACCGGCAGGGGCATCTCGGTAGGGATGAAAATGCGGCCGGTTTTCAGCTGGCGATAATGAGCCAGGGCTTGATCGCTGGAACGGTAACGCAACTTTAAAGATGTGGCCGTCAACGCCGCCTCGCAGAAAAAAGAGATGTTCGCTTTGGAAAACAAATCTAGTATATCGAAGAAGCCATTTGAAGTCAAAAAAACCAATGGGTCTTCAATTTGTTGCAACGCCTGCCCGAGAAGACAAAAAGTCAAAAAAATGACGCACTTGGCATTGAAACGCGTGCCGCAGCTCCTGGCCGGGCCCTCCGGTCGGCCTGTAACTGCTTTGAGCCGGTTGAATCTAATGGCTCCCGCTTATAAAATAATTCGTGGCATGTTTTCTGCATAACTCACGCTCTTGAAGAAGGAATAGAACATCACGGGAGAATGATTCACAATGAAAGCCTCGAGCGGCGAAAGTGAGCCTCTGTCGCCAAAAACCGCAACGCCTTCTTCCCCGCCACAGCAGTCGCCTGCCGAAAAGCGAGATGAACAAAAAGCTAAATTCTGCGAGGAGAAGTACTGCAGTCTTTTTCTCAACGCCGCCGATATCATCGCGGTGATCGATCGGGACGCCAACCTGATAGAGATCAACCCAAAAGTCCAAGCGGAGCTGGGGATCTCCCGGGAAGAGTTGATCGGGCAGAACCTGACGACCCACCGGATGTTGACCCGGGAATCCGCGGACCGGATTCGGTTTCACCTTAGGGAAATCGTTGAGGGCAGGAATCAGGCTGTTTTTGAAATCAACGCTCGAAGGATTGACGGCACTCTGGTGCCCTTCGAAGTCAACGCGGTGCCGATCAGGGAGGCAGATGTCGTCAAGGCCGTTCAAGCCAACCTCCGCAATATCCGAGACCGACATGAAAAAGAGCAGGCCCTGCGCAACAGCGAGGAAACCACCCGGGTGCTGTTGAACGCGGCTTCCAACGCCGCCTTCCTGATCGACTCCGGGGGGATCGTTCTTGCCGCCAACGAGCAGGCTCTCAACCGGATGGAAAAAACGGCCGCTGAGTTGGTGGGGAAACCCCTCGCCAGTTTCCTGCCGCCGGAGTTAGGTGAAGCCAGGAGGCAGAGGGGGCTTGAAGTCTTGCGCACGGGGCGCCCCCTGAGCTTCGAAGACGAATGGGACGGGAGGGCCTACTCCAGCTCCATCCACCCGATTCACGACGAGAAGGGCCGCGTCATCAAGCTTGCCATATACAGCAAGGACATCACCGAAGAGAAGGAGTCCGAGGAGGAGCGCAAAAAGCTGACCAAGCAGCTCCAGCAGGCCCAGAAAATGGAGGCCATCGGCACCCTCGCCGGCGGCATCGCCCACGATTTCAACAACCTGCTGATGGCGATCCAGGGCAATGTGTCGCTGGCGTTGTTCGACATGGAGCCATCCCACCCCCAGCATCGGATTCTTGCGAACATCGAAAAACTGGTGCGAAGCGGCGCGGACCTGACCTCGAAGCTGTTGGGCTATGCCCGCAAGGGCAAATACGAATCACGTCCCATGAGGTTAAACGACCTGGTGCGGGAGACCTCCGAAACCTTCGGTCGAATGCGCAAGGACATCACCATCTTCAGAGATCTAACGGAGGATCTCAAAAACGTCGTCGCCGACAAGGGGCAGGTCGAGCAGGTGCTGCTCAACCTGTTCGTAAACGCGGCGGACGCCATGCCGACAGGCGGCAAGCTCATCCTTAAAACCCGCAACGTGACCCATCAGGATATCCCTGACAAGGGCTACACGGTCAAACCCGGCAGCTACGTCATGCTGACCGTTGGCGACACGGGCGTCGGGATGGACAAAGACGTCATTACGCGCATCTTCGACCCGTTTTTCACCACCAAGAAGATGGGCCGCGGCACCGGCCTGGGGCTGGCCTCCGCCTACGGCATCGTCAAGAGCCACAACGGTTACATCGATGTCACCTCCGAGAAGGACCAGGGCTCCGTGTTTTACATCTACCTGCCGGCTTCCGAGCAGCGGCCCCAAGCGGTTCCGGAGCCCCGCCGAAAGCCGGAGGGCGGCATCGGTACGATCCTGCTGGTGGATGACGAAGACAGCGTTATGGAGGTCACGGCCCAGATGATCGAGCGGCTTGGCTACACGGTCATACGGGCCCGCAGCGGCCGGGAAGCCATCGAACGCTTCCGTGAAAATTATGATCGTGTGAGCTTGGTCCTCCTGGACATGATCATGCCGGAAATGGGCGGCGGCGAGGTCTTCGACGAGCTGAAACGGATCAGCCGCCACGTGAAAGTGCTGCTCGCCAGCGGCTACAGCATGCAAGGCCAGGCCCGCGAGATCATAAACCGTGGCTGCATCGGTTTCATCCAGAAGCCCTTCAACATGGAGGATTTGTCATCTAAGCTCAGATCCGTTCTGCCCGCGGCATAGCCTCACTGCCGGCCCTTCCATTTTACCCTTTCTATTGTATTGTCCCCTCTCTGTCGTTACAATTGGACCGTGTCTCGAGAAGGCCAGGTCAGGAGCGATTCATGCCAGAGGGCCAAATCCCCGAACGAAAAGACATCCCCGCCGCAGACCAGTGGGACCTTCGGCCCTTGTTTGCGGCGGACGCAGACTGGGAGGCCCTGTTTGCTGGAGTCGAGCGAGACCTCGCAGGCTACGACGCCCTGCACGGCCGTTTGGGGGAGTCGGCGGAGGCGCTGGGGCAGGCCATCCGATTTCACCTGGATCTGGTGCGCAGACTGGAAAAACTCACCACCTATGCCCATCTGAAAAGCGACGAAGACAAGTCGAATCAGCTTTATCTCGGCCTGCACCAGCGGGCGATCAATCTCTTTATGCGGGCCTCCGAGTCGGCGAGTTTCATACCCCCCGAGATCCAGTCCATTCCAACGGAGGTCATGGACGACTTTCTGCGGCAGACCTCCCTGAGCGAATACCGGTTCTACCTGGAAAAAACCCTGCGCTACCGACCGCACACCCGCACGGCCGCCGAGGAGCAGATCCTCGCAAAGAGCAGCGAGATGGCCGGCGCCTCGGCCCAGGCCTTCGGGCAACTCGACAACGTGGACCTGCGCTTCGGGGTGCTGGTCGACGAGCGCGGCGTCGAGGTCGAGCTCAGCCACGGGAACCTCATCACTTTCCTGTCACGCCCCGACCGCGATCTTCGAAGGCGGGCCTTCTTCCAGTACTACCAGGCCTACAACGCCCACAAGAACACGCTGGCCGCCATGCTGGCCGGTTCCATCCGCAAGGATGTCTTCTACTCACGGGTGCGGGATTTCGAGGACTGCCGCGCATCGGGGCTATTCGTCGACAACGTTCCGGAGGCGGTTTACGACAACCTGATCGCCACCGTGCGGCGCAACCTGAACCCGCTTTTTCGCTATTTCGATTTGCGCCGCAGCGCCCTGGGGTTGCCGGATCTTCATATTTTCGACACCTACGTGCCGATTGCAGCCCCGCTCGAGTTCCGGCTGCCCTACGAGGAGGCGGTCGAGATCTGCCTGCATGCCCTGGAGCCGCTGGGCGAGGAGTATGTGTCCGTGCTGCGTCAGGGGCTTCTCGGCGGATGGGTCGACCGCTACGAGAACCGCGGCAAGCGCAGCGGGGCCTATGCCTCGGGGTGCTACGACTCGCCCCCTTACATCCTGTTGAACTACGACGAGAGTTCGCTCAACAGCCTTTACACCCTGACCCACGAGGCCGGGCACGCAATGCACTCGTTTTATTCCCGCAGGCAGCAGCCCTACGTCGATCACGACTACCCCATATTTGTGGCCGAGGTGGCCTCCACCTTCAACGAGGCGCTTCTGGGCCGGCATCTAATGGAGCACTACCACGACGATGCCCGGATGCGGCAAACCATCGTCACCCGCGAGATCGACAACATCCGTGCCACCCTGTTTCGGCAAACCATGTTCGCCGAGTTTGAGCTGATCGTGCACCGGCTGGCGGAGGCCAACCAGCCGCTGACCCTCGAGGCCATGACCCGGGTTTACCGCGGGCTTCTGGAGACGTATTTCGGAGATGCGGTGGTTTTGGACGAGGTGCTTTCTCTGGAATACCTGCGGATTCCGCACTTCTACTCGGCCTTTTACGTTTACAAGTACGCGACCGGCATGTCGGCCGCCGTAGCGCTGGCTGAAAAAATGATGGCAGCGGAAGCCGGCGCCAAGGAGCGCTATTTGGACTTTCTGAAACTGGGCGGAAGCAGGTTTCCCCTGGACGAGCTGCTCGCGGCCGGGGTCGACATGCGCACGCCGGAGCCGGTGGAACAGGCGATTGCCTATTTCGCTGCACGCGTGGACCAACTCGAGCGGCTTGCCCGTAATTGACCTGCTGAGCAATCATGGAAATCTGGGAAACTCTCGCCAAACTAGTCCTGCTTCTTGCCGTTGCCTTTGTGCTCGGCGTCGGAGCCCTGCGCCTCAAGCAAAGTGCCATTATCGGCTACCTGCTCGCCGGCACCATCCTCGGCTCGGCCCTGTTCGACCGGGCGGCGCTAGCGCACTGGGGAGAGCTGGGAGTATCGCTGCTGCTGTTCAGCATCGGCTTGGAGTTTTCCTTCGGCCGGTTGAGGCGCCTGGGAGGTGTGGCCCTGACGGGAGGAATCCTGCAGGTGACGGTTACTCTGACCGTCTTCGCCCTGATGTTCACCTTCCAGGGGGGTGCCGGGGCTGCCCTTGCCTGGGGGGAGATGGTGGCGGTGAGCTCGACGGCGATCGTGCTCAGAATCCTGATGGACCGGGCTGAAATGGATTCGGTCTCCGGCAGAGCCGCTCTTGGGATTCTGCTCCTGCAGGACATCGCCGTCGTGCCCCTGGTGCTTTCCCTAACCGTGTTGAGCCACGGCGGATCGGCGCAGGCTGTCGCGCTTGCGATCGGGAAAGCCACAGCCGCAGCCGGCGGGCTCGTGGTTCTTTATTACGGGCTGTTCTATCACCTCATCCCGCGGGTGCTGATGCGGCGCGGGCTCTTTGCGGACCGGGAGCTGGTGGTGCTGCTGGCCATCATCCTGGCCTTCGGTTCGGCCTGGGCGGCGCACGCCATGGGGCTATCGCCTGCGCTGGGGGCTTTCCTGGCGGGGATGCTGCTGGCCGAGTCCCCCTTTGCCTCCCAGATTCGCTCGGACATCGGCTCCCTGCGCACCCTGTTTGTGACCTTGTTTTTCACTTCAATCGGCATGCTGGCCGACCCGAAGTGGTTTCTGGCCAATTGGCCGGAAGTGCTTCTTTGGCTTGGGGTGGTTTTTTGCGGCAAGGCGCTTATCATCTTTGGCATCGGCGTGGCGCTCAAGATGAGCCCGACCTACGCGCTGGCCACCGGGATCACCCTGGCCCAGATCGGGGAGTTCTCCTTCGTGCTGGCAACCGAGGCCAAGAACGGCGGGTTGATCGACAGTCACATTTTTTCCCTGGCCGTGTCGGTGACGATCCTCTCCATGTTCCTGGCCCCCTACATGGTCACCTATGCGCGGCCGGCTGCCCGCAGGATCGTCGGGCTGTTTTCGCCGCCCGGCCGGCGGCCGGTAGCCGCGCATGAGGCCGTCTCTCCTGCACAGACGCGGGGGGTGTTCATCGTGGGCTTCGGGCCGGCCGGCCGCAAGGTGGCGCGAGCGCTGCTGGAGAAGGGCATCCACCCGCACGTGATCGAGCTTAACCCCCACTCCGTCAAGGCGGCGTTACGAATGGGACTGAAGGTGCACTTGGGCGATGCCTCCCACGCCGACATCGTCACCCACGCCGGCATTCACGGTGCCTGCGTAATCGTGGTGACGGTGCCGGACCCGCGCTCGGCCAAACGAATCCTCCAGAACATCCACGCCTTGTCGCCGGGCACCAGCGTGATCGTCCGCAGCCGCTACCACATCGCCACGCGGGAGTTGTGGGAACTGGGAGCCGTCTTTGCGGTCGACGAAGAGAACATCGTGGGCCGCGAGCTTGCGCGGCAGGTGGTCGACTTCCTGCAGGATTCCGATCCGGAGAGCACCGAATGCGCGTTGCCGCCGAATGGAGTTGAGGGGTAGTCCTTAAGGTCTTGTGGTAATGACTCATTGGGCAGCGCGGTGCGTTGACAGGCAGGGCTTCGCAGTGGGTACCGAGGCGGTGGCGATGAGCATCCGCGTAAGAGAAAACGCGCGTCTGCAACTTTTTGTCCGGCGAGAAGCCGATGCCCCACACGATGTTTGAGGGCGAAAAAACGGGCTGTTCGACTTCGGCGAAATAGCTGTCCGGGTTGCGGTTGAGCACCATCGCGCCGACCCCGATAAGCGGGTAGTCGCCGTGCGGCCAGACCTTGGTCGGCTCGAAAGGGTTGTGGGTGTTTTTCCGCGTCGGCCTCAGGCATTATCTGCACGCAGGCCGCTTCGAGAACCCGCCGCGCTCGATCGTGTAGAACAGATCCTCCTGCGCGGACTCGCGCGTCCGGCCGACGACGTCCCAGGATGAGGTTGGCTGTTCTGACCGGGACGGGGGTGCTCAAACGCAAAATGCGGGATGGCAGCTCCATCCCGCATTCTATGTTTTTTGGATTCAACCGCGGTGAGTTTGGGAATCGAAACCCCTCTCGGCTGGGCGTTAATTGCTGTCAAACCGATTTATAGTCCGCACGTGCCGGCCGACCCTGTTCAGCGACCGGTTTCTCAGGGCGTTGCGGGCAAGAATATGAAATAGCCGCATGGATCGGCGGCCGGCCATAAGGATCAGGCCGGCAATCGTGCACCCTGAAGCAGTCAGGACAACCAACCACGAGTTGAGACGAACCGCATCAGCGGACGCTGTTTCAATAAAACACCCGGCACCGCCCCCGCTGCCACCGCCGTCGGAGCTGCCACCACCAGCCGCGCAGGGGGTGATCATGTCGCCGACCTCGGCACAAACCGAACTTGAAAAATAGCTTTCGTTTCCGTCGGTATCATAGGCCGTTACCGCGAAATAATAGCGAGCGCCTTTTTCAAGACCGGTAACGGCAATTGACGGGTTGCTTGGGTCGCCGAATTCGTCGGTCGTGACATAGCCGAAAAGGTCATATGGGGGGCCGGGCGCGCTCTTTTTGAGATACACGCCATATCCCTCCAGATCGGATTCCGTGTTGGCATCCCAAGCCAAGGTCACATCGGCGGCGGATACCGGCTGGGCGTAGAGCAAAAAAATCAGAAAAAACAGTCCGGCGCCGAAAACTCTGGAAGCGGCGTTCAGGAATTTTTTCGGATTCATAAGTAAATACTCGAAAGATGCATGGAAGAAACGACGCCAACCAACCGCTGCTGCGAAACAAATCGATAACATGGTCCCCACCTCCGGAATCGAAATTGGAGAGGAAAGCCCCCGTTCCGCGGCGCAGGTTTTCCTCATCGACGCCTACGAGGTTAGCTGATGGGCTAGGGCCGATAAGGTTACCCCTCGCCAACAGGCGATTCGCCCCAAAGAAATGGGTCCCCCGTTACCGGTAATCACCGGAATTAGGCAATACTGAAATAGCCTATCTGTTTTGTTGAGAATTGTCAACCAAAGCGAGCGCAGCGGCCGAAGCGGCAAGAATCATGTGGGCGTTTCCGATGTGGGGACGGCGTTGCAGGCCTCGGAATGCCGCTTGATCTGGTCGAGCATCTGCACCGTGAGCCGGTGCAAGCGCTTGGGTACGCCGACCAAATGTCCCAGGGCCAGCAGAGGTCCTTTGAATGTCTCAACGCTCTTCAGCATTACCCCTCCGGCGTGTTCCCGGAAGCGCCAGGTGTGCATGGCCCGGATGCCGAGCCGGTCGCCCTCCCAGACGACCTCCCGCCCAGGGTCGCACTTGACCACCCGCGGTTCCACCCGCACCGGAAAAATGATGGGTTTGACCTCGAACGTGAAGCATGCACCATCGGTTATGGCGTCACCCTCAATGAACCGGCAGTTGTTGCAGGCGGTGTTCCATTCCTTCCAGTCCTCAAGGTGAGAAAACACCCGCCAGACGACCGGCAGCGGTGCGCGAATATGAACTTCGGCTTGGATGATCATGTGTGTCCTTCAACGGGGCTTGCCATTGCCCTTCGCAGTCATATGATGTAATCATAACACTTAGCTGGCCATCCGCAACCGAAGCCCGTGATGGCCACCGGATGGGTGGTGGTTTATCACCTTTTTTAAAGGAGGTTTCCATGGCAGATGAAGTCGCTTACACATCACGCGTCAAAATCGAACGCATCAAGGGGCCGCTGCGCCGCGCATATCTGCCCCATGTCCCCACCCCTGTTTTTTTTGGGGTGCACTCGGAGATCGCTCAGCACTACGGGGTCGACACCAACGTTCACGAGCCGCACGCCGCGACCCTGGACTACGTCGTGGCGGCCGCAGCAGGCTGACTGACCGGGACCTTCGGAGGCGCGCTGGAGGCGCGCAAAATACCGGCCGGCGACGGACGGCTGGTAACGAAAGCCCGGGGCGAAGTGGAGCGTGACGGCAAGGTGCTGGTAATCAAGCGCATTCATGCAGACTATCATCTCAAACTGGACCCCGCCCAGCGCGAGACCGCCCAGAGAGCGCACGACATGCACGCCGACTTCTGCCCGGTAGCCCGCTCCATCAAGGGCTGCATCCAGATCACTACCCAGTTGCACATGGAGGATATTTAATGCTGTGCCGGTCATTCGGCCGGCCGCTACGCCCGTCGGGGGGTAAAGATGGTTTTAAAACCGGCTGACCGACCAACGGGCGGCCTAATTCCCATAAAAGTGAAGGAGGCGCTATATGGCTGCAAAAAAGATTCTCATGCTGGTGGGAGACTTCGTCGAGGACTATGAGGTGATGGTCCCTTTCCAGGCCCTGCTGGCCGTCGGGCACACGGTGCACGCTGCCTGCCCCGGCAAGAAGGCGGGAGACATCGTGCGCACGGCGATTCACGATTTCGAGGGCGACCAGACCTACAGTGAGAAACGTGGTCACAACTTCACCCTCAACGCCACCTTCGACGAGGTGAAGGCGGAAGGCTACGACGCCCTGGTGATCCCGGGCGGCCGGGCCCCGGAATACATCCGCCTGAACCCGAAGGTCATCGAGATCGTCAAGCATTTTGCGGAAGCCGGCAAGCCCATCGCCAGCATCTGCCACGGTGCCCAGGTGCTGGCGGCGGCCGGAGTTCTGAAAGGGAAAAAATGTTCGGCCTACCCGGCGGTCGGCCCCGATGTAAGAGGCTCGGGCGGCGAGTACATGGACATCGCCGTGGACAAGGCCTTCCGGGACGGCAACCTGGTGACCGCGCCCGCCTGGCCGGCACATCCTCAGTGGATCGCGCTTTTCCTGCAAGCGCTCGGGACGAAAATAACCTTATAGCACTTTTCTCCCCTTGCCAGTGCGGTAAGGGGAGAAAAAATGATAAGATTTTGGACCCGTGATCAAAACCGAATGGGATCCGTCTACGAAGAAATAGCCAACCTGATCATCCGCCAACAGCCCTGTGTGGCGCTGACCGGCGCCGGCATATCGGCTGAGAGCGGGATACCGACCTTCCGGTCGAAGGGCGGGCTCTGGGAGAAGTTCGACCCGACGGTGTACGCCTCGATCGAGATGTTTCGCAAAGACCCTTCCAAGTACTGGAGCATCCGGGGGAAGTTCATCCGCAATTACGATGCCTATCGGCCCAATACGGGCCACACCGCTTTGGCTGAACTGGAGGCCATGGGGCTTTTGAGGCATGTGATCACCCAGAACATCGACGGCCTGCACCGCAAGGCCGGCAGCCGCAGCATAACCGAGATCCACGGGAGCCTGAGGGAGATTTTCTGCATGCGCTGCGGCAGGGAGTTCCGGGCGCCTGACATCCCCGAAGGCATGCCGCCCCTCTGTGAGTGTGGCGGCGTGCTCAAACCCAACACGGTCCTCTTCGGCGAACCCCTGCCGCCCCGGGCGCTTGAAACCGCCTGGCGGGAGTCCGCCGCCTGCCGGGTCATGCTGGTGATCGGCACCTCGGCCGTGGTGCAGCCGGCAGCGTCCTTACCCTCCGTGGCTAAGGAGCACGGGGCCGCGGTGGTCGAAGTAAACGTCGAAAGAACCTTTTCGAGCGCGGACCATTTCCTTGAAGGGAAAGCGGGGACGGTGCTCCCCGAACTCCTTTCAGAGATAAAAAAACTACCTTAACAAGAATAAAGCTCCCCATGAGAGGAGGACAGCGCGCATGCCCACGGTGATGCTGGAAAATCATGGGCCAATAGCCGTCATAAGATTGTCCAACGGTGTTACCAACCCTATCGGAAAGCGGTTTGTGGAAGAACTGAGTGCCGCGATCATCGACATCAAGGATCAGCGCAAGGGCCTGGTCCTGGCCGGGAACACCAAATTTTTCAGCATCGGGCTCGATGTCCCCAATCTTCTGCTGCTTGGCCGCGATGAAATGGCTGATTTCTGGAGAGGGTTCGAAGATCTAGTGCTCTGCGTCTACACGCTTCCCATTCCCACCGCCTGCGCCATGGCCGGCCACGCCACCGGCGGCGGCGCCATCCTGGCCTTGGCCTGTGACTATCGGTTTGTGGCGGGCGGCAAAAGGCTGATCGCCCTGAACGAAGTCAAAATCGGGGTGCCGGTCCCCTACCTCGCGGATTTGATGCTGAGGCAGATCGTCACGGACCGAGTAGCGGTCGAGATGGAGTTTCGCAGCGGGTTCCTGGGTCCGGACGACGCCAAGGCCGCTGGGTTGGTCGACGGCGTTTGCACCGAGGAAGAGGTCGAAACGCGTGCCTTGGAAAGAATATCGGAGTTGGCCGCCATGCCTGCGACGGCTTTTGCGCTCACCAAGCAGCACCGCACGCGGGAGGTGGCGTCCCGATTCAAAGCCATTCGGCAGGACCTGAACCAGGCGTTCATGGACTGCTGGTTTGCACCGGCTGCCCAGGCCCTCCTCAAGGAAGCCGCCACAAAATTTTGAGGCGGCGTTGCCGCAGCATTGGAATTCTGAAGAGTTGGATGCGTTGGCAACAAGGGCAGCGCGAATAGCCCTTATTCCCACCCGGCTTGTTTCTTGATCGAGCGCAGGGTGAGGACCAACGCGGCCTTGAGGGTGTCGTTAACTCCCGCGCCTGTGGCGGCGCTGGCGGCGAAGGTGGGTGCTTTCAGTTGGCGGTTGTAGAGGCGGTCCATCTCCTCGACGGTCATCAGCGGCACACCGGCCTCCGCCAGGTCGCGCTTGTTCCACTGCATGACCAGCGGAAACTGGAAGATGTTCATCCCGTAGTCCTTCAGGTTCTGAGCCAGGTCCTTGAGAGATTCGATGTTCTGCTCGTGCCGGACGCGCATCGAATCCGCCACGAACACGATCCCGTCGGCCCCCTTCAACACCAGCTTCCGGGTCGATGCGTATTTGGTCTGGCCGGGTACGGTATAGAGCTGAACGCGGGTCTCGCACCCCTTGATGGTGCCGAGCCCCATGGGCACAAAGTCGAAGAAGAGCGTCAGGTCGCCCTTGGTCTTGATCGACACCATTTCGTCAATCATTTGCTTGCGACTGTTCTTGAAAACGTACTGAAGGTTGGTGGTCTTGCCGCAACGACCCGGGCCGTAGTAGACAAGCTTGATTTCAACCTCGCGTTTTTTCAGATTGATGGTCGCCATAAGCCGCTGTTATTCAGTAAAAGCCGATGATCGTTGAGGAGTTAGCGCCTGCCTTCGGCAGTTTATTGCCGGCAGATACCCACTTCTTACATTCTTTCATAATAGAAAACCGACGGCCGGTAGTCAAGGAATGAAAAACTAGTCTTGTGACACTATCATCGGCAGGTTGGCGAAAACATTTAGAAAAATTTTGCGAACGTAAAGGATCCACTCAAGGGCCTGGGGCTTGAATAAAAAAGGCCGGCGCAAACTCGCCGGCCCAATGTGTAGTTGTCCATATAAAAAAGCCGTCGGCGTCAGCCGATGGTTTTTTTATACTCGGTGCTGTGGGCTACCGGCGTTCCCGTGTCGACCGACTCCCGGTCGGCGATCTCAAGAGATTTTTCCACTACGGCGAGGGCCTCATCCACCTGGGCCTCGGTGATGATCAGCGGTGGTGCGATCACCAGGGTGTCGTACCACGGACTGATGTAAACGCCGCGCTGCATGGCGTCGCCGGCGACCCGGCCGGTCATGAGGGCTTTGGTGCCGAACTTGTCGGCCTTGGTGTCGAACGGCTCCTTGGTCTTGCGGTTCTTGACCAGTTCCAGCCCCCAGAAATGGCCGATGCCGCGGACATCGCCGACGCAGATGTGTTTGTCGGCCAGCTCGTAGAGTCTTTTTTTCAGGTGCACGGAAACGCGCTGCGGCAGCCCGGAAGCCATCAGTTTCTTCAGTTCGCCGATGGCGGCCGGGATGGCCGCGGCCGACAGCGGGTGGAAGGCGTAGGTGTGGCCGTGGCAGAAGACTTCGTCTTCGAAGAATCCGGCCACCTTTTCCGAAGTTGCGGTGACGGCCACGGGGGTGTAGGCGGCGCTGGCGCCCTTGGCCGTGGTGATGAAATCCGGCGTCACGCCCCAGTGTTCCATGGCGAATGCGGTCCCGGTGCGGAACCAGCCGGACATCACCTCATCGGCGATCAACATCACGTGGTGCTCGTCGCAGATTCGGCGCAGCATGGGGTAGTACTCCGGCGGCGGGATCAGACGGCCGTTGGTGCCGACGATGGGCTCCACGATGATGGCGGCCACGTTGCCCTCCTCGCGGATCATGTAATCCAGGAACTTGGCGCACTGCACCCCGCACTGGGGATAGGCGAGCTCGAAGGGGCAGCGGTAGCAATTGCTGTCCGGCGCAAAGCGCACGCCCGGGATGGTGCAACGGGCCTGTTCGGCGTACCAGCGCCGGGGGTCGCCGGTGAGGGAAATGCTAGCGGCGGTAGAGCCGTGGTAGGACTTGTAGCGGGAGATCACCTTGTAGGCCGGGGCACAGGCCTGGCGGACCATTTTGACGGCCGCCTCGTTGGCCTCGGTGCCGCTCGTCGAGAAAAAGAAGCGGGTGAGGCCTTTCGGCATGACCGTTTGCAGCGCTTCCACGGCGGCCATGGTGGCCTCGTTGGCGAAGCTCGGAACGATGTAGGGCAGCTTTTCGGCCTGCCTGACGATGGCCTCGATAACCGCCTTGTTCTTATG
>Ga0210069_1000010_pt1 | contig 36050 bp, 29 predicted proteins | sample RushSE_TuleB_D2_FD_185568 | JGI IMG/M metagenome (GOLD analysis project Ga0210069, IMG submission 185568) | Wetland microbial communities from San Francisco Bay, California, USA, that impact long-term carbon sequestration - RushSE_TuleB_D2... | ecosystem: Environmental > Aquatic > Marine >... | reverse complement strand
TGAAAGTTTTCGGGATTAGGCAGTTTTATTGATAGGCTACTTGAATAGTATTGTCAAGCACCTCTGAGAAGCTGCGTGGTTTTTCTAAGGCATAAATCCACTTTCGGAAAAATCGAAGGCTCTGTCCAACCCAATTCGGCCAACCACCTTAACCCGGATATTTCAGTGCACCGTGAACGACTCTTGACTCGGGCATAAGTGACTTGGGATTAGCCGATCAAATCGGTTGATTCCTCATCAGTGCGGTTATGATCTGCGGGAGATAGCTGTCGGTCTTGGCTGCCGGAAACCGCGCCGATGCGGCGCCGCGGTGCCCGCCGCCTTCGAATTTGGCCAGCAGCCTGCCGACGTGGACGTTGCAGCGGGGGTTGAAGATGCTGTGACCGATGTTGACTACAACGGTTTGCTGCCTGCGATCTTCGAAACGGATGCGGACGCTGACGACGGTTTCAGGGAAAAGGCAGTAGGATAGGAACCGGTTTCCGGAAGGCGGACGCTCAAGGGCACGGAAGTCCGTGATGGCCACCTGGCCCTCGACCCGCGTGTATTTCCTGAGCCAGTCGGCATATTCGCAGTTTTCCCTGATGACGCGCCGGCAACGCTCCTCAACGTCCGGGTCGGCCATGGCCTGCTTGACGTCCAGTTCCCGCAGCAATCGTACCAGCTTGTTCCAATAACCCTCGTCTTTGCCTTTTTCACCCGACACGGTCATGGACAGCAGCACGTAGTCGTACTTTTCGGGACACCGAACCTCATCCTGGTTGAAATCGGCTGAGTCGATGCGATCCGCCCAGTACACCAGCTCATCGTAATCGCGTCGAAAGCGCCCGTGAAAATAGTCGAAGACATTGCGGGCGGCGGATGGAGCGTTGCGAAACAATCCTTTGTAAGGCACGCGCGGTGTGTTCGTGGAGTGGTGGTCGAACCACATGTCGCAACGCGAATCGTGCGGGAGATTGGCGATGATGTCACCGGGCTGGATATCGGCCGTCCCCTTGTTGAGTTCGTTCGGCTCGACCCAGTGGACTGGTTGTCTGATCTCCATGGCATCCGAGATCAGAACGGCGCAGACGACTCCGTCGAAGTCCGGTCGGGTGACAATCCGCATGCAATCTCCACGTCTGCTGATAGAGCCAGTTGAAGTCAGCTGCCACTTACATTATGCTACCCTCAAAAGGGCGGAATGACAAGGAGGCAACCCATGGCGCTTTACCTGGTGCAACACGGCAAAAGCCTTTCAAGTGAAATCGACCCGGGCCAGGGCCTCTCGGAAGAGGGGGCTGCGGAAACGGGACGCATGGCCCGGCTGGCTCTCGATCTTGGTCTGCAGGTCGGTGGCATCCTTCACAGCGGGAAAACCCGTGCCCGGCAAACCGCCGATATATTGGCGGCGGCGCTGAATCACGCAGAAGGAATCAAGGAGGCGTCTGGGTTGAACCCGATGGATGATGTGGTCCCGTGGAGTTCCCTGGACCCGAACGCCCGGCTCATGTTGGTCGGCCACCTGCCTTTCATGGAGCGATTGGCGGCTCTGCTGGTGACCGGTTCACAGGAAAAACCGGTCATCCGGTTTCAGAACAGCGGCATTGTCTGCCTGGATCGCGACGAGGGCAGCACCAGCTGGATAATCCGTTGGGCGCTGGTCTCCAAGCTTGGATGAACTCGGGATGACGGGAGTATTTGAGGATTTGGGCATTAAGTTTTCAGACTCCCAAGCTCCTGAATACCCGAACACCCCGACGGCTATATCCCGCAGATCAGAGATACTTCCACCAGCACGTCCCGCGGCAGTCTCGCCACTTCCACCGTTTCCCTCGCCGGGGGGGTGTCGCCGAAATAACCGGCGTAAATGCCGTTGAACTTCACGAAGTCGCCCATGTTCTTGAGAAAGCAAGTGGCCTTGAGCGCATCGGCCAGCGTCATGCCGGCGGCCGCAACGATGGCCTTGAGGTTCTCCATCACCTGCTTCGTCTGGGCCTCGATGTCGCCCTGCACCAGGTTGCCGGTCTTGGGATCAATCGGGATCTGCCCCGAAACAAACAGTAGATTGCCCAGTTGGATCGCCTGGGAATAAGGCCCGATGGCCTGAGGGGCATTATTCGTCGAGATTTTTTTCTTCATGTGAACTCCCCTCTATTACTTCGCTTCCTTGATTTTCTCCGTCAACTCGGGCACGAACTCCAGCACGTCGGCCACTACCCCTACGTTGGCCACCTGAAAAATGGGCGCCTTGGGGTTCTTGTTCACGGCGACGATGAAGGGATTGCCCTTGAGTCCGCCCATGTGCTGGAAGGACCCGCTGATGCCGAGCGCCAAATAGACCTTGGGTTTCACGGTCTTGCCCGAGGTTCCGACCTGCCGCCCCTTGTCCAGCCACTTGGCGTCCACGACCGGCCGCGAGCAGGACACCACCGCACCCATCGTCTTGGCGAGGTCTTCGGCGATGGGGAGGTTTTCCTTGTCGCCGAAGCCGCGGCCGACCGACACCAAGACATCTTCCTTGGTGATGTCGACGTCGCCGACCTCGGCCTGGACCACTTCGACGAAACGCCGACGGGCGGAGAGGCCCCCGGCCTCCGCGGATTTGTCCACCACCTGACCGGCTGCTGACCTTGACTCCTCCGGGGCGAAACAGCCGGAGCGCAGGCTGAGCAACGCCCCCTTGGAGATGTCGCAGGCCAGGTGCGTGCTGGCCTGACCGTTGAACTCCTGGCGCACCACTTTGAGGGTGGCGCCATCCAGTCCGTCAAACGCCACCACGTCCGGCACAAAGACCGCGTCCATCTTGATCGCAAGACCCGGTCCCAGGTCCATCCCGAAGGTGGTGTGCGGCAGCAGCAGCACGCACCCCTTGGGCAGCACCTTCAGCAGCAGCGGGCGGATGACTTCGGCGTTGGGATACGCCAGCGCATCGTTTGCGAACTTCCAGACCTCCTTGTAGGAAGCGGCGGCCTCCCGGCACACGGTCTCCAGCCCCGCCCCCGCACCGGCCACGATGGCGATGGGGGAAGCGTCGGGGAAAATCTTTTTGGCGGCGGCAACCAGCTCCAGAGCCGAGTCATCCGCTTGGCCGTCCTTGTGAAGTATGAAGGCAAATACCTGCGCGGCCATCACTTGAGCCCTCCTTTGGCTTTCAAAAGATCGATCAGTTTGGCGGCAATCTCATCGGTGCTGCCCTGCAGCATCTCGGCCCCTGCTCCGGCCTGCGGCACGAAGTAGTCCAGGCGCTTCACGCGCGCGCCCGCCTTGCCGACCGCGGCGGCATCCACCCCGAGGGCCGCCGCGTTCAAGACGGGAATCTCCACCGAGGCCACCTTGCGAATGCCGCGGATGCCGACGTAGCGCGGTTCGTTGATGCCGGTCTGGATCGAGAGCACGCAGGGCAGCTCGATCTCGTTGATCTCCTGGTTACCGCCTTCGATCTCGCGGCCGATCTTGATTTTCTTGCCGTCCTGGACCTCGATTTTGTTCACGAGCGACGCATACGGCCAGTCCAGGAGCGCGGCAAGCATGCCGCCCACCTGGGCCGCACCGTCGTCGGCCTGCGCGCCGCAGAGCACGAGGTCGTAGGTGCCCTTCTGGACCGCCGCCTTAAGGATGGCGGCAATACCCCTGCCGTCGGAACCCTCGAAGGCCGGATCCACCAGCATCAGGCCGTTGTTGGCACCCATCGCCATCTCGCGCCGCACCACCTCCTCCGAGTCCTCGCTGCCGATGGTCACCACCGTCACCGAACCGCCGCTGCGGTCGACGATCTGGATCGCTTCCTCGACGGCGTAGTTGTCCCACTCATTCACCGAGTAGACCAGATCGTCGCGTTTGATGTCCGAGCCGTCGCCCTTGACCTCGATCTCATTCTCGGCCGAGTCGGGGACTCGTTTGACGCATACCAGAATCTCCATCATGTCCCTCCCTTGCTCTCAATGGCTTTTCATTTTCATCTAACGTTGTATGTGCCGGTCGATCAATTCGCACAGATCGATGGCCTCCATCCGGCCTTCAAGCCCCGCCACCTTGATGGCGTCCTCAATGTTGACCAGGCAGAAGGGGCAGGCCGTAACAATGACGTCCGCTCCGGCTTCCTGGGCCATTTTGACCCGCACGACCCCCATGCGCTGTTCCTCCTCGGGTTCGTAGAAAAGCATCAACCCGCCCCCGCCGCAGCAAAACGAGCGGTCACGGCAGTCGCCGGTCATCTCGGCGCGCCGGATCCCCGGGATGGCGTCGATGGCCTGCCGCGGCAGATCGTAGAGGGCGTTGTGGCGGCCGAGGTAGCAAGGGTCGTGATAAGTGTACGTCTTGGATCCGTTATCCCCCGGCGTGAGCGTGAGCCTGCCGCTGCGCACCGCATCCACGATGACCTCGCTGATGTGCTGGACCGGCGGCAGGCCGCTGTAATCCTTCTCGAGGGCGTTGTAGGCGTGCGGGTCGGCGGTCACGATGCGCTTGACTTCGGCGGCCTTTATGGCCTCGGTGTTCTGCTCCTTGAGGGTCTGGAAGAGCATCTCCTCGCCGAAACGCCGCACCTCGTGGCCGCTGTCCTTCTCGTCCTTGCCGAGCACGCCGAAGTCGACCCCGGCCGCGCACAGGATCCGGGCCGTGGCTTGGGCGACCTTTTGCATGCGGTCGTCGTAGGAGGTGATGCTGTCGACGAAATAGAGGGTCTCCGCCGCCTCGCCCTTTTCGAAGAGCTTCACCCGGCAGCCTTCCCCCACCCCCGCGATCCAGTCGACCCGCTTTTTCTCCAGCTTGCCCCAGGGGTTGCCGCGTTTTTCAAGCGCGCTGAGCGGTTTCTGAAGCGACTGGGGCACCATGCCCTCGTCCACCATGCCCCGTCGCAGGTCGACCATCTTGTCGATGTACTCGATCCCGAGCGGGCACTCCTGCTCACAAGCCCCGCAGGTGGTGCAGGACCAGATCTCGTCCTCGCTGTATATGCTGCCGATCAGGGCCTTGGACTCCTCCTGGGTTCGGCCCCAGAGTGGATAGAGCTTGAAGCAGCAATCCCGCGCCTTGATGGAGATGAACCGCGGCGAAAGCGGCCGCTTGACGCGGTTGGCTGGGCAGCGGTCCGAGCAGCGGCCGCAGTCGGCGCAGGAATAGAAATCCAGCATGTGCTTCCAGGTAAAGTCCTCGAACGTCTTCACGCCGAAGGATTTCAGCTCGTCGAGCTTGCTTTCGTCCACGCCGTGACGAACGGGCTTCACGTTGCCGTGGTCCAGGCGCATGAAGAACACGTTGAAGATGGAGGTGATCACGTGAAAGTGCTTGCCCATGGGCAGAAAGCACAGGAAGAAGAAAAAAGTCAGGTCGTGGATCGTGTAGGCGGCAAGATGGATGCCTTGCAGCGCCGCGGTCGAGGCCCCGGCGAGCAGCTGACGGAAAAACCAGCCGAGGGTCAGCGGCGGCAGCCAGTGGGCCGGCTGGCCTGCGGCGGCCTGGGCGGCGACCAGACTGGCATCAAACAGGCTTTCGCTGACGAGCAGGGTGCAGATGAGCCCCAGCACCAGGATTGCCTCGGGAGTGTGGTCCTTGCCGTAGCGCTCGGGGACATCGTAGCGCGCAGGCTTGAAAGCCAGCCGGCGGACGGCCAGAATGACGGCGCTGACAAAGACCGCTGCGCCTGCGTAGTCCTTGGCCGCACTGTAGAATTGCCCGAAGGCGCCGTCGAAACCCGGCAGGGTGAATCCGTCAATGAATCCGAGAATCACAAGTTGGGTCGAACGCGCGGCCAGTGTCAGAAACCCGAAAAAGACGACAATGTGCAGAATGCCGGCCAACAGATACCGGGGATGCCTCCATTGGGCGAGCCAGATCTTCAAAACCGCCCGTACCCGCTCGGGATACCGGTTGAAGCGGTGGTCCGGCGCGGCCTTCAGCAGCGGCTCGATACGGCGCCGCATGATGTAGGCAAAAACCCCGATGCCGATGAGGGGGATGAGAATGTAAATGAAAACAGCGGGAATACCGAGGAACGAAGCAGACGCAGGGGAAACCAGAGCCGGTTGCATAGCTCTCCTTCTTTACATTCACTGTGAGATCGCAGATCGGCCCGTCGGCCGGTTGATTCGAGGATACGAGATCCCCGGCTGACGGGATAAAAGATAACCCCGGCCAGCAGGATGATCCCTGAGCCTGGGCCTATAGCATGAACGGCCGTTCAGGACAATGCCATACTTCCGGTTCGACCGAGGAAGTTCGGTCTTCCCCCCCCCGTCCCCGGGAAGGCAACGGCGGCGGCCTATCTCCCGCCGAACGAGTCCTCGTGGATGTCCACCATGGCCGTGTTGCCGGCCAGGATGGCTTTCATCTTGCCGAAGGTCACCGGCAGGATCGTGCTTGCGAAAAACTCGATGCTCCTGATCTGGCCCTCGTAAAAGAGCGCGTCTTTCTCCTTGGCGCCGGCGGCAAGCTTTTCCGCGGCGATCCGGGCGCGCCACAGCAGCATCCAGGCCATGACCACGTCCCCGCAGACCTCCAGGAAGGGGTGGGCAAAGGCAAACGCCGTGAGCACCTTGTCCGACATGGCCGCCGCACCCATGTGCATGGCGACCTCCCCCAGCTTGTTCACCATCCCCTCCACCGTTTCAGCGAAGGGCGCCGTGCGCGGAAGGGCCTTGGCGGCCGCCAGGGCGGCCTGGATCTCGCCGAGCAGATCCATCATTGGCCGGCCCTTGTTCAGACCAAGCTTGCGGCCCAGGAGGTCCATGGCCTGGATGCCGTTGGTGCCCTCGTAGATGGGCGTGATCCGGCAGTCCCGCAGCAGCTGCTCCATGGGGTATTCGCGGATGTATCCGTAGCCGCCGTACACCTGGATGCCCAGGTTGCAGACCTCGCAGGACCGATCGGTGACGTACCCCTTGGCGATCGGGATCAGAAAATCGATCATGCCCTGGTACTTGGCTTTGGCGTCCGGGTCGGCGGCGGTGTGCATGCAGTCTTCCAGATGCCCGACGTAGAGGATCAAGCTGCGCATGCCCTCGACGTGGACCTTCATGAGCATCAGCATGCGGCGAACGTCCGGGTGCTGGATGATGGGCACCGACGGCGCACTCTTGTCCAGGGCCTTCAACAGATGGCGTCCCTGGACGCGCTCGCGTGCGTAGGCAAGGGCGTACATGTAGGCCGGGCTGGCGCAGGCAAGGCCCTGGGAGCCCACCAGCAGACGGGCTTCGTTCATCATGAGAAACATCGCGCGCATGCCCTTGTTCTCCTCGCCCAGCAGCATCCCGCGGCAGCGGCCCTTGCTGCCGAGGGCCATCGAGCATGTGGCGTTGCCGTGGATGCCCATCTTTTCCTCGATGCCGGTGCAGACGATGTCGTTCGGCTCCCCGAGGCTGCCGTCGTCGTTTACCCAGATCTTGGGCACCAGGAAAAGCGAGATCCCCGCCGTTCCCGCCGGGGCCCCGTCGACCCGCGCCAGCACGGGGTGGATGATGTTTGCGGCGAGGTCGTGCTCGCCCGAGGATATGAAGATCTTGTTGCCCGTGATGGAGTAGGTGCCGTCGGGATTTTTTACGGCCGAGGTGGTGAGGGCGCCCACGTCGGAGCCTGCCTCGGGCTCGGTCAGCAGCATGGTGCCGGTCCATTCACCCGTGTACATCCTCTTCAGAAACAGCTTCTTCAGTTTTTCAGTCCCGAAGCTCTCCACAAGTTTGCCGGCGCCGTGGGTAAGCCCGGCGTACATCATGAAGGCGAAGTTGGCCCCGTTCAGGTAATCTGCAGCGGCCATGGCCACCGCGCGCGGCATGCCCTGCCCGCCCCAGGCCGGGTCCTCAATCATGGCCAGCCATTCACCATCCTTGTAGGCCTTCCAGGCCTTGTGGAAGGATTCGGGCACGAAGACCTTGCCGCCGTCGAAGCGGGCCCCCTGACGGTCGCCGTCCTGCCGGGTCGGCAGGATCTCCTTGATAGCGAGGTTGCGGGCCTCGGAGATGATGAGGTCCACTGCCTTGCGGTTGAACTCGGCAAAACGCTCGTGCCGGGCGAGTTCCTCGACCTTCAGTTGCTCGTGCAGAACAAAATCGACATCCCTGCGGTCGGCAATCAGTTGCGCCATGGGTGCAATCTCCTCGTTCTTATGGTTTCCCCTGAGTTTTCAAATCCGATTTTTCCGGAATCCCGATACCACGCATGAACAGGTCGACCAGCGGGTCGGCCATGGAGGCCAGGTCGTAGCTGCGGCCGGAGTGCAGCCAGGTGCCGATGGTCTCCTCGACCGCCCCCAGAATGAAACGCTTCACCAGCCCCACATAGAGATCCTTGCGGATGGAGCCCTCCTGCTGACCCTGCTCGACGATCTCCGCAATGATGTCCTGGTACATCTTGGCCATCTCCCGGATCTGGTCTTCGGCCAGCCGGCTGCTCTGGTGGGTCTCGACCTGGTAGACAATCGCCATGTCGGGATCGCGCTGGAACTCGCCCAGATGCACACGGACCAGATTGCGAAGCTTCTCGGCGCTGTCGGCCCCGCGCCCGACTTCCGCGCGGAAACAGTCGAACACCTGCTTGGCTCTGCAGCTGAAGAAGTGGACCAGGATGTCGTCTTTGTTTTTGAAATAAAGATAGATGGTCCCGTCCGCCACGCCGGCTTCCTTTGCGATCTGCGCGACGGTGGACTGGCGGAAGCCCTGGCGGGCGAAAACCGTGACCGCCGCCTCAAGAATTCGATAATATTTTGAATTCTTGTCTTTGACGTCATGTGGGTCCATAGGGTTTCGGGGATCCTTTATGAATTATCATTCATTCCTATATCAGCCCATAAAAACGCTGTCAAGTTTAATCATCAGGCCATAACTTCTAATTTAAATCTGAAATAACTTATAAATTTGATGATAGAAGTATTATGACATCTTTGCCGGCAACATTAAATATTTATGAATAACAATTCATTCGAGAGAGAGTGAAATTCAGGTAGCGGTCACTATGCAGCGTTGAAATCGCCTGTGGGTTGCACAGCACAGCCAGGACCGTGGGCGATTTGAGCCCTGACAAATTCCACCGACGGCAATAAAAAACCCCCAACCGATCTTTTCGGATCGACGGGGGTCTGATGACGGCAACTTTTCAGGAAACCGGCCTATCGGCTTTTCGGTCGGGCCCTGGATTTCCGATTTTTACCTTGGAGCTTGGAGCTTCTCTATACCTTGGGTCGGGGCAGCATCCCGGCCCGCTCGGCGATTTCGGGCACGCGGTGCTCCCATTCGATCGCCATCAAATGGACGCCGGCAACGCCCTTCATCTCCTTGAGCTCTGCAATCTGTTCCAAGGCGATCTTGATTCCTTCTTCCGCCTGCTTGTCGCGCGCCGCACCCTGCAGGCGGGTGATGATCTCATCGGGCACGTCCATACCCGGCACCTTGGCCTTCATGTACTTGGCCATACCGAGGCTCTTCATCGGGGTGATGCCGGCCAGGATGAAAACCTTTTCGGTCAGGCCCATGTCGTTGGCCTGGCGGATGAACTCGCGGAATTTGGGCATGTTGTAGATGCACTGGGTCTGGATGAAATCGACGCCGGCCGCGACCTTCTTGGCCAGGCGGTGAACGCGCCACTCGAAGGGGTCCGCGAAGGGATTGGCGGCGGCCCCGATGAAGATCTGGGGTTTGCCGTCCACCTCGGTCCCGCCGAGGAATTTGCCGTCGTCGCGCATCTGCCTGACCATGCTGATCAGCTGCATGGAGTCGATGTCGAAGACCCCCTTGGCCGTGGGATGGTCGCCGAACTGGCAGTGATCGCCGGATAGGCAGAGCATGTTGCGAATGCCCAACGCGGAGGCCCCGAGGATGTCGGCTTGCATGGCCAGGCGGTTGCGGTCGCGGCAGACCATCTGGTAGTTCGGCTCCAGTCCCTCCTGGATGAGGAGCAGGGAAGCCGCCCAGCTCGCCATGCGCACCACGGCGGTCTGGTTATCGGTGATGTTCACGGAATCCACTTTCTCTTTGAGGTGGGCCGCCTTCTTGCGGACCTCCTCCGCGTGGGCGCCGCGCGGCGGGCCGAGCTCGCCGGTGAAAGCGAAGTGTCCGGCTCGCAGAACTTTTTCCAGATTGCTTCCTGATTTCATAATACCCACCCTTCCAACGAGTTTGATTGAAAACGATCAGGCGTCAGGCCTTGGCTTTTTCCGGTTTCTTGTAGCCGGGCTGGATCAGCGTCCTCGGCGTGGTGTCCTTCCATTCCTGGGGCAGCGTCAGTTCCAGGATGCAGTCCAGCCGGCCCTGGGCTTTCAGCCGGTCATAGATCGCATTCCAGGCGCAGGGCTGATCCGCGCTGATCTCGCAATTGCCCTTGTTGGTTCCCCCGCAAGGCCCGTTGTAAAGGCCCTTGGCGCACATGGTGACCGGGCAGATGCCGCCGGTCATTCCCAGCACGCACCGTCCGCAGGAGCGGCAGCGCTCCTCGTACCAGCCGACATCCTGGTTCACCGCCAGGCCGCAGGTGTCCACGCCCGGGTACACCGGTTTGTTCGGGAACCGCTCGGCCAGAAACTGGATGCCGACCCCGCAGGCCAGGGAGATGAGGGCGTCGAACTCACCCACCCGGTTGTCCAGCTGGGCCAGGTATTCGCGGTCGCACTGGCGCTCCAGCGTGGCGGATTCCAGCTCAAGGGGGTTGTTTTTCAGCTTGCGGGCCATGTCGAGCTCGGTGGCCAATACCGCCACCTCCTTCTCGCCGCCGGCCAGGCAGACGGCGACACACGTGCCGCAGCCCACCACCAGCACCTTCTTGTGGTCCTTGATCAGATCCATGATTTCGTCGAACGGTTTGCGCTTGGCTACGATCATGTTGCCTCCTGTGGCAATAACGCTTAACGGCTGGGTAACTGGAAGGAGGTTTTCAGCGTCCCGGGTTCCGACCTGCCAGCTTCCCAGCCATGAATGGCTATTTCTTGACCTCTGCCTTCTTCTTCAGTGGATTGGGCCCAAGCTTCAGGATGTTCTCCGTCATCTCCTTGGCATAGGCCACAAAGGTAGGCGCCTCGCCGGAAGACAGGTTGTACATCCTCACCCGCTCGGACTCCAGCCCGATCTCCTGCAGCAGGGAGCGCACGTGGTTGACCCGCTCCCGGCAGCGCAGGTTGCCCTCGTTGTAGTGGCACGCTCCCTCCAGACAGCCCACACAGTAGACGCCGTCGGCTCCCTTCTGGATCGCCTTCAGCATGTGGACCACGTCCACCTTCCCGGTGCAGGGCACCAGGATGATTTTCACGTTGGACGGGTAGCTCAGTCGCATCGAACCTGCCAGGTCCGCGGCCGAGTACCCTCAATATTCGCAGCAGAAGGCGATGATGGTGGGTTCGAAGTCGGGCATCAGGCCACCTCCTCATTCAGCAGCGCTTCAATCTTGCACACGATCTGCTCGTCCTCGTAGAAACTAAGGTTGATGGTCTGCCGCGGGCAGACCGCCGTACACACCCCGCAGCCGTGGCACAGCGCCTCGTTGATCTCGACCACCTTGGTAGTGTCGTTGAACTGCGGCACGCCGAAGGGGCAGGTGCGCACGCAGGTCAGGCACTTGACGCAGTGATCGGGGTCGACCTTGGCCGTGATGGCGGACAGCTTGATCGAATCTTTGGACAGCAGCGTCGAGGCGCGGGACGCCGCCGCCTGGGCCTGGGCGATGGTCTCGGAGATCAGCTTGGGGCCGTGAGCCGTGCCGCAGAGATAGACGCCCTCGCTCGGCATGTCCACCGGCCGCAGTTTCACGTGGGCCTCGATGAAGAAGCCCTCCGGGTTGCGGTTGAACTTCATCAGCCCGCTGACATCGGCCGTGTCCGCCGCAGTCACGCCGGCGCTCAGCACCAGCCGGTCCGCCAGGATCTCGATCTCCCGCTGCAGCACATGGTCTTTGACCCGCACGGCGACTCCGTCCCCGCTGGCGGACGCCTGGGGCGCCGCCTCGGGCTCGAAACGGATGAAGATGACGCCCTGCTTGCGCGCCTCGGTGTAGTAATCCTCCAGTTGCCCGTAGGTGCGGATGTCCCGGAAGAGGACGTAGACTTGGGCATCGGGGTTCTTCTTTTTGAGCAAAAGGGCGTTCTTGACTGCGTTCTGGCAGCAGATCCGTGAACAGTTCACGTTCTTTTCGTTGCGCGAGCCGACGCACTGGATCATGACGACGCTCTGCAGATCGCTCGCGCCGTTTTTATCCAGCAGGTCGCCGAACTCCACCTGCGTCAGGACGCGGGGATCTTGCCCGTAGAGGTACTCCGTGGGCCGGTACTCGGTGGCCCCCGTGGCGACGATGATGGCGCCGTGCTCGATTTTCTCGGACCGCCCATCCCCCCCCAAGGCGACCGTGGTGAGGAAGTTGCCCTTGAATCCTTCGAACGCCGTGATCCTGGCCCCTGTCAGGACCCGGATCTTCGGGTGCCCGCTCACCTCGGCGGTGACCTGTTTCAGGTAGGACTGGATGTCAGCACCCTCGATGGTGTGGTGCAGCCGCCGGGCGAAGCCTCCCAGCTCGGGGTCCTTTTCGACGATCACCACCGGGAAGCCCTGCCGGGCCAGTCCCAGCGCGGCGTTCATGCCGGCGATGCCACCGCCGATGACCAGAGCCTGCTTGTTGATGGATACAGTCTTGCTTTTCAGCATCTTCAGCGTGGCGGCGCGGGCCGCGGACATCCGTACCAGGTCCTTGGCCTTGCGCGTGGCCGCCTCGTGGTCGTTGGCGTGCACCCAGGAATCCTGGTTGCGGATGTTCGCCATCTCGAACAGGTAAGGGTTTAGGCCGCAGGCCTCCAGCGTTTCCATGAACATGGGCGCGTGGGTCTTGGGGCTGCAGGAGGCCACCACCACGCGGTTGAGCTTGAGCTCCTTGATTTTTTCTTTTATCTTCTCTTGGGTGTCCTGGCTGCAGGTGAAGAGGTTTTCGTCTGCGTATACCACGTGGGGCAGCTTCTCGGCGTAGGCCCGCACGCCGGGCACGTCGACCACCCCGCCGATGTTGATGCCGCAGTTGCAGACGAAGACCCCGACCCGCGGCTCCTCCTCGGAGATATCCAGCTCCTCGGGCAGCTGGATCTTGGTGATATCCCGACCGCGGGCCTCGGCCAGCTCGGAGGCGGCCATGACGGCCGCCGCACTCGCTTCGGTGACGGAGCTGGGGATGTCTTTCGGCCCCTGGAACACGCCGCAGGCATAAACCCCCGGCCGCGAGGTTTCCACCGGCGTGAACGGGCGGCTTTCGGCAAACCGGGATTTGTTCAGGTCCACCCCGATCCGTTTGGCTAGATCGACGGTGTCCTTGGAGATCTGCAGCCCCACGGACAGCACGACCATGTCATACTCTTCGATGTTCAGGCCGCCGGCTTCGTCCACGTAGCGCAGCGACAGGTTGCCGGTCTCGGGCAGGACGTCCACCGAATGCACCCGGGAGCGCACGAAGCGGATCCCATCGGCAATGGCGCGGTTGTAGTATTTCTCATAGTCCTTGCCGAAGCTGCGGATGTCCATGTTGAAGATGGTGCACTCCAGGTCGCCGTGGGCGTGCTCCTTGGCGATCATGGCGTCCTTCAGCGCGTACATGCAGCAGACCGAGGAGCAGTAGCTGTTGCCGCACTGGTTGTTGTCGCGCGAGCCGATGCACTGCAGCCAGGCGATCCGCTTGGGCTCGGTTTCATCCGCGAGCCGCTTGAGGTGGCCCATGGTGGGGCCCGTGGCGCTCAGGATGCGCTCGAACTCGAGGCTCGTCAGGACGTTCGGGCTCGTCTTGTAGTGATAGACGTTCTCCAGATGCGCGGGGTCGTAAGGGTCGGAGCCCGGGCACAGGATCACCGAGCCGACCGGGATCTCGATGGTTTCGGCCACCTGGGCGTGGTCCACCGCCTTGGCAAGGCAGGCCTTCACGCACTGGTAGCACTCCGAGCAGATCCCGCAGCGCAGGCAGCGCTGGGCCTCGGTGCGCGCCTCGGTCTCGTCGTAGCCGAAGGAGACCTCCAGAAAGTTGCATTCGCGCGCCTCCGGGTCGAGACAGCGCACCGTCACCCGGGCGTGCTTGGGCTCGCCGGCCGTCTCCGGCTTGACGTGCTCCCACTCCTTCTCGCGTCCCTCCCGCAGGTCCAGCCCGTTGATGTAGCGGTGGATGCTCTCGGCGGCCTCTTTGCCGCTCGCCACCGCTTCCACCACGGACTTGGGCCCGTAGTAGGCATCCCCGCCGGCAAAAACCCCCTCGATGTTGGTCTGCAGCGTGATCGAGTCGGCCTGCAGACCACCCGGCCGGGTGAAGGCGATGCCCTGACCATCTAGATGCGTGCGGTCGGTGCTCTGGCCGATGGCGATGATCACCGTGTCGGCGAACATCGGGGTGCAGACGCTCTCGTCGTACTGCGGGTTGAAGCGCTTGTTTTCGTCGAAGACCGCCGTGCAGGTCTTGAACTCGAGCCCCGACACGCGCTTGCTCTTGTCGATGAAAAAAGACTTGGGCCCGAAGCTGTTGACGATCGTGATGTCGCTCTCGAGGGCTTCCTGGATCTCGTGCGCCCAGGCCGGCATCTCCTCGCGCTTCTCGAGACAGACCATGGTGACGTTCTTGGCTCCCAGGCGCTTGGCGGTGAGCGCCACGTCCACGGCCACGTTGCCGCCGCCCACCACCAGCACGTCCTGGCCGATTTCGACCTTCTTGCCGAGGGCGGCATCCCTCAGGAATTCAACCCCCTGCAGCACGCCCGCGACATCCTCGTTTTCAACCCCGAGACGCCGGCCGCCGTGCAGACCGATGGCCAGGAACACCGCCCTGAAGCCGTCCTTCTTGAGGCTGTCTAGAGTGACGTCCTTGCCGAAGGTGACTTCGGTCTTGATCGTGACGCCCATGCGCCGGATGACCTCGATCTCGAGATTCAAAATGTCCCGCGGCAGGCGATAGGCGGGAATACCCACGGCCATCATGCCGCCGGCCACCGGCAGCTTCTCGAAAATGGTCACCTGGTAGCCGCGCTGGGCCAGGTAATAGGCCGCCGTCAGGCCGGCCGGCCCCGAGCCAATCACGGCCACCTTCTCAGTGCGCTTCTCCGTCACCGCGGGCACCGCCGGCTCGCCCTGGGTGCGCTCGTAGTCGGACAGGAAGCGATGCAGTTCGCGAATGGCGAGGGGCTGGTCCACGTCGTTGCGGGTGCACATCTTCTCGCAGGGATGGTGGCAGACGCGTCCGCAGACGCCGGGGAAGGGGTGGTCCTCCCGGAAGAGGTCGATGGCCTCCTTGTACTTGCCCGCGTTGATCAGGGCGATGTAGCCCTGGATGCTGACGTGTGCCGGGCAGGTCGCCTTGCAGGGCGCCGTGCCGCGCTTGTTGATGCCATACGCCCCCGGCATGGCCTGGGCGTACTGCTTGAAGATGGCTTTGCGCTGGGAGAGCCCCTCGTCGTAGTCGTTGGCGGTCTCAATGGGGCAGACCTTGGTGCACTCGCCGCAGCTCGTGCATTTGGCGAGGTCAACGTAGCGGGGGCTTTTGCGGACGACCGCGGTGAAGTTCCCGGGCTCGCCCTTCAGTTCGACGAGTTCCGAATTGGTGAGCAGATCGATGTTGATGTGCCGGCCGACCTCGACCAGCTTGGGCGAGATCACTCACATGGCGCAGTCGTTGGTGGGAAAGGTCTTGTCCAGCTGGGCCATCATCCCGCCCACGGCGGGCAGCTTCTCCACCAGGTAGACCTTGAAGTCCGAGTTGGCCAGGTCGAGAGACGCCTGCATGCCGGCGATCCCGGCACCGATGACCATCACCGATCCGCTTTTAGAGCTTTTTGCTGATCCCATAGATTCTCCTCAAAATGGGCAAACACCTCCGTGCCTGCCTGCGTTCAATTCCGTTGGCAGTGCTTCGCACCTGCGGCACGAGCGACGCTGAAATCCGAAGTCCAAAACCGGTTTGATGCGGGAAGAGAAAAGTGTCCGTGATGTCTTGAGAGCGTGTGGCGGCAAGGTTCTGAAGGCCTAAAATCAATCCCGTCATCCTGATGTTGAATTTTAAACCAGATACCACAGGGTGGCAACAGCATTAAGGTTGCGATTATGCCTCCAAACCGGCAAGGTGTCAAGGAAATTTGGCCAAAGAAAACTCAAGAATTTCCGAACGGTTTCATTTGACTGCATATGCCTTGAGCTTACGCCGCAGCGTGTTCAACCCCACCCCCAGGGTGCGGGCTGTGCGCACTTTGTTGCAGCCCATCCGTTCATACACATTCAGTATGTGTTGTTTTTCGACATCGGCCAGCGGCAGGGTGACGATGTCATAATGCGGCCGTTTGTCGCCGGAATTGGCTTTCCGATGCCGCAGGTGCTCCGGCAGGCATTCAAGCGAAATCGTCCGCCCCTGTGACAGGTTGACGGCCGACTGGATGATCGATTTGAGCTCGCGCACGTTGCCGGGAAACGCATAGCCCGTCAAGGCTTCAAGGGCGCTGTCGTCCAGTTCCAGGCTGCCCCCGGGGGGAGTCAACTCGTTCAGAAAATGCTCGATCAGCAGGGGGATGTCTTCGCCGCGTTCTCTCAGTGGCGGCAGATGGAGCCAGCTGCCGCGGATGCGGTAGTAGAGGTCACGACGAAAACGGTTGCCGCCGACCATCTGATCCAAGTCTTCGTTGGTGGCCGCCACGAAGCGCACGTCGGCCCGCTGGAGCGCAGAGCTTCCGACCGGCGTGAACTCCCCATCCTGCAACACGCGCAAGAGCTTGCCCTGCATCGCCAACGGCAGGTTGCCGATCTCATCCAAAAAAAGCGTCCCGTGGTCGCAGTGCCTGATATGCCCCGGACGCTCCTTTTCAGCCCCGGTGAAGGCGCCTTTGGTATGTCCGAAGAATTCGGCCTCGAACAACTCACCCGTCAGGGCCGCCATGTTGACCGGCAGAAACGGCTGCCGGCTGCGGGGGCTGGCAAGGTGGATGGCCTTGGCCAACAACTCTTTGCCGGTGCCGCTTTCGCCGGTGATCAAGATGGGCACATCACTGGCCGCATGCAATTCGGCTTCTTTGAGCACCCGCAAGACCGGCGTGCAGCGCGTGACGAACCCCTGGAAGGCACTCGGGTGTTCGAACACCGGCGGTCGCCGACTCCGCTCGACGTGCAGGATGTCAAGCAGGCGCTTGCGCTCCAGGGCCCGCTTCACCGCAAACATCAGGTCGTCCTCGGAGACCGGTTTGACGAGGTAGTCGTAGGCCCCCTGGCGCAGGCACTGGACCGCCGTACGCGCATCGTTGACGGCGGTGACCATGATGCACTCGGTGCCCGGGCTGTGCTTTTTGATCGTTTCGAGAAGCCCTTGGCCGTCCAGCTCCGGCATGCCGACATCGATCAGGGCGAGATCGAAGGCTTCCTCGGCTTCGAAGAGCGCTGCAGCGCCGATGGAGTCGTCCAAAGCTTCGACCGATATGAACCCGGCGGTCTGCAGTCGGTTTCTAACCAGATCCAGGTAGTCGCGATCGTCGTCAATGATGATGATACGGGGTCGCATGGCAGATGACCGTTGAATGAGAGCACAACTTCAGGTTTGGACCGGGCCATTCCGGCGCAGGCCGGTTTGGCCTATACACACAACCAACCAATATTGCATGTGAATCTTAAAGAATGGGCCATATTGGCATACTTGCGGGATAATTTCAAGTCTTTTGAATGAGATCGGAACCGTTGCCGTATTTCTATCAACTATAGGAAATTATTTTAAATTTAGAACTCAATTCGCACTCCTCTCTGTTGCGGCACGGGGATTGCTGAAAGCTCTGTCAACAACAGGCATCGTTGCACGCTTCTCTGCTCTTCCTTGTTCACAACCAGATCCATCACCTCTAATCGGGAGGAGGGTCCTGCCATGACGCTGGAGCAGAAATTCGACTCGGGCGCATTCGTCACCCTGGCCGAGATGGAGCCCCCCAAGGGCGTAGACGTCGCCGAGATGATCGGTTACGCCAAGCGGGTCAAGGACCGGGTGACCGCCTTCCTCATCCCGGAGATGAACCAAGCCGTCATGCGCATGAGCGCCTTGGGGGGCGCGATGGTCCTCCAGAGTCAAGGCATGGAAACCATCATGCAGATCTGCTGCCGCGACCGCAACCGCCTGGCCCTTCAAGGGGACCTGCTGGCGGCCGGTGCCTGCGGGGTCCGGAACATCGTCGTCGTTGGCGGCGAGGACCCGAGCTACGGCGACCACCACCAGGCCCGGGCCGTCCACGACATCACCCCCATCGATCTGCTCAAGGCCATCCAGAGCCTCCAGGGCGGCCGTGACATGGCGGGCGTCGACCTGAACGGGGCGCCTGCGTTCGTTGTGGGCTCGACGACCCACGCGGGCGCCAAGGGAAGGTCGGCCGAACTGGAAGCGGAAGACTTGACCCAGCGTGCAGCGGCGGGCGCCCGGTTCTTCATCACCCCGCCCATTTTCGACCTGGAGTTGATCAAACCCTTCCTGCGCAGGGTCGACCGGCAACGCACGATCATCATTCCCACCGTGCTGCTGCTGAAATCCCTGGGCATGGCCCGCTACATCGAACGCAACATGCCGCACATTTTATTACCGCCGGAGATCATCGACCGCATCCAACGCGCGCCCGACAAGGTGCGGGAGTGCGTGCGCATCGCCGTCGACCTCGCGTCCCGGATCAAGGCCGAGGGGTTCCGGGGAGTCATGCTTTCCACGCTGGGGTGGGAGCACAAGCTGCCGGATATCGTCGAAGCCGTTTGACGGGTCGGCCCGTTGGACGGTCTGCCGGCCGGCATCGAGGCTATTGGTTAGCCCGCAACGCTTTCGAAGCAACCAAGGGGGAAGGATGGAACCGATACTGTCTGATGAGAAAACCTCGGGCGCGACCGCAACCGGCTCCTCACCGGTCGGCGCGGTCATGGTGGTCGGCGGCGGCATCGCCGGCATTCAGTCTGCTCTGGACCTGGCCAATTCGGGCTACTACGTCTACCTGGTCGAGAAGTCCTCCGCGATCGGCGGGTTGATGTCCCAGCTCGACAAGACCTTCCCCACCAACGACTGCGCCATGTGAATCATCTCGCCCAAGCTGGTCGAGGTCGGCCGGCACCGCAACGTCGAGATCATTACCGGGGCAGAGGTCCTCTCGCTGGACGGAGGCCCCGGTCGGTTCACGGCGAAAGTCCATCAGAGCCCGCGTTTCATCGACATCAGCAAATGCACGAGCTGCGGGGAGTGCGCCAAGGTCTGCCCCGTACCGCTGCCGAACGAATACGACGAGGGATTGTCCGTCAAACGCGCGGCTTTCAAGCAATACGCTCAGGCCATCCCGGGCGCCTTCGCCATCCACAAGGCCGACAAGGCGCCCTGCCGGCTGGCGTGCCCGGCCGGGCTGAACGTGCAGGGCTACGTTCAGATGGTCAAGGAGGGCAAGTACCACGAGGCCCTCGAGATCATCATGGAGGACCTGCCGCTGCCCGGTGTTCTGGGACGGATCTGCCCGCATGGGTGCGAGGACGCCTGCAGGCGGGCCGAAAAGGACGCAGCGGTTGCCATCCGCGATCTGAAACGGCTGGCCGCCGACCGGGTGGACCCGCGTGAACTCACCATCCCCTGCGCGCCGCCGCGCGCCGAAACGGTGGCGATCGTCGGCTCGGGGCCGGCGGGCCTGTCCTGCGCCTACCACCTGGCGCGCAAGGGCATCCGCTCCACCATCTTCGAGGCGCTGCCGGCGGCCGGCGGAATGCTGCGCGTCGGGATCCCCTCCCACCGCCTGCCGCGGGAGGTGCTCGACCGCGAGATCGAAGTCATCACCAACCTCGGGGTCGAGATCAAAACCGACACCGCCCTGGGCCGGGACATCACCATGGACGGTCTCTTCGCCGAGGGCTTCAAGGCGGTCTACCTGGCGCTGGGGGCCCACAAGGGGATCGAGCTCGGGGTCCCGGGCGAACGCGCCGACGGGGTGCGCCAGGGGGTGGACTTCCTGCGCGAGGTCAACCTCACGGGCATGACCTGGGTCGGCCGGCGGGTCGCCATCATCGGCGGGGGCAACGTCGCCATCGACGTGTCGCGCTCGGCCGTCCGTCTCGGGGCGGAAGAGGTGACCATCATCTACCGCCGCACCCGCACGGAAATGCCGGCCTGGGAGGAGGAAATCCGGGCGGCGGAAGCCGAGGGCGCCGGGATCACCTATCTTGCGGCGCCGCAGGAAATCCTCACCCGGGACGGCCGCGTGAGCGGTCTGCGTTGCATCCGCATGGAGCTGACCGAACCGGATTCCTCCGGCCGCAGGCGGCCGGTGCCCATCCCGGGCAGCGAATTCGAGATCGAATGCGACCAGATCATTCCGGCCATCGGTCAGCGGCCGGACCTGTCATCCCTGGAGGAAATCACCGGTCTCACCTTCTCGCGCTGGGGCACGGTGGAAGCCAACGCGATTTCCTACGCCACCGAACGGCCGGGGGTGTTTGCCGGCGGCGATCTCCTGACCGGCCCCTGGGTGGCGATCGGCGCCATTGCCGCCGGCAAGGAGGCGGCTGAATCCATCCTGCGCTTCGTCGACGGCCGCGACATGGCCGAGGGGCGCGAACCGGTCAAGAACGAACATCCCCGCTACCGGCCCATGCCTCTGAACGAACCCCGGCGCGCGCGGGCGCGCATGCCCGAGCTGCCGGTGGCGGAGCGGCAGGGGAATTTCAGGGAGGTGGAGCTCGGCTACGAGGAGGCCGACGGCCGCGGCGAAGCCGGGCGCTGCATCAACTGCGGCTACTGCTGCGAGTGCCAGCAGTGCGTCAGCGCCTGCCTGGCCAAGGCCGTCGTCCACGACCAGAAGCCGGTCGAGCGAGACATCCAGGTCGGGTCCGTGATCCTGTGCACCGGCAGCGAGCCCTTCGATCCCGCCGTCCTGACCAACGTCTACCCTTACCCGAAGTGCCCGAATGTGGTCACCAGCCTCGAGTTCGAGCGCATCCTGAGTGCCTCGGGCCCGACCATGGGGCACTTGGTCCGCCCCTCGGACGGCAAGGAGCCCAAAAAGATCGCCTGGCTCCAGTGCGTGGGCTCCCGCGACATCAACCGCTCGGGCAACGGCTACTGCTCCTCGGTGTGCTGCATGTACGCCATCAAGGACGCCATGATCGCCAAAGACCACGCCCACGGGGATCTTGACTGCGCGGTTTTCTACATGGACATCCGCACCTTCGGCAAGGAGTATGAAAAATACTACCTCCGGGCCCGGGACAAGGCCGGGGTGCGCTTCATCAAAGCCCGGGTCCACAGCGTCGACGAAGCCGGCCCCGACCGGTCGCTGCAGCTGCGCTACGTGGACGACAACGGAAACCTGCAGGAAGAATCCTTCGACATGGTGGTGCTCTCGGTCGGCTTGCAGGTGACGAAGGAAACCCAGGAACTGGCCCAGCGCCTCGGCATTGAGGTCGACAAATACCGCTTTGCCGTCTCGCCGCCGTTCCTGCCCGTGGCCACCTCCCGGCCGGGGGTTTTCGCCTGCGGCGTCTTCCAGCAGCCCAAGGACATCCCCAGCTCCGTCGCCGAAGCCAGCGCCGCCGCCAGCCTGGCCGGCCGGCTGCTTGCTGCCGGCCGCGACACCCTGACCCGGCAGGTGGAGACCCCCGCCGAAATCGACGTCAGCGCCGAGGAGCCGCGCATCGGCGTCTTCGTTTGCAATTGCGGCGTGAACATCGCCGGCGTCGTGGATGTGAAAACGGTGGTGGAACATGCGCGCACGCTGCCGAACGTGGCGTTCGCCGGCCAGAACCTCTTCACCTGCAGCCAGGACTCCCAGGAACTGATGAAACAGACGATCGCCGAACACCGCCTCAACCGGGTGGTGGTGGCCGCCTGCTCCCCCAAGACCCACGAGGGCATTTTCATGGACACCCTCGAGGCCACCGGCCGCAACAAGTACCTGCTGGAAATGGCCAACATCCGCAACCAGGATTCCTGGGTGCACGCCCAATCGCCCCTGCGGGCGACAAACAAAGCCAAGGAACTGGTCGGCATGGCGGTGGCCCGGGTCGGCACCCTGCATCCCCTGCGGGAAAAGGTCATCCCCGTCAACCCGCGGGCGCTGGTGGTCGGCGGCGGTGTCTCCGGCATGAACGCGGCGCTCGCCATCGCCGACCAGGGCTACGAGGTGGTGCTGCTGGAAAAGGAGGAGCAGCTGGGAGGCATGGCCAACCGGCTGCACGCCACCATCGAGGGCTGGGACGTGCATCGGTATCTGCAAGAGCTGGCCGGCCGTGTGCAGTCCCACCCCCGGATCCAAGTGCTGACGCGCGCCCTGATCGTCGGCTTCAGCGGATTCAAGGGCAATTTCACCACCGAGGTCCTGGTTGGGCCGGCCATGTACGAACGCAAGATCGAACACGGGGTCGTGATCCTGGCCACCGGCGCCGGGGAATACAAGCCCACGGAACACCTCTACGGCCAGAACGACGGCATCGTCACCCAGGTCGAACTGAGCGCCCGGCTCCATGAGCGCGGGGCGCAGGGGCTGTCCGCCGTGGTCATGATCCAGTGCGTGGGTTCCCGCAACGACCAGAACCCCAACTGCTCACGGATCTGCTGCCAGGCCGCCGTCAAAAACGCGATTCACGTCAAAAAGCTCAACCCGGATGCCCAGGTTTACATTCTCTACCGCGACATCCGCACCTACGGCCTGCTGGAAGACTACTACCAGGAAGCGCGCAAGCTGGGGGTGATCTTCTTCCGTTACGACACCGATGCGCCGCCGCGGGTCGAGGCCCGCGACGGCGGATTGTCCGTGACCTTCCGCGACTGGATCATCGGCCGCGACCTCGAAGTGGAAACAGACCTGGTGGCGTTGAGCGCCGGTATGGTTCCCACCGACACCGAGGAGTTGGCCTCCCTGGTCAAACTGGCCCGTACACCCGAGGGGTATTTCATGGAAGCGCACGTGAAGCTGCGGCCGGTGGACATGGCGACCGAGGGGCTCTTCATCTGCGGCACCGCCCACAGCCCCCAGCTGTTGAACGAATCCATCAGCCAGGCCTTCGCGGCTGCCTCCCGGGCCGTCACCTTCCTGTCCAAAACCCAGCTGACGCTGTCGGCCGTAACGGCGCGGGTCACGGCCGACCTTTGCGCCGCCTGCCTGATCTGCGTGCGCTCTTGCCCCTACCACGTGCCGAAGATCAACGCGGAAGGGGTGAGCGAGATTGACGAGGCCCTCTGCCACGGTTGTGGGATCTGCGCCGCTGAGTGCCCGGCCAAGGCGATCCAGCTCAACTGGTACGAGGACGAGCAGTTGCTGTGCAAGGTCGACGCGCTGTTGGATGCGGTGCTTTGAAGGGAGACCCCCTCCCCTTGCCTCTCCCGCCGGGGAGACCCGGCGGGGGTGAACGAATCAAGGAGGCATGCATGACAACCCAATTTGAGCCGGTGATCGTGGCCTTCTGCTGCAACTTCTGAGGGTACACGGCCGCGGACCTGGCAGGTTCGATGCGGTTGAATTACCCCAGCTCGGTGCGGATCATCCGGGTGCCCTGCACCGGGAAAGTGGATGTTCTGCACATCCTCAGGTGTTTCGAGCGCGGAGCCGACGGCGTGTACGTGGTGGGCTGCCGGGAGGGGGACTGCCACTACCAGAGCGGGAATTTCAGGGCGAAAAAACGCGTGGAGCAGGCGCAGCAATTGCTGGACCGGATCGGGATCGGGGGCCAGCGCGTGCGCATGTGCAACCTGTCCTCCAGCGATGCGCCGTTGTTCGTCCGCTTCGCCGAGGAGATGCACGCGGCGGTCTTGGCCGCCGGCCCCAACCCGATCCGGGCGGCCCGGGCCGCTCAGAAAAAAGCCACAGCCTCATCCGGGATGGGGCTGCATCCCTGACCGTTTCGTTCGGCAGCTCCCGGCCGAACGGGCCGGGGTTTGAAAGGAGGAGCGTCGTATGATTGTGGCCGACAGGAAACCGATAGAGGAAATCATCGAACAGGTGAAGGATCTGCGCAGCGTGCTCGTCCTGGGCTGCAACGAATGCGTGACGGTGTGCGAGGCCGGCGGCAAGAAGGAGGTCGGGGTGCTCGCCTCCGCCCTGCGCATGTATTTTCTTCAGCAAGGCCGCGAGGTCAACGTCGGCGAGCGCACCCTGGAGCGCCAGTGCGACACCGAATACCTGGAGGAGATCCGCGACAGCATCGACCACTACGAGGCAGTGGTTTCTCTGGCCTGCGGCGTCGGCATCCAGTTCACCGCCGAGCGCTACCCGTCCAAAGCGGTCTTCCCCGGGGTAAACACCTGCTTCATGGGGGCGGCGCTGGAGCGCGGGGTCTGGGCTGAACGCTGCCAAGGCTGCGGCAGTTGCATCCTGGCCACCACCGGCGCCGTATGCCCGGTGGCGCGCTGCGCCAAACGCCTTTTCAACGGCCCCTGCGGCGGCTCCACGGCCGGCAAATGCGAGATCAGCAAGGATGTGGACTGCGCCTGGCAGCTGATCGTCGACCGGCTCAAGGCGCTCGGCCGCTTGGAGGACTTCGAGACACTGTGCCCGATCAAGGACTGGTCCACCGATCGGGCCGGAGGCCCCCGCAAAGTCATCAGGGAGGATCTGCGATCATGAGCCCGAAGACGCCCAGCAAACTGGAAAAAATACTGCGCGCCGGCCACCTGGCCGTGACCTCCGAGTGCGGCCCGCCCCGCGGCAGCGACGCGTCGCACATCGTGCACAAGGCGGAGCTGATCAAGCAGCACGTCGACGCCATCAACATCACCGACAACCAGACCTCGGTCTGCCGGCTGTGCAGCTTGGCGGCGTGCATCCGTCTCAAGCTGATGGGTCTGGAGCCCGTGCTGCAGATGGTGGTGCGCGACCGCAACCGGGTCGCCCTGCAGAGCGACATCCTGGGGGCGGCCTCCTTTGACATCCACAATTTGCTCTGCCTCTCGGGGGACCATCAGCGCTTCGGGGATTCCGCCCAGGGGCAGAACGTCTTTGACCTCGATTCGATGCAGCTGCTCCAGACGGTGCGCCGCATGCGCGACGAGGGCAAGTTCCTCGGCGGGGATGCCATTCAGCGACCGCCGGCCATGTTCGTCGGCGCGGCCGCCAACCCCTTCGCCGACCCCTTTGAGATCCGCGTGCCACGGCTCGCCAAAAAGGTAGCCGCAGGGGCCGAATTCATCCAAACGCAGTGCATCTACAACCTCGACAAATTCGAGCAGTGGATGGAAATGGTCCGTGACCGCGGGCTGCACGAGAAAATCTTCATTCTGGCCGGGGTGACCCCGCTCAAGTCGGCCGGCATGGCCCGCTACATGAAGAGCAAAGTGCCGGGGATGGACGTCCCCGACGACGTGGTCAAGCGCATGGCGGGCACTCCCAAGGACAAGCAGGCCGAGGAAGGCATCACCATCTGTGTCGAGACCATCCAGCGCCTGAAGGCAGTCAAAGGCGTGGCCGGCTTCCACGTCATGGCCATCGAATGGGAGGAGCGGGTGCCGGAGATCGTAGAACGGGCGGGCCTCTATCCGAGGCCGATGCTGCAGTGAAACGCAGCGCCGAAAACCGAGAGAAAACATACCGACGTTGGTTCCAAACACCCAACACCAAACACCGTGGATTCCTTAACATAGGAGGTGCAGCATGGTAGCTCAAAAAAGAATTCTGGTGGTGGACGACGAGGCCGATTTCGCCTCTTTGGTCCAAGGCAATCTGGAAAAGGAAGGGTTTCATGTCGAGCTCGCCTACAACGGCGTCGAAGGCCTGGCGAAGGTGCGCGCCAACCCGCCGGATGCTATCGTGCTGGACGTCATGATGCCCGAGAAAGACGGGTACGCGGTCTGCAAGGAGCTGAAGCGCAGCGACACCTACTGCAACATCCCCATCGTTCTTCTGACCGCGGTGGCGTCCCACGTGACGTCCACCCGCTACAGCCATGCCGACGGCATGACCACCGAAGCGGACGACTATATCGCCAAGCCGGCGTCCGCCGCCGACATCACCAAGAGCCTCAAACGCCTGCTGGCGATGGATTGAGCCTGCGGCTCGGCTGAAAGCGATGATGGTGTTTGGGTGTCTGGGTATTTGGGTGTTCCTTTAACCCCTGAGGCAACGAAATACCCAAACACCCAGACCCCTGGGCAATCCCTATGAAAGTCTTCTGCATCCTCAGCGACGAGCGGGCCTTTCACTCGCGGTCTCCAGCCATGTTTTCGACCGTGATGAAACGCCAGGGGATCAACGCCGCGTACGTGCCTTTCGCGGTCAACCCCCCGGACCTCGGGCAGGCCCTGAAGGGGCTGAGGGTGCTCAACATCGCGGGTGCCAACGTCACCGCCCCGTTCAAGGAAACAATCATCCCCCACCTGGACATTCTCTCCGAAGGCGCGCGGATCATCGGCGCGATCAACACCATCGTCCGGGACGGCGAACGCCTGAAAGGCTACAACACCAATGCCATCGGCATCATGGACGCCCTGCGCGAGGTCGACTTCAACGTCGAGGACCAAACCGCCCTGGTCTTCGGCACCGGGGGGGCGGCCCGGACCGTGGCCTTCATCCTGACCTGGCTGCGGGCGCGGGAGGTGTGGGTGGCCGGCCGCAATGTCGACCGGGCGCGCGAGATCGTCTCCCAGTTCAGCGGCCGGGGCGTCGAGCTCCCGATGCTGGCGAAAATGCCCCTGCCCGCCCGCATCGTCATCAACGCCACCTCCGTGTCAAGCCCGGATGAGTCCGCGGAGTTGGCCGGCCTCGTGGAAAAACTCGAGCTGCGCGGCTGTCAACTGATCTTTGATCTGAACTACGGCCGTCGCCGCAACTTCTGGCAGGAGAAGGCGGAACGCGAAGGAATCCGGTTCATCGACGGGTTGAGCCCGCTCGCCTTCCAGGCGCGCCGCACCCTCCAGCTGTGGACCGGGATCCAGGTGCCGCCGGCGGAGTTTGTCAGCGCCCTGCAGAATGGCTTGGGGAAGGTGGCTTAAGTCTTTGGTTCCCCACCTTTTGTTGGTGTCGCCGGCAAAAGCACGGTGAAGACCGACCCTTCACCGGGTGTGCTCTGTACTTCGATGATGCCGCCCATGGCGTCGAGCAGGCCCTTGACGATGGGCAGCCCGAGGCCGGTTCCGGTGATGTAGCGGGTCGCTTCGTCCTTGACCCGGTAGAATCGCTCGAAAATCTGCGTCAGGTGCTTCTCAGGAATCCCGATGCCGTTGTCGATCACCCGGGCCCGCACGTTGACCCCCGCCATGTCCACCTCCACCCGGATGCTCCCGCCGTCGGGCGTGTAGGTGATGGCGTTGGCGATGAGATTTCCGAAAATGCTCTCCAGCGCCAGGGGGTCGGCCTGGATTTCCGGCAGCGGCGATTCGGGCAGCACGAGGGTTAAAACCTGATGCTTGGTCTGCGCCTTGGCGCCCAGAAAATCGACGATGCTGCGCAGCAGCTCCTCCAGCAGGACCGGCCGCGGTTCGCGGCAGATGAGCCCCTCGTCGATCCGCGACATGTCGAGCAGGTCGTTGATGAGGGAGATCATGCCCTTGGTCTTCTCCTTGGCGCGCGTGAGAATGTGCTGGTCCTGAGCGGGCGCCCGGTCCACCAGATCCCCGATCACCGTGGCGAGCTGCTCGTGGATCGTGGAAAGAGGCGAGCGCAGCTCGTGCGACACCTTGGACACGAACTCGGACTTGAGGCGGTCCACGATTTTCAGCGTGGTGATATCGGCAAAGTTGACGACGGCCCCCAGGCATTCCTTGCGGTCGCCCAGCACCGGCTGCGCCCGGGCGCGCAGGTATTTACCGTCGGGCAACGCGAACTCCTGGGCGGGGATGTCTTCGTAGTCCAGAATTCTGCCCTGGGAGATGTCCTGAATCAACTTGCACAGGGCCTCGTCCGGGATGTAGGCGTCGATGGGCCTGCCGGGCTTCACATCCGCCGCCAGCCCCATCAGCTGTCGGCAGGCGGGGTTCATGAGGACCACGTTGCCCGCGGTGTTGGTGACCAGCACCCCGTCCGGAAGCGACTCGACGATGCTGTGGATCCGGCTCTTTTCAGTGTCAAGGTCGGCCAGCGTACGCAGCTTCTCCTGTTCGAGCTGCTCGGCCTCCCGAGTCAGACGGATCTTCTCCGCCGTGCGGTTGACCACGATGCGCAGCTGGTCGGGCTCGAAGGGTTTGGGGATGAAGTCGTAGGCGCCGCGTTTCATGGCTTCGATGGCGGCCTCGACCGTGGCGTAGCCCGTGATGATGATGACCAGAATCCGGGGATCCATGTCGCGAATGAACTTCAGCACTTCCATGCCGTCCAGGCCCGGCATCTTGAGATCCAGCAGCACCATGTCCGGACGCAGGGCCTCCACCGTTTTCTGTGCCTCATCCCCGCGTGCGGCCTTCAGCACGCGGAAGCCGATCCGCTTCAGGATCCGCTCCGCCCCATCCCGGATGTCGCCTTCGTCGTCTGCTACCAGAATCGTCAGCTCATCAGCCTTCTTGTTCACGCGTGTGGTCTCCATCGGCCCTGGGTGCTACCGGCAGTTCGATCACGAAAACGGCCCCCTGGCCCGGCTCGCTGAGGGCCTTGATCTGTCCTCCGTGGTTTTCCACGATGCCGTAAACCAGGCTCAATCCGAGCCCGGTCCCCTCCCCTTCGTCCTTGGTCGTGAAAAACGGCTCGAAGATATGCGGCAGGACCTCCGGCGGAATGCCCGGCCCGCTGTCCGCGATTTCGATGCGCACCCATGGCCTGTCCGGCACGATCGTGGTCCGGATGGTCAGCGCTCCGCAACCTTTCATGGCCTGGGCCGCGTTCAGAACGATGTTCATGAGCATGTGGTTCAGCTGTTGGATGTCGCAGTGAACGGCAGGCAGCTGCTCGTCGAGATGGACCTCCATGACGATGTTTTGAAAAAGGGACTGGCTTTTCAGCAGGAAAAGGGTGCGGCGAACGGCTTGATTGACATCGTTGGGTCGCATGAGATGCCGGGTCTGGCGGGTGAACTCCAGCAGCTCCTTGACCGTCTCCCGGCAGCGCTCCGCGTCGTTCAGCACCCGGCCGAGGTCCTCCCGGGCACCCGGCGGAAGCTCGTAGTCTTCCAGCACCAGCTTGGTGAAAAGCGTGACCCCGCCGAGGGGGTTGTTGAGCTGGTGCGCCACCCCGGCTGCCAGCTTGCCGAGGGAGGCCATCTTCTCGGACTGCAGCAGCTGCAGTTGGGTCTTTTCGAGCTCCTTTTTCATGCGGATGGTTTCGCGCATGTCGTGGAAGAAGCCAATCGTGGCCACTTCCCGGCCGCCCTCATATACGATCGCGGCATTCAAATTGATGGGGATGCGCTTGCCGTCGCGGTGCAGGACCTCCGCCTGGTAGGAGCGCAGCTTGCCGCGCCCGCCGTGGGCGTCGCTGCGCAACTGCCGCATGACCTCCCGTTCCCGCCCATCCGGGTAGATGGTCCGAACGTCCAAATGCTCGAGCGCCTCGGCCACGGAGTACCCGAAAATCGCCTCCGCCGCGTCGTTGAAGATGATCACTTTCCCGTTTCTGTCGGCGGCGATCACCCCGTCCACGGCGCTGGTGATCAGGTTCCGCAGCAGCGCGTTGGAGCGCTGCAGCTGCTCTTCGACCCGGGTGCGGGGCGGCAGATCGAGCTCCATGGTGACCACCGCCTCGATCTCCGTGCCCGATTGCAGCGGGTACGCGTACATGCAGCTGATTTTCTCGGCCCCCGAGATCTCCTCGCTGCGGTGGCTCCAGGCGGGGCGGCGGGTCTCCCACACGGTTTTTACGGCGCAGTCGGCGCAAGGATCGGGACGGTGGTAAAAGACTTCGTGGCAAAGACGACCGACCATCTCCGCGTCGGGAATGGAGCTGAGATTGCAGCGCGCGGCCAGAACCCGGTACGCCGGCGAAATGACGACAAATAAACTGGGGAAGGCGTCGATCGCCTTGAGGAGAAAATCTTTCTCGTTTTCAGCGTGCATGCTGCCTCCTCCCGGCTCGACGGCGACGAATGGCAGGAAGACTGCAATGCTGGCAGAGGAACCGGACGCACAGGGCCGGGATTCGGTCCGGCAAGGCACGGGAGTCAAGGTCAGACGTGTTACGGCCGCCGAGCGCGTGTGGGAATGTATTGGCACAAACAGGCACAAAAAGCAAGCCGGGCGCACGCTTGAGGGCGGCCGATGCCATGGAAACTCCCGGCATCCGGCGAGGGCTTGAAGGCGGTAGTGAAATCATGATAAATAAGAAATTGGAGAATTGCGTTTACACCGCCTCACCCGCCTCGGCCTGCCGGCGCCGATCTTCAGCCCTTGATCTCACCGGCCCTTGCTCTGCTTCCTCCTCGGTGCCGTAAGGCGGCGCTCCAACCGCAGGAGACATCGCAATGGACAGACAAGTCTCCATCATTCACATCGGATTGGTCGGCGGCAATGAGTTCTGCGCCGAGCTTTTGAAAAAGACCACTTCCGTGTTCGAACAGGAAGAACTCCATGCGCCCTTCATCGCGGTGGCCGATACGGACCCCGGAAGCCCGGGGATGGCGCTGGCCGAACAGCTCGGCCTGCTGACGTTCACCGACTACCACCAGCTCTACGACCCGCGCTACAGCATCCACCTCATCATCCTCCTCACGCCCGACGAGGAGATTCTCCGGGACATCCTGCAAACCCGCCCCGAGCGCATCCGCATCCTGTCCTATCACGTGTTCCAGATCTTCTGGAAGGCCATCGGCCACGAGGAGCGCAAACTGCGGCAGCGCACCGAAGAAATGGAAACGATTTTGAACGGGATCCAGGACTTCATCCTGGTCATCCACCCGGACATGTCCATCGTGGAGGCGAACGAGTCGTTCCTCCAGAAGATGGGATACACGCGCGCGCAGGTCATCGGCCGCAAATGCCATGAGGTCTACCACAAGATCGACCACCCCTGCGAGCGCTCCACCGACGACTGCCCGCTGCAAAAAGTGATTCAAAACAAGCGTCAGGACCGCCAGCTTCAGAAGCGGGTGCTGCCGAACGGAGACATCCGCTACTACGAGGTGAGCATTTACCCCATCTGGGAGAAAAGCGGCAAGATCTCCCGGTTCATTCACATCAGCCGCGACATCACCGAGCAGCGCCAGCAGGAGGAGGAGATCACCCGACGCCTGGAACAGATGGTGGAAGACCGCACCCGCCAGTTGAAGGAAACGCACGCGAAACTCCTGCACCACGACAAGATGTCCTCGCTCGGCAAGCTCTCCGCCTCGGTGGTGCACGAGATCAACAACCCGATCGCCGGGATCCTAAATCTTGCCATGCTCATGAAGCGCATCATCGCCGAGACCCCGCTCGGCTCCAAGGAGATCGAGCAGTTCGGCGTCTACCTGAATCTGATGGAAACCGAAACCTGGCGCATCAGCCGCATCGTCTCCAATCTCCTGGCGTTTTCGCGCCAGTCCCGCATGGAAATGAAACCGCTCGACCTCAACCGGCTGATCGAGCAGACCCTGATCCTCAACGCCAACCTCTTGAAAATCGCCAACGTCCGCGTGGAGACTCGTCCCGATCCGAAACTGCCCGAGATCGTCGGCTCCGAGGACCAGCTCAAACAGGTCTTCATGAACCTGGTCTCCAACGCCGCCCAGGCCATGGAGCCCAAGGAAGGCGGCCTGCTGCTCATCGAGAGCGGGAAATCCCCCGCAGGCGGGCAGGTCCTGGTTCGGATCAAGGACACCGGTGTCGGCATCTCTCAGGAAAACCTGCCCAAGCTCTTTGAACCGTTTTTCACAACCAAAAAGCGCAAGGGCGTCGGGCTGGGGCTTTCGGTCGTCTACGGGATCATCCAGGATCACGGGGGGTCGATCGGCGTTCAGTCCACCGTCGGCGAGGGATCCACCTTCATCATCAAACTGCCCCTTCGTCCGTCGGAGGAAAAAACCGCATAGGAAGGAGGCCTCTGTGACGATAGCCAAGATCCTGATCGTAGACGACGAAACGATCATGCGCGAGTCGCTGGCCGGGTGGCTGGAACGGGACGGGCATGCGGTTCAAACCGCCCGCAGCGGCGAGGAAGCGCTGAGGAAGTGCAAGGAGAACCATTTCGACATCCTGCTCCTCGACATCAAGATGGAGGGAATGAGCGGCCTGGAGGTCCTGCGCCGCGTCAAGGAAAGCGATGCGGACGCGGCAGTGGTCATGATCACGGCCTACGGCTCGATCGCCACGGCCATCGAGGCCATGAAAAACGGTGCGTTCGACTACATGCTCAAACCGTTCGACCCCAACGAACTCGGCGTGCTGATCGAAAAAATCATCCGCCACCAGCAGCAGGCCCGCGAGAATCTCTATCTCAAGGAGCAGTTCAAGGAGCGCACCCGGTTTGAAAACATGATCGGCCAATCCGAGCCCATGCAAAAGGTCTTCGACCTCATCTGCGACGTGGCGCCGGCGGACACGACCGTGCTCATCAGCGGGGAAACCGGCACCGGCAAGGGGCTTGCCGCCAAGGCCATCCACAGTCACAGCCGCCGCTGCCATGGGCCCTATGTGGTCGTCAACTGCGGGGCAATTCCCGAACACCTCATGGAGACCGAGCTCTTCGGCCACATGAAAGGCGCTTTCACGGACGCCAAGGAGACGAAAAAAGGCCGCTTGGAGCTGGCCCATGGCGGCACCTTGTTTCTGGATGAAATCGGGGAGATCGGGATGCGCATGCAAATCGATTTGCTGCGGGTGCTGGAAGACCGGGTGTTCTATCGGGTGGGCGGCACCCAGCCGTTGGAAGCCGATTTCAGGGTGGTGGCCGCCACCAACCGCAGCCTGGAGCAGGCCATCCAAGACGGCCGTTTCAGAGAAGACCTCTACTACCGGCTCAACGTCGTGGGCCTCACCCTGCCCCCGCTGAGACGGCGCAAGCAGGACATCCCGCTCCTGGCGGATCACTTTCTGCACCGGTACGTGCAGGAAACCCACCGGCCGGTCGACCACATCAGCCGCGGGGCCCTGGATGAGATGATGGTGTACGACTGGCCCGGAAACGTGCGAGAACTCGAAAACGCGATTGAACGCGCAGTGGTGGTCGGCAAGGCGCGCCAGATCCTGCCCGAGGACCTGCCGATCGTCTGCCGCGCGACCGTGGCCGCAGCCCGCGCCACCACACTGGAAGATGTCGAAAAGGCGCACATCCGGCAGATCCTGAGCGATCATCAGTGGAACGTCGCCCGCAGCGCCCGCGTCCTGGGCATCGACCGGTCGACGCTCTACAGCAAAATCAAACGCTACTCACTCCAGAAAAACGCTTGAAAACGCCTGCACCGCACCGCATCCTGATCGCGCCGATCGGCGACGTCGACCTGCAGCTGCTGGCGCCGGTCAGCCGCGAAATCCAGCGGGTGTTCCGAGCCCTGCCCGAGGTGAGGCCGGTCCTTTCGGATCTTGCGTTTGCCTTCGACGCCGGCCGCGAGCAGTATCACTCGACGCCGATCCTGCACCGGCTGGCGGCAGCTTCGCCGCCCGGCGCCCTTCGCGTGCTGGCCCTGACCGATGTGGACCTCTTCATCCCCATTCTGACCCATGTCTACGGCGAAGCCCAGCTCGGGGGGGCGGCCTGCATCGTCTCCACCCACCGGTTGAATTCCGGGCCGGAAACTCTCCGGTCCCCGGCAATCGCCGTCGGCCGCGTGGTCAAGGAGGCGATCCACGAACTGGGCCACACCTTCAAGCTGCGCCACTGCCCGGACGCCGCCTGCATCATGCACTATTGCCGCAGCGAGTCCGACGTCGACCGCAAGTCAAACGACCTCTGCCGCTATTGCCGGGTCATGCTGGATGATGAACTGCGGCGGCTTGAAAAGAGGGAATGACGGATGCAGGTTAATTTTCCTGCTCATTTTGGCGAATAGTGAACACGGAGAAAACCAGAATGGGGCGCGAACACAAACAGGGATCATTTCATTCGGTCCTTAGGCGGAGCTTTTTGGCGGCCGGGGCGGGCTGACCACGGCTTCCCCGGTAAGGACCCGCTTGCCCTCCTGGTTGTCGCAGGTCGTCAGCATCCTGACCCGTCCCTTGGTCGTGTCGATCTCCGCGACCTCGACCCGTGCGGTGATGGTGTCTCCGACCTTGACGGTTCCCAGAAAAGTCAGCTCCTGGCGCAGGTAAATCGAGCCCGGGCCCGGCAGCCGGGTTCCCAGCACCGCCGAGATGAAGCCCGCCGGCAGCAGGCCGTGGGCGATCCGTGTGCCGAAATAGGTTTTTTTAGCGTACTCCTCGTCGACGTGCGCCGGGTTGAAATCCCCCGTAATGCCTGCAAAAAGATAAACGTCCGTCTCGCTGACCGTCTTGGAGAACTGGGCGCTGTCCCCCACCTTGAGTTCATCGATCGTTTTCCCGATCATGCCGTCACCCCCTTCCCAGGCGAACCGCCTGCCATGGTTGACAGGAATGTCTATTTTCGTTAGGTTTTAATTGATCCCCAACGAAAACTCAATCGGGAAAACCGCATGATCATCGGGCTGGATGTCGGGGGCACCCACACGGATGTCGTTCTGCTGGACAACGCCGGTCTGCTGCGGGAAGTCAAAGTCCCCACCGATGCCTCCGATCTTTTCCGCTCGGTTTTAAAGGGCCTGGATGCGGTTACGGAAGGCGTGGACACCGGCGCCATCCGACGCATCGTCCTCAGCACCACGCTGACCACCAACGCCATCATCCAGGACACGATCCCGCCCGTGGGCATGATCGTGTCGGCCGGCCCCGGGATCGATCCGGAGCATTTCCGCACCAATCCCCACTACGTCTGCGTGAAAGGCTCCATCGACCACCGCGGCCGCGAGGTCGAGCCGGTCCTGCCGGAGGAGATTCAGGCCGCCGGCGAGCGCTTTCGAAAAAACGGGATCCGGCAGGTGGGGGTGGTGGGCAAATTCTCTGTCCGCAACCCCGTCCACGAAATCCGCATCGGGGAGTTGCTGGGAGGTTCTTTCGACAAAATTTTCCTGGGCCACCGCGTTTCCGGCAGCCTGAATTTTGCCCGCCGCATCGCCACCACCTATCTGAACGCCGCCGTCTACCCCATCCACAAGGCGTTTTTCGACGCCGTGCTGAAAAGCCTGAACGTCAAGGGGCTGCGCCTGCCGCTGCGTCTGCTCAAGGCCGACGGCGGCAACATGAAACTGGAAGCCTCGGTCGAGTACCCGGCTCAGACCATCCTCTCCGGGCCGGCGGCGAGCGTCATGGGGGCCGTTGCCATGGCCGCGGGGGACGACGACGCGATCGTGATGGACATCGGCGGCACCACCACCGACCTGGCGGTCCTGATCGGCCGCACCCCGGTGCTCGATCCGCACGGCATCGCCATCGGTCCCTACCGGACCCTGATCCGCTCCCTGGATACCCTTTCGATCGGCATGGGCGGCGACAGCGCCGTCCGTCTGAAAAACGGCCGCCTGACGGTCGGCCCGGACCGGCAGGGCCCGGCGACACTTTTCGGCGGAAGCGTGCCCACGCCCACCGATGCCCTGGCGGTTATGGGAGACATTGCCCACGACGATCGCGAACGCGCACACGCCGGCCTCAAGCCCGTGGCGGACAAAATGGGGATCCCCATCGAGGCTCTCGCGGACCAGGTGGTTGAAACCGCCTGCCGGGCGATGTTGGAGGCTGCCGAACGGCTCACGGCGCACATCAACGGCAAGCCCGTCTACACGCTGCACGAATTAAAGGAAGGCTATCAGGTGCGGCCCCGATCCTTGCTGGTCCTGGGAGGCCCGGCCCCCTATTTCGCCAAACACCTTCAGCGCCTGACCCCCATGCACGTCCGGATCGTTCCGCGATGGCAAGTCGCCAACGCCATCGGAGCGGCCCTGGCACGTACCACGTGCGAGGTGGGGCTTTTTGCCGACACGGAACAGCGGGTGGCGAGCGCGCCGGCGGAAAATTTCCTGCAGCCCATTACGGACGGCTACGACTTGAAGGACGCCACGGCACAGGCGCTGGACCTGCTGCGGGTCAAGGCCCTGGAGCGCGGTGCCAACCCGGACTACCTCGAAATGGAAGTGGTGGAAAGCCAGCAGTTCAACATGGTGCGGGGGTTCAACACCTCCGGGAAAAACATCCGCATCCGGGCGCAGGTCAAACCGGGGCTCATTCATGGCTACGACCACCTGCTGAAGAGTTTGGCAGCGCAGGTGCCATAAGGCGCGGCG